>Ga0163111_10003359_pt1 | contig 10327 bp, 7 predicted proteins | sample CRUFie1St18metaG_FD_109645 | JGI IMG/M metagenome (GOLD analysis project Ga0163111, IMG submission 109645) | Marine microbial communities from the Costa Rica Dome - CRUD Field 142mm St18 metaG | ecosystem: Environmental > Aquatic > Marine > Oceanic > Photic zone | place: Costa Rica: the Eastern... | reverse complement strand
TATTCCTATTATGAATAATAATGTATCTGAATATGACCAGTTCAAAGAAAATTACAAAATAGTTGTTGATGTGAAAAACAAAAAGGGAAATCAAGAAAAGGTCTATGTCACTACAAAAGACATTGTACTTGTAAACAAACGTGCAGGGGAACAAGTAAAGAGTGAACTAAGCGAGCGTTTGTTTCCGAGTGATCCGATCAGTGGAGGTCACATATTGCTTTGCGTTTTGTATCCAAATCACAATATGAGTGATAATGATGTTGAAGAATTGAGATTTGAAGCTGAATTTGAGATAGGCTGTGCAGAAGAAAATTCTTGTTGGAATGTTGTTCACAATTGTACATATGAATTTCTGCGAAACGAACCAGAAATCGCTAAAATCGCAAATACGATTGAAGACAAGATGGAAAGAAAGGATTTTGAAATTCTGAACGCTCAAAAAATATACTATAAGAACGAATACAAAATGACAGTTGAGTCTTTAGGAATATTTACAAACAGGGAAATCATGTATAACAGTTGTGAGTATATTATGAGTAAACTTGACTTGATTGTTCAATATACAAAAAGCAATGAACTAGCCAATGTTCAAACAAAAGACGAATATATTGCTTCCGCGAATGACGGTACGAAAAGCAATGAAGAACTTGCTGAGACGCAGAACATATACTGTAAGATCTATACCGAAGAAGATTTCTTTGTATTTGAATTGAAGGAAGACGATTACACAATTGGTAAATTAATCGAAATTTATCTTTACAGCACCTACAAAGACCATTTAGATTTTGTAGGATTCAAAAAGAATCATCCGGTTCAACCTAATGCTCATATATACATTCATTACAAGAAGAAACAAACAAACAAACAAATCATCTTTTATCATATAAGGAACACTGCGAGTTATCTTATTGAAAATGTGTTTAATAAAATCCAAACTTCGTTTATAAGTAATTAAAAATAAAAATTAATAAATAATCTCACTAATTATATAAATTATGGAAAATAGAAATTTAAATAATTCTATATTTTATGGTAATATTGTTAAATTAGAGTCAAGTAAAGAATTATTGAATGATATATTATTTTTTGTTGATTATGTTGACGATTCAAAAATAAAACTCATATCAGAAAAAATGGAGACTCAAGTTTTTTATTTAAATGATAATGGCGGGATTGATATAATTGACAAAATAGTTGTCTTTAATCAACAAGAAGAAGGATATTGCGTAATAAACCGTCTTTTACCTGGTAAATTAATAAAAATTAATTTTTCTGATGAAGACGCCTTTATACAAGGTGAGATCACTAAATTGGAAAATGACATGATCACGGTAAAGACGCAGGAAAACGAAACCTTGTATATTGATTTTGAATATTCTGGATTGCTTGAGAAATATAATATTCGTTCTATCGACATTATCAAACATTATGAAAGTTATCAAACAGGTGAATATGACATTGTTGGAAACGAAGAAGTAGATCCTGAAATCGTTATAATAGAACAGGGGGGAACCATGTTCAGCATCGAACAACAAGTAAACGATTACATTGAAAAGAGTCGTTTCATAGAAAAAAATAAAAAAAAGGTCATGGTAGAAATTGAAAAATACAAAGACCTTTTGGAAGAATATACTGAACTTGAAGAAGGCATCAAGATTAAAAAGATTGCAAACAACCAATTACTCTATTCTTTGTTCGGATTGAATCCAAAAATAATAAGTTTGTTTTCTTCCTATTTGCACAAAGAATTATACTACAACAATGAAAAAGTTGGTAATTATGAACTTGATAGTATAGACACAGATATTTCTAAATGGCAATACAGCGTAATTGAAAAAAACTACAATGATAGACTAGAAACATTTTCTGAAGAATTGGCGGAGAACAATATCACAATAATCAATACGAAACTAAAAGATTATCATAAGAAGATACGATTAAACACGAATCAAAACGTTGCAATTGTAAACAAAGTATTAGACTCACATGATAAGCCCTTCTTTTTTGCAATTGGGGAAGAAGGAGAAATAAATGTAATATCTTACGATATGATACATGTAGAAAAAGGAGAAAAAATCATTTTAAACGGTTTAGTATTCAAAAACTTGATTTCTCTTCACAAAGAAATAAATCATCATGTTTCCAGTAATATTATCTCCAAAACATTACAAAATTTGGATTCTAAATATGAAAAAATGGCTAAAATAAAAATGTTGACAAGCGACCTCATGAAAGAAAAAAAATATTTTGACGAGAATCGTTTGACATTTTACGAGTTTCAAAAAGACAAATCATTCAAGGAATATATAGAAGAACTAGATTTTGGGTTAAAAGAAGTTTACAAGAATATATTTGACAGAAAAGAGGTTTCAATACATCAGTGCTTGAAAAAATTGTCTTTATTTGACATGTCAAAATTGAATGTTTCTGAATACTTGTTTCTTCAAAAACTTGTACGCGAAAATGTAAATGTTACGAAAAGGGCTATAAATGACAAACGTACTCATTTTATTCGTGTGAACAAAAAACCAGATAATTATTCGCATGTGCCTCACGAAAATATGTACGAGATTATTCGTGCTGTGTATTTATCAAAAGAGATGACAAATAATTCAAAAAGCGTAAGCGTTGAATATCAAATGGGAGAACTATTGAAAATTGCAGCTATTGATAACATGGAAACGCTGTTATTTGAACTGAAACTATTAAATAAAGAAAATCATATTGACTTTGACGATGAGGAAGTTGACAAATATATCTTAGACTTGAATGCCAAATTGAATGGTGAAATTTCAAGAGAATACGACGAAAACAAAGTTGAATATTCAAAATACTATGTAAGAAAACAAGATATGTTTCGTGATGTGAACAAAATAGTTTTAAAGAATGTCAGTAAAAATGATAATGGTGAACCAGAAAAATATGATCCAATACAACACTTGTATGAGAATGTTGTTTCTAAGAGTAAATTTAATGGAACTATTAATGATTTTGTGGAAGAGTTGGATAAATTGTTACGCGCCATGCATGAAGAAAATGAGATATTTGCAGAGTTTGACAACATTTTTGAAAATGAAGACGATCAGGAAAACATAATGATTGTATTGATAGAAATCATTCAAAAAAAACAAATTCGCAAAAACGATAAGTGTTATGTTGAAGAAGAAAAAAAGTTTTACATGTATGATGGATTAACCTGGGTCGATGCTGACGTTTTCAACAATTCATTAAGCAAAAAGAAGCTTCTCAAAGTAAAAAATTCTATTGATGAATTTGAAGACATAAAGACAAAAATTATCAACGATTATGTGATACAATACATTCAAAAAAATGAAATTAAAGTAGATCAAGAAAAAATATCTAGTGAACAAAAACGCACCGAACTAAAGAGAAAAATAAAAACTCTCAAAAACAACAAGCTGCATAATCTACTCAAATACAATTCACAGAAGCTTGAATATGAAAAAATGTTAGACAGTATGAAGTTTGATGGACTACAATATTACTCTCCGTATACGACCCTTTTACATATTATACTCGGCATAGAGGATTTAGAAAGAAAATATTCTTTAATTCAGCGTTTCATAGCATTATTTACAATTGATAATGGACATGAAAAATGGTTTCATTGCGCACAAAATAATACTAAACTCATTCCGAAATACTTGCACAAATTGAGTGAAGCTTACTTGTTGTATAACAACCATGACAGCACTATGAAAGAAATATGTCTTAGTGAAGGATTTTTGAGTGAGAATGGTGATTCATGGATTCATAAAGAGAGTGGTTTTACGATTAAGAAAATAGATTTTGACACCAATTACGGTTACGATGAAAATGGATTTAAAATTGTTAATGATGCTGTTGAAGGTATAAGCAATTTTGAGGATGAAGACGATGATAAAGTGGAAATCCAGACGATTCGCAATGTGAAACATCAAAATAAAATTAAAAAAAATACTCTCTTACTAGTGAAAGAAATAACTAGTATAATTATCAGTGACCTTCATGTTAAATTCAAAAATATAGACAACATTGAATTAATATACACAAACATAGTGGAGATGTTTGAACAATCTTCACGCGATCCGAGATGTGAAAGTTTAAACTTGATTGGAAATATTTATATTTGTTTATCCATGATACTTGTCTATGTTCAATGTAAAAATATTTTCATTGAGAAGCCATATTCATCATGCAATTTGTCTTTTTCAGGATTTCCATATCAAGAAGATGAAACGGCACTTGGTGGAATTGAATATGTAGCATGCTATTTACACAAACGTATCAACAAAGAAAAAGAAAAAAATGTCAAAAGTCCCAAACTATCTCGGGTTGTTGCGATATTATTCAAGAAATTCTCAGCACTTGAAAAAAGTGAGGAAGACATAAAGAACGATCTGATTTATTACATTAAAGAGTTTCTACTAAAAAATGATTTTGTCAAAGATATGATTACGAAAAAAAGAAATTTTGAAAATAAAAATCCAAATGCGAATCACGTTTCTAAACCCATGTCTTTGTTCAAACCATCACTTGTTGATATTACTACAAAAGATGATGATGAAGATGGATTTACTCACAGCACAAAAAGAAACATTGAACAATATGAAAGAGATAAAAGACAAATTGATATGATAAATATGAAAATAGAAGAGAAAATAAAATCTTCTATTAAAAAAGAAAATCCATTATTAAAAACTCACTATCAAGAACCGTTCTTGGTAAACTTTTGTTGTCAAGATAGAGATCTAACTATTAACTCTTTACTAAAATCTGTAAATAATAAAACAGAATTATCTAAATTGGTGAACCAAAGTAATGAACTGTTTGACAGCATTACATTCAAAACTTCAAAATACTTGAAAAATACAATATTGAATGTTCCAATTATAAATGAAATTGAAGAAGAAATTGAAGAAACTAGAATACTTAATGACCCAACAATATATTCTTTTTTGTTAGAAATGTTGAATTTGGAAACGCCAGATAAACCAATACCTGATCATTTGAAAGATCTGGTACAGAAGAACAACATTGAAGAATTGGGAGATGAGTTTTACGACGAAATGAGAGAGATTGGTAAAAATGGTAAAATTAAAGCAAAAATACAACTATTAAACAAATATGGCATTGAATTCTCACTCTCTTTTATGCAAAATGTAATATCTCAACATCACATACATAAATATACTCTTCAAGAACAATATAAAAAGAAAGATAATGATAAGATCACAAAAAGAGAAAATGCCAAAACAAAAGTATTATCTGATTTTCAGTTTGAGTATATTGAAAATATAGGAGATGAGAATATTATAGACAAGTTTGAAAAAGAACGCGAAATAATGGACAATAAATATAGTAACTTTATGAATACGCAGTTGAACAACCAAAACTATCGCTCATCTAAGAATAAATTCAAAACATTATTGAAAGATTTGAAAAATGGAATTTATCTAGAAAAGAGCGATAACGAAAAATTTGAATTATATATAAAACAGTTATACAACATTAACTATCAGTTGACATCTCTCATTCCTGGATTATTGAATAATCGTAAATTTCACAATGAAGTTACGTTTAAACAATTCAATTACGCAAACACGCACATTGAAGAATTGATTAACCAAAGTCAAATTAATAAAAAAAGATTTGAAAAGATTGTGAATGCTAGTGAAGAGTCACTTGAAATCATAAATAATATTGCTAATCACAAAGATATATTATTTCTCAAAACGTTTACAAGAAAAAGAGGAGAACAATATTCATTCTTATTGTATTTATTCTACAAGATTATAAGCCAATACATCGAACTGAACGAGTCAACAGAAGTGGTTGTTGGTGTGAACGTTGGAATTATTTCAATGATTTTAGAATATACCAACCGTACAACATACACTTATGATAAAATGGTCATAAATCACAAGCAGTCTAAGCAATCAGAAAAGACAATTAAAACAGAGGCTTTAAGAAAGTTAAAACCACAAGAAAGAGAGGCAGAAAAATATAAGATGGCGGCGAAACTAGGCGATTGGTCTTATGGTAATCAAAGTCGTGTATTTAAATACTACAAGCAGTTTTACGACGAGGACACTGAAAGGGCAAATGAAATAAAGAATGTTGCACGAGAACTATATGCACACACAATCACAAGTGAGGAAAGTAATGTTTATGAAAATTCTAATTTTGAACACTCATTGACAGAAATGATTAACGAAGAAGAGACACAAAACATTAATATGGTGGCAGATCAAGATGGTATTGTTTATGATGAAGAAGGTTGTGAAGTAGACGATTATGATTAAAATAACAAAAAAATATATAAATATATAGTAAAATGAGTGTTGATAAATTATATTTATCTATAATTTTGTTTGTTTCATTATATTCCATTGTCAATATCATACAACCCAACTTTATATACAACCATCAACAAAAAACATTGAGACCTTTTGGAGTAGGATACAAAAATACCACCATCCTATCTTTATGGTTAGTCAGTATTTTATTAGCAATCATTAGTTACTTTATAGTGATTTATTACTTAAATATGATGAATATGTGGTTTTAAAATCATAAAGATTCCGCCTTATTGGGTGCGCGACAAGTAGGACAAGTATTTTTGGGATTGACGATATGCCATGCTATATAACAAGACCCGCAAATTCCGTGATGACTTGTTTTGTTTATCAGTTCACAGCGATAATAATGTTTTAAACTAGTTGTTTGATAACAAATAATACATTCTTCTTGAAATGTACTGTTTGTTATCAAAGAACGTTCAATATCGTATTGTTTAGTATTTTCAATGGAAATGTAAAATATGGGATCATGCGAATGAAAATGTTCAAATATAAATTCATTTATGTTTCCTTGCACATGTTTCAAGTTTGCCATATTTATCTTTTTGTCAGTATCATTTACATGAAACATTTTCATTTCCATACACATGCTTGTCAGCATTTGTATATAATTCTTGTACAAGTCCCAGTAAATAGATAAGTCAAAATTATAATGGGGTAGTTGAAAAGTCTCTCCATTATGAAATAGTTTAAACGAGGCAATTTTGTCATAATTTCCATGAGACTGAATCATTGTTTCTGGTACAGAATGAATAATAGAACGAACTCCTATTAGATGTTCACTCATTTATCAACTAATTAAAACTATTTTTTGTTTCAATTTTTTTGCAATTTATCATTCAGGTACTTTTTAAAATCAGCTTTATGTACTGTAAACGCATTGCAGTTTTCTGATAATATGGCATTATAGCTGACCAGTATAGTAATCATACCGAATAAATAGTGCCATATTCCTTCTCCAATTGATTCTTTGCAATAGATATATTGTTTAAGGTACGTTTCATTTGTTTCATTTGTTTCATTCATGTTATAATTATCATATAATTGACTGAAAACATCTGTTTGAATTATTCCATCATTATTTACCTCAAGCTCAGCCAAAAGTATTTTTGGATTTTCTTTATACAAATTATGAACTTCAGATTTTTTATTATTGACTTGTGATTCTAATTTATCGACAATAATAGTCTCTAGACCGCAAAATGCCAATAGCATTGTACCAAAGGTGTTTGAAAAACATCTTACCCATCCAGGAAAAATGGATATGATGAATATTCCAATTAAATATATTAATGCAAATGGAACAATGGTTGCATAAAAAGCAATTTTATTATTCCTTTTCCCGCAAATGAGTTTATTTTCAGTCGCAGAAACATTTGTAAAATAACTAAAGAGGAAAAATATGGATGCAATCGCAAATGTAGAGATCATTTTCAAATATTTCACTTCTTTCGGTGACTTTTTAGCACTGGTGAACAAGACAATTGTTTTTATTAAGATAAAAATAAACATTAATACAGTAAAAACTGACATTGTATTACTAACATGTTGTTTAAATAATTGTTGGTCGTTTTCACTGGTCATAATTAATATATAGTATATAATTATTTTAGATTTACAATGTTTAAAAAATATCAAAATATTATATGTATCCTAAATTAGTTGAAACTAAAATCAAGAATATGGTTCATACGAATCTCAAATATTGTCATAATATCAAATTGAAATACTATAATTTTATTTATAACATTTTGTGTTTTTTTTTCATTATATTAGTCATTGGTACAATATTGTATTTCAAGTATAAAAATAAACAAGACGTTGAAAGTCAACAAGAAAAAGAAAACAAGAAACGTGATTACATTTTATATAATTTAAGAAAATTTCAAAATATTAATAATAAAGAAATAGGAACAATTAATTCCTATTGATATTATATAATGGATAAATCCAAAGAAGCCAATAATGAACACAGTGCTATACTAAAAACATTTTTCATAAAGAAAATTAATCAAGATAAAATAAACAGAAAAATCAAAAAACAAAAAAAAGTCTCCAAAAAACACAAACCATTAACATTTGATTTTGATCAAAACCAATTCCGCTTAGTTGATAAAAATAATGTGGCAGTTCTCTCGGTATCTAGAATTGCAAAGAGAAACACAGAAGAGCTTGCAATAAAAAATAAAACTAAAATTGACAAAAACAAAAAGGAGATTCTAAAAACAAAGTACCAATTGTTATTTGAGTATAAGGATATTGAAAACTATGGAAACATTTACAAAGACGTAATTGAACCTCGCGAAGAAGCAAACAAAAAATATCAAAAGCATATTGATCAATTTGAAAATCATAAAAAAGAGAAGATGAAAGACTACCAGGAATCACTCACTAGGATCCATAATCAGCAAGAACCGGTTGTTCTTGAATTAAAAAGTAAAACAGGTGGAAATGACAGCATCAATAAAGCCGAAAACATGCAAAGTTACATAGAGTATCAAAGTGAATTATATCAATTATCACGAGAAAATTATTTAAACAGTCTAAATATTGACGAGTCTGCAATCAAACCTATATAGAAATACAATATAATAGATATATGTTAATATAAATCATATTTCTTCCAAATACTATCTTCTTCACTATTGTATGATTTTTTATTACACTTTGGATCATCGGACCTAATATTATCATTTTGATGCTTCGTTCTGTAATTATAATTTTTGAATTTATTTGTATTTGGATTTTCTTGAATTTGAATCACCTTTTCTTCATCATTGTAATCATAATCAATAAATGTCAATCCTTTACTCAGATTTTGAGTTGTTTTCAGAAAATTGTTTGCAAGGTTCATATTCCAAGCAGACTCATAACTTTTTAATGCGTGATGTAGAACTAGTCCAGAATTTTCATAATCTTCATGGACATGCTGGTTAGTTTTATGAGTCAAATAGTAATGTCTTAGTTGTTGTTCGTAAAACATTGTCAATGTATCCATATAAATGTCTCGCTCAATCATCTTGTCTACAAAATACTTCATATTTATTTGTTCTAATTTTTTACCTGCTTCTTTTTTTACAATTGATGCCAAAGACTCTAACGATTCTGAAACGAACACGGTACCCTTCATCATATCAATATGACACGCTAATTCATATTGTTTGGGTATTTCTTGTCCAAACATCATTAGTAAATTATTGTAATTTGGCATACTCTTATCAATAATTGTTTTACCCTCGATTAGTTCTTGTTCGATTTCTTCAATACGTATCTGGCGCTGTAAATCTCTTTTTTCTTTTTCATTTATTAGTTTATTTAATCTATTCTCATGAGAGTTTTCTATGAACGATAAGGAATATTTCCAAGTAGTTTTTGCTCCATCTACAAAATAGGAAATACCATTTTCTATCAAAATTACTCCGTGATTTGTAAAACAGTTTATCTGATACAGAAATGCTGATAATGAAACAAATAAAAACGAAAATGACAATATTTTCATCAGACGAATCTATTATATATTTTCGTTTTTATTTAATTCATTTTTATAAAAATAAAGAGACTATATATAGAATGAAATTGAGTAAATACATTAATTTCAAAGCATTTTTAATTAGTTTTGCGGTCGGATTGTTGTATATTTATTTGACAGATGATTATAAGAAGGTCATTATAGTGTATCCAACGCCAATGAACACAGAACAGAAACTCTATGTGGATAAAGCAAACAACTGCTTCAAGTATAATCTGAAAGAAGCAACCTGTTCTTCAAATAAAAAAGATTATGTAAATGTTGGAATCAATTATTAATATATAATCAATTATATATAGTTGAAAATGCTGGATATCAAGCAAATGATCAAATCTGAAAAGGGAATATTTCTATTTTCAATCATTTTAGGATTAGGATTCGCCGGACTATTCAAAGTGAGCTGTGATTCTAGATCTTGTTTGATTTACAAAGCACC
>Ga0163111_10003357_pt1 | contig 10329 bp, 5 predicted proteins | sample CRUFie1St18metaG_FD_109645 | JGI IMG/M metagenome (GOLD analysis project Ga0163111, IMG submission 109645) | Marine microbial communities from the Costa Rica Dome - CRUD Field 142mm St18 metaG | ecosystem: Environmental > Aquatic > Marine > Oceanic > Photic zone | place: Costa Rica: the Eastern... | reverse complement strand
GCAAGTGCTAAAATTAATACTGGTTCTCTTCCTGCTCGAACTAATGTGCCTGCTCCCTCTTTTATTAAAACTGGTATTGGTGCTTCGCCGGTTTCAAGTATTGCTAGATCAGGTATAGATAATGCAGATGAGGTTCCATTTTATATAAAGAATTTAAAACTTATCGTTATTTCATCGGTTGTTGGAGTAGGTATTATTTCTGGCTTGTTTTTTTATCTCACGAGTTTTCAACCTAAACAGCGAATGCGAATTAATATTGAAAGGTTTGCAAACGAGCAAAAATACTTAGATGCGAATGATTATCTAGATAGGGTTCTTAAGGAGCGTCCAAATTGGAGAGAAAGAATTGAGGATACTAGAATAGAAAAGGTTTTTAAACCAATGCGGGAAATAACAGAACTTAAAATCAACCAGTTTATAGGTTCTGATACTGAAAATAAAAAGGTAAGATATGATATTGCTAGAAATCAATTAGATGAGTTTCAGGTGTTTACTAATTATTTTAGTAGTGGATCACCTGAAGCTGCAAAATTATATAAGCTAATAGAAGACTATAATAATGCAGAGAAGCGTTATATGGATTCTTTGCAATCTGAAACTGCTAAGAATAATACGGAAAAAGAAATAATACCTAAGCCCAATGAAATTTCTCCACGGGATGATTCTGAATTAGCGTCTAATACAAACAAAAATGAACCAGAAAAAATTAAGTACTCTCCAGTATCATTATATATTTTTCTAAATACAGGAAACTTTGAGCAGTTAGTATTGCCTGAATCTTTGAGGCGACTATCTGAAGGTGACCAGGGTCAGTTAATGGTTAATTTAAAAGCCTATGGGTTATCGAATAATGATTTCCCTCTGTCGAGGATTATCAAAAGCGAAAAGATAAAATATAAATTTCCTGAAACAGCAGAAGAGGAAAACAATGAGATGGTTCCAATCTCAGGATCAATAAATCTTGAACTAAAGTTTCAGGGAGCTGGCTCTCTTTATTTGCTAAAACGTCAATTTAAAGAATCAGATATTAAATCTAATCTATGGGGAGTTGAGAATAGTAATCTTATATCATTTTCTGAGGGAAGAAGTTCACTTGATGTATTATTATGGAATGGTGCTCCATTCGAACCATTAGATACGCATTTTAAATATACGGAGGGAAGAATCAGCTTAGATGAATCCTTGAATAGAGTGATTAATGCCCTAGGTAAGGCTGAGCCAGAGCAGTATTCCCCAAATAAGGTAATTCTAAAATATACTCCTAGGGGGACAGGTGCTGACAATGGTGAACCATTGACATCAGTAATTGATTTAGGGGTAGGGCGTAGAGAGGCGATGTTTATTAATGTTCACGGCGTTTCAGGTGGAGGGCTTGAATTGTTAACAAAAATTGAGATGCAGATAGATGAAAGGTTGCATCTTATCAATAAGGGAGGTGGAGAGTATTTTAAATGGAGAAAAGATGCAGCGCCTTTTGAAAAGAAGTTGAGAGATACTGCAATTTATCTGTTGGGTCGAAATAATGATGTGCTGACTCGGTATAGGAGAATATTTGATCAGAGTGACCAAAATAGAGTAAGAACAGATATACGTAATTACTTCATTGCTCTCATTCAAGAGTTTGCTGAGAATTTAAGAGATGATGGAGTTAAACGAGAGGATGTCGATAAGATAAAGGAGGAGCTTTGTGAGGCAGAATTTCCTGATCTATGGAATTCATTAGAGGTTAGTGCTAATGATGGTGAAGTCTTCTCAGAGTTCATTGATGACTTTGCAAGTGAGTGTAAGGATCTATCAAAGAGACGATTGTTTGGAAGAAATAAAAGAGAGATTGAACTCTCATATTACATTAATAGTACAACTGCAAGGAAAGCATTAATGAGGCTTTCATTGACTATGGAAAATGAATTTTCTGGTTCTTTAGGAGAAGGTCTTTGGAATTTTACTTATCAGAAAAGGCCTCAGGCACCAAAAAATATAAAGCAAATTGAAAGATACCAGACTGAGATAGAAACTTTAGAATCTAAGAAGAAAGAAGCTGAAACGGTATTAAAGAATTTTACTCCACCTAAGAAAGGCGAATTACCAGAAGGAAAGTATGAAATTTTGCTAGTTTTTGGTGATGGTAAACCTCGCCCCTTTATACTGACAGAAATTAATAATACTAATAAATGAAAGCGCTGACGCCTGCAAAGTCATTAACTAGTGAGATTCGGTCTGCTCTTTCGATGAATGAGCTCAACGATTCCGTTCGAGAGACAGCTGATAGATTCTCTTCTTTTTGTGATGCTTGCATTGATAGGTTGGACCAATGTTTTAATGCATCTAAAGCCGAAGAAGCTGTCAGACTTGCTGAGAAAGATGACCCATTAATTGATTCTGTTGAAGTGCTTGAGAGATTTCCATTGTTTGAGGAGTGGGTCAATTACTGTGAAGAAAACTCAATAAAGCAGCCTCAAAGGATTGAGGCAGGGTCGACTGAGAGGCTTGTAGGGCTATACAAACAATGGAAAGGATCTGTGGATTTTCTTCGTAAGAAATATCGTGAGGCAGCGATTCTCAAAAATGAATCAGTCTTATTATCTTGTTTAGGAAAAATATTAAAAATTGATCCAACTGATGAGGCTGCAAAGGATGAAACTAAAAGAATACTTAAGAGGCACTTTAGAGATGAATTGAAAGACCTTGATGAGATCGTAGAAAATGAGGATAGGTTATCGGCAATGGCGATTGCAGACCGTCTTGATCAATTGCCATTTGATGAATTGAAAAAGGGTAAGTCCTGGGAAAAGGCAATTGAATGGCTAAATGCCGAGAGAAGGGCCAGTGATCAAAAAATAGCAGATAGATTGCTTATAAATCTTCCTAGTCAATGCGAGCAAAGAATGCTTGAAGCCGTTCAGGATGCTGTAAAAGAAATAGAAAAAATAACTAAAAGTCATGGAGTTTTACTGAAGCCAAATGACCAAGAAACTTTGGATAAGGCCAAAGGCTGGATAAAAGATGAAATCGATCTATTGGATAAAGAAGAGAAATCAAAAGATGTTAAATCTCGGTTCGATAAGTCATTCAACAATCTAGAGGCTAACATTTCTGCTGTTCTTAAATCACCCTTAGATGAAATTGAAAATACGAGAAGAAAGCTAACCAACTCATGGGCGGAATTTGAAAAAATTGGTTTAATTCCGGGGGGAGGGATAAGTGAAAAGGTTAATGAATTTAAAAAGGTTCTTGATTCTAAAATATTAAAGTTAAAGAAAAAGAAACGTCGTAAGTTAATAATTAAAGTTTTCACTATTTGTTTTACCGTTTTCTTTATTAGTTATTACGGATTCGCTCAGTGGAAAAGTAGGGCAATATTAGTTGAATTTAATGGTTACAAAAAAGTAGGAGCGGCGCGTCCATTTGAGAGGCTTCTACGGAGCACTGAAACTTATAATTTACCAGTAGCGGTTCTCGCACGGATGGGGCCGGACTTAAAAAAAGCTAAGGGTTGGTTGTCGATTGAGATGGATAAATATCAATCGCTTAATGATGATATTAAGAAGTTAAGAACCGAAGCAGATTCTGGATTTGGTCGGCCCATTAGTGAGTATTGGAAAGAATTTAAGGATTTGGAGTTAGGCATTCGAGAGACGGTTAATGACTTGGAAAAAGAACTTAATGAACAGAAATCTGTACTTGATAATAAATGGGACAATTACCGAGCTAATTATATAGCTGAGCAGAGAGAAAGAAGAAGAGATGTCCTCGAACAAATTAAACTAATACTTCGAGATGACCCTGCGCTTTCTGAAGTTTCCAGAGATGAGGAATATGTACAAAAGGTTAACTCAATAAATGATGAATTTGATGATTCAATGAAAGTTGTCATTCCACCTGCATTTCTTCTTGATGAAATTAAAGATAAGTCGAGAAGCCAAGGTGCATTATTAAAAGATTTGATTGGAAAAATTGACTCCTTTAGAGAAGTTAATAACCAAATTAAAGTTGCTGAAAGTTACGCTCAATTCAAGTCGGCCTTTAAGAGTTTCGAAGATAAGAAGTTTAACGGAACGCCAGAACAATCAGTAGCCAATCAATTCTCAGCTAACAATAAGGAATTAGTTAATTTGATCGGTGATGTGTTGATTCCTGGGCAGGCTGATAGTTGGAAAGTTTATCTTCAGAATAGAAATAAGGACCAAATTTTCCCGAAAGACATAGAAGAAGCAGAAAGGGTAGTTCTTAACGGTGTAAGTGGTTATCGGAGGTATATGAATTTACACAAGTGCTTTTTTCTTGAGGTTCCTTCTGGAAAGACATTTCATAAATTTTGTGATGGTCCAACGAAATTAAGAAACAGAAAAGTAGGCCCTAACAGTATCGTAGAAAGGTCAGGATATTTTTTCGAAAACACAAAATTTGAACCGTTAAAGTTTAATTTTTTTGCATCTGGAAAGTTTGGTTTAAAGGATCAGAAACTAAAGAAAGCTGAAGGTGTTACTTTGAGCAGTGAAGAAATGACCCCTGAGGCGAAGTTGTTCAATTTGATTTTACCTTCGCAGAGATTAATGAGTCAGAGTCAACAGTACTATAAAGAGGGTGTACTGGGAGTCTTTGATGAAATTAATCAAAGTGATGCAGACCCATTATTTAAATCTTACTTAGCGACTGAACTTTCTAAAGCTGTTCTAAGACGATCCTATCAATGGGGTTTACTAATGGCCCCTAATTTTATGAAAGACTTGGAGGAGTTAGAAAAAACAAAACCAGCTATTCTTGGACTGAATGACTGGATGGTTGATTCGAGGTACGCAGAGGAGAAGAAAGCTTTGTTAGATATGTTTTCTACGAATGCAAAAACAAGTTATGTTAAGGCATTTAAGGTTAATCGAGCTCTTGCAGAGTCAGTGATTGATGACGGATTTGCGTATGCAGGGTATACCGATCATACCGGCTCGTTAGTTCTTTTAGAAGAGGCAAAGAAAGCCTCTGTTCTTTATGGAGCCAGTGATCTGAGTAAAGGGGCTACGGCTCTCTATAGAAAATTAGCTTCTAACAGCAATGATTGGAACTCAGAAGGAAGAATAAATCCATTCACACCACTCATCTATTTCAAGGGTGATAGAAAAAAGTCATTTCAAATGGCCTCAAAATTACTCGACATGACAGAAGAGGAAGTGAAGCTTTATGCTGTCCCATTCTTTCTTACCGATTAATTTTCATGTAATTATCTAAAAGAATTCAATCGATGGAAGATAAAGAGTATCAAGAACTGAAAAATAGATTTGATGAGATAGCGATATATTCATCGACGTCTGCCCTCCTAGGTTGGGATCAGGAAACCAATATACCTAAGAAAGCTCTAAATTATAGGGCAGAGCAGTGTGCATTTCTTGGAGCAAAAGCACATTCTCTTTTCATCGACTCAGAGGTAGAGAGTTGGATAGGAGCATGTGAAGAGAACAAACAAATTGATGACCCTTATAAACTTGCGAATATTAGGGAATGGAGGTGGTCGTATAATAGAGGTAGGGATATTTCTCCTGAATTTGTTGCGGAATCTGAGAAAGTGAGAAGTTTGGCGATGCCTGCATGGGCTGAGGCTAGGGCTAAAGACGATTTTAAAATTTTTCAACCTCACCTTGAAAAGATAGTAGAGATCAATCAAAGGAAGACCGAATGTTATGGGTTCGAAGATCATCCTTACGATGCCTTAATAGAAGGTTTTGAGAGAGGGGCCACTACCAAAAGTATAGGAGATTTATTTGAAGGTCTTAAGTCTCCATTAAAGGAGATTGGAGAGTTGGCCAAAAATAAATCAGCCAGTGTGCCATCACAATTGATCCAAGGTGAATATAGCGTTGAGTCTCAGATGTTATTTAATCGAGGGGTGGCCAATTCTTTTGGTTTTGATTTCGAAGCTGGTCGAATTGACACGGCCGTGCATCCCTTTTGTTCTGGCATAGCGCCCGGTGATACAAGGATGACAACAAGGTATGATACTAGTGAATTCATGAGTTCACTCTATGGGGTGTTACATGAGACTGGGCACGGGCTTTATGAACAGGGCTTACCTGTAGAACACTTTTCTTGTCCTGTTGGTAAAGCTGTTTCATTGGGTATACATGAATCACAGTCGAGGTTGTGGGAGAATCATGTAGGAAGAAACCCTAGCTTTTGGGAGAGATGGTACCCTAAGGCGATAGAGGTTTTCCCTTCAATAAAGAATCTGGGAGTTGATCAAATTATTGAGTATTGCCTTCGTTCAGAACCTTCTCATATTAGGGTAGAAGCGGATGAAGCTACTTACGATCTTCACATTATTCTTCGTTTTGAAATTGAGAGAGACCTTATATCAGGAGAACTTAAAGTTTCGGATTTGCCTGATGCATGGAATGCGAAGTTTGAGGACTTTTTTGGTATTACTGTAAATAATTTTGCTGAGGGCTGCTTGCAGGATATTCACTGGAGTATGGGGGCTATTGGATATTTTCCGACATATACGATTGGAAATTTAGCCGCGGCGCAGCTATTTCATAAAGCGAAGGAGGACTATCCTGAAATAGGTTCTTGCTTCTTGGATGTTGACTATAAAAATTTGCTAGAATGGTTACGTGATAATGTTCACTCTAAGGGGTCATTACTTCTGCCTGAAGATTTAATAAAAGAAGTAACAGGGGAAAGTCTAACCACTAAGTACCATTTGGATCATCTCAGGGAACGGTATGGCTAATGCCTTCTTAAGGATAAAATGTGCTCAAGCTAAATCTAAAGTGGTTTTAGCACTTATTATAAATATAATTCCGTTATTGTTTTTGAATGAGGCTCTTAGTGGAGAGGATTCACATAATGTAAGCATAAGGTCATTAAATACCGGAGGGGAGAGGTTACTATTTTGGGAGTCAAAAACAAAAGAGGGTGGTAGCTTATTGAAAAATGATAAGATTACACCAATCGGGGCTTCAAGATATGGTAAGTTTCATGAATTAGACCCGGGTAATGGCAAATTTATTTTCGAAATAAAAGCAGAAAATTCTGAACGGTTAGATAATGAATGGTTTCTGGAAATGGTAATTCTTCCCTCTGAAACAAATGGAAATATAATTCAGTTTAATGGTGTAAAAGTCTTTCAACGAGCAAATAAAATAATTGCTTCTGATTCGACCATTGAAAATTCTATACAAACAAATACTCTTACCGTGAATGAGTCTGTTCACTTATTAATTAAGTGTCACGGTTCAATTATTAGCATTTTTCAAAACGGTAAATTCATTGATCAGGAAAATTCGAAAAACTGGAATTTTGCATTAGCTAAATCAAAGCCTAAAAAAGTTGTAATTGGTGGTGGCTGGGAGGGCAAGGTTTATAAAGTGTCTATTGAAGCATCAGTGAGAAATTTTGAAGCAGCCTTAGATCGTGGAATTTCGGCTATTGGATTTAAGGTTTTATCTTCAAATTTAATGAAGTTGAAAGGTTCATTAGTTGAAGTAACAGCCTTGCCAAAGATTAAACAGATTGCTCCATATCGAAGAGCCATGATTTATAATTGTTATGAACTGGATAACTTTTCTAGAAAAATGATTGGATCAAGTCACATCGCTGTTGCTCACTGGTCTATTCTTGATAATCAATATGTATTGGGCGTTCCTGAAAAAATTGGCTCAAATTATGAACTCTTAGTTGAACCTTATTCGGATAACCCACAGATTAAAAGGGAAAGACAATTTAATGATCTATCAAGATTTGATCTGAAATTATTTTATGATGTTAGGATGCCCAAAATCGATGAAAGTTTATCAGATTAAATTATTTATTATTTCGATTTTAGGATTTTTGAAAATCCTCATTGAGCCCATTCGTTCGCAAGATAAGTCTTTAGATTATGGGGAGCAAATTTATGACTTAGCAGATAGTGCGGTTACTGGATTAGAATCTAGAACTGTACTAGGTTATGATGAGAATTGGCTTTTTCTCAGGAATGAATTAATTCACGTTAGTAAGGGGAAGTTCTGGGAGAAGGACTGGTCAGATGTCGCAGTCTCTGGTAAAAACCCATTAGATATATTTTTGTCTTTTAAAAAGAAGCTAGATTCACTGGGAGTGGAATTTATTTTCGTTCCGATTCCTTCAAAAGTGAATATTTATCCTGAGAAATTTTCGGGCGCTGTAAAGATGAATGGAGAGCTTCCGATAAGCAATGATCAGCATCAACTTAAGCCTTTCTATGATAAGTTTCGGAAGTTAGGGATCAATGTCATTGATATAGAGCCTGCATTGAAATCTCGGAGAACAACAGAATCCTTTAGTAGTTATTGCCTTTCAGATTCTCATCCTTCGCCTCTGACGTGCCAGTTGATTGCAGATCTCCTAGCAAAGGAAATCAACTCGTTTAATTGGGCTAAAGATTATGCACGGGAATCTATAGTTTCATTTATTAAGTCAGAGCCAAAAATGATAGAGGTTCTAGGTGACTTGATTCCTGAAGATAAACGAGAAACATGGAGCCCTGAAGAGTTAATGATTTCACAAGTGTTTACAAAAGTAAATGCAGAGCTAAAACCAGTAGTTCCAGATAATGATTCTAGCCCGGTCATCGTTATGGGTGATAGTCATACGTTGATTTTTCACGATGGGGATGACATGCATGCTTCGGGCGCTGGTTTAGTAGATCACTTACAAGAAAAGGTTGGTTTTAAAGTATTGTTAGCTGCGAGTAGGGGGTCAAGCTCTCAGGCATTGAGGCAAATTTATAAAGGAAAAGAATTCTGGGAAGGTAAGAAGATGCTTATATGGGTCTCTTCAGTAAGAGAGTTCACTGAAGAGAGAAGGTGGCTTCAGCTACCAAGGCTTCCGCGGTAATAATATTCTAAGGAACTTCTTCGAGTGAGCCGGTATACAACCAATTCACTACTTTTCCATTCCTCATTAAAGCCATGGCTTCTGTAGGAAAAGTACCAAAAAGACTTGTTGTCTTATAATTTACAGTAGCTGTCCAGTAAGCTTGGTTATCGACTACCTCATATCTTATAGGTCCCCAGTATGAAATTTCATTCAGCCTAATTTCTGAAACATCTTTGGATTGGATGCTTCTTACCATGGTTTGAATGCGGCCATCGTTTTCTACTTTTGGCATTGCTCCAATCTCATTTACGTAATCTGATAATTTATCTTCAGGTATTCTTGAAATGCTCGTGCTCTGTGTTGATCGGCTTATGCTTGGACTTGAGATCTCTTGAGTGTCGGCTTCAGCAATGGCTCTGGCCCGTTCTCTTTGAGCGAGGACCTCTTTTGTTTTTCTTTCTTGGTACTTTGCATATTCTGCACCAAGGATTTCTTTATAGTCAGTGCCATCAATTGATACGGTGCCTTTGACTTTTGCTTGTTTGTTTGGTGTGATCACTAGATTGTCACCAGACAATGAAATGGCTGTAGTCTTACGACCTGCTGGTACCGTTGAGCTTCCAGCGCCTCCAGCAAATACGTATTTTGCTTTAACTTTCAGTGTAACTACTCTAGGGAAAGCGGAGGGAGGTATTTTTTTCCAATTTCCAACTAATTCTTCAATGGGTTTAAAATTTGGGATCGGGTATTTTTCATCTATAGGGTCGGTTGTTGAAGTTTGTGTATCTTTAGATGAATCAGGTTCAGTTGATTTAAGGTTATTTTCGTTATTTTCTTCCGGCGTAGGCTCAGAAGTGACTTTGATTGGGGTCTCTTTATTTAAAAAAGGTAATTTTTCCTTATTAAGAAAGGCAAAAGCGATTAACGAGAATAATACCAGAAGAATGAACCATTTCATGATTTTAAATGTTCGTACCTATATTTGTAGACATCAAGAAATGATTGGAACTGTTTAACTATTTGTCTTTCATATTTGGGCAAATTGCTATCGACTAGATATCATTAATTCAGATGGCTAATAAATTATTCTTATTGGATGGAATGGCTCTTGTGTATCGTGCGCACTTTGCTTTGATAAGGAGTCCTATATACACTTCAAAGGGTTTCAATTCCTCAGCTGTTTATGGATTTACAAATACTTTAGTCGAATTAATTTCCAAGCAAACACCTAGTCATATTGCCGTAGTCTTTGATACAAAGGCTCCAACAGAAAGACACGAAATATTTCCCGAATACAAGGCTCAGCGAGATGCCATGCCGGAGGACCTTTCAATGGCATTACCTGTAGTTAAGAGTGTCATTAAAGCTTTTAATATTCCAGTTATCGAGAGGGATGGGTTCGAGGCTGATGACGTTATTGGAACCCTAGCAAAAAAGGCGGTCCTAGATGATCCTGAATGTGAAGTTTTTATGGTTACGCCAGACAAAGATTTTGCACAATTG
>Ga0163111_10003354_pt1 | contig 10332 bp, 7 predicted proteins | sample CRUFie1St18metaG_FD_109645 | JGI IMG/M metagenome (GOLD analysis project Ga0163111, IMG submission 109645) | Marine microbial communities from the Costa Rica Dome - CRUD Field 142mm St18 metaG | ecosystem: Environmental > Aquatic > Marine > Oceanic > Photic zone | place: Costa Rica: the Eastern... | reverse complement strand
TCGACATCGACACCGAAATTCGAAATGGTCTTCTCGCCTGCCGCGCCGGAAGTTGAGGTGGCACGCGTCCAAGTATACGTGGCGGTTCGGGCGATGCCATCGTAGTTGGCCTTGCCCATTTCATTCTCGCCATACCCCCAAAAGCTCGTGGCCAACCCTAGCCCACCGCCGCGCGCCTTATCAAGGTCTGAAAAGGCTGCGCCAGCGAGCTTGGCGCTGTCAGACCCCGACGTTGCGCACGTATCAAGGTAGATCACTAAGTAGTCCAGGTAGTCCATGGCGACGGACAGGGGGTCGCCCGAGGGGAGAGTGCGCTCGGTTGTGAACGCTTGAAAGTCCTTGGGCCAAAAGACGGCCTTGATCTTGTAAATGTTGTCGCCCGTCTCCAGGACGCGCCCTGCCGCAGGGCTGGCGCAGCGGGTCTAATGTACTGGCGGGAACAAGTGAGATGGGCGCGATCCCGACCTGCGCAGGTCCCGTCGTCATTCTTGTAAGTAATCTTTCTCCCCTGCGCACACAGGTCCAGGTTCAGAGCCGCGGTTGCATTCGCAGCCTTGCGGTCGCCGGCTTCGCGGTTCGTGATTTGGGGCTTTGTGGGTTGTTGCGGGTTTCGCGGGTCACGGGTTTGCAGTTCTGAGGATCATGACGGGTGCGGCGCACAAGCGAGACTCGCAGATCGGCAAACGCTTGCGGGTTTCCTGCAGTGATCTGTTGCTGCACGCAGTGCGCAGCGGTCAGAACGACCCCGGGGCTGATCAGCGCGACGGTGCAGAAGGGGACGACCCCCTCATCCCCGCTGGTGCAGGTAACTGCTTCATCGTCCCCTGGTGCAGTGAACAGGCTGCCCGTCACGCTCGGAACATCTGAGGATGAGCTGACAGCATCGCCGTTGAACAACGCGCAAGTATCGCCCACATAGAGGAGGAGCAGCAGACCAGCCTGCGCGCCAAATCCAAAGCTGCGCGGAGCCATGCTAAACTCAGCGCGACTGCACGGTGCGTGACGAAGATGTGCCGCGGACCGTCGTCGTTCTTCGCTGCTCTGCCGATACTCCGGCAGCGCGCACACGCCGTTTCATGCATGTGAGCACGGGTGATAATCAGGGGAGTACATCCCTGGCAAGTGCAGGTTTCAAGAAGGTCCGTGGAGAACTCAAAAAATATATGCCCTCTACGATTTCTCCCCTGGGCAGATCCCAACGGACTAGGGGTTAGATTGCTTGAAACCGGGTGTGCGGCTGTATAATCTGTCGAGCCCAGAATTGTCAATTGAGCGAACACAACCCAAGCCGCCGCCCCACGCCTATATGTAACGCCCTACGTCTCTCCCTCCCCCACGACTTCAATGAGCGAGCTCCAGTCGGTGGCGTCGCACCCTCCACCGCCGGCGACTTGGGCCGCCTCGGTGCGGGTTGCAGAGCTCGGCTGCTTCGGCGGCAGCGCCAGCGGCAGGGCGAGGTTGTAGAAGGAGTCGCGCCGCAGCACGCTGAGGGGTCGCCACGCGACCCAGCCGCCGCTCCACAGCGCTTGGCGTGAGGTGTCCGCGACGTCTAGCCCGGCCTCGAGGGGTTGGGGTCGGATGTTCAGCGACTCGGTGCCCGCGTAGTGCGGGTCGAGGATGAGGAGCGCGCCGGGAGCCGAGGGGCTCACTCCCACGACGGTCTTCGAGTAGACGTCGCCGCCGCCACCGATCATGATGGGCCCACCGCCCGCGTCGAAGTGCGCAGCGAGCTCGGACAAATGCGCGGCCGCCTCGGCACCCGACGCCAACGACAGGATCCTGGCCTGGCAGCCGTGCAGCTCGTCGAGGATGATCACAGCGTCAGGCACGCCGATCCAGCCGCGCTCGCCCGAGAAGGCGTGCGTCCGCTTCAGGGTGTCCTGCAGCGCCTTGATCGGAGGCGCTGGCTCGGCGCTGAGCCACGAGAGGATCGTCTGCACTGTCCGGTACCCGCAGCCCCAGCCGTGGTCGGAGTGGCCCAAGCCGTAGTGGTAGTAGCGCATGGGCCGCCGCAGGAGGTGAGAGCCGGGCGGAGTGTCGGGTGGCAGGAGCTGACGCACGTCGAGGAGCGGCGGGTCGGCCGCCATCGCCAGCGCCCTTCTGGCAAGTTCGCGCCGTGGTGGCGGCTCGCGAAGAGCCGAGCGAACTGCAGCGAAGTGGTCCACACGAGACGCGAGTGCTACAGCTGCTCCTCAGACCGAACATTATATTGAGCGTCCATGCGATTCGAACAGCTGGAAGGCTGCACATGGGAGCCGATGGCTGACGTGGGTGCGAAGAGCTGCGAGCACGTCGGCGAGGAGACCATTACGCAGTGCGAGGACGAGGACGACTGGAGCTCTGTTGGGCTTGAGAGCTGCCGGAGCGAGCAAGCAGGGCTGAGCTCCGTGAGGGCAGTGCGGCTCGGGCCCTTCTTCTCGCTTCCTGGCCAGTGGCGCTCCCTGTCCACGTACACGCTGCGGGGCCTGCTCGGCGAGGGCGACCGTGTCGTCGGTTTCGTCGGCGCACCCACGGCAGAGGACGGGATCACACCCATCGGTTACCCGCCGCTGCACGTCCACCACCTCCACGTGCGCAAGGCAGAGGAGGCGCGGCAGGGGCTGGGGCTGCCACCGGTCGGCCGCGTGCACGGCAGCCACTGGTTTGAGACGCACGGCGACTACGCGCGAGGCGACGACTTCGGCGTGGGCGCGGCCAGCGCTGCGGGGTACGCGACGCGGCTGCCTACGGGGCATTGCTACGTCGTCAACTCGGCCGACGCGCTCGACCTGAACGCCGAGATCAACGACGTGCGCGTGCCGGCAGGCGGCGCCTCGGCCCTCGCCTTCTACCTGACGGTCGCGTTCGAGCTGCGCGAGGATGCGGGGTGCCGGCCGCTCAGCAAGTTCTGGCTGCGGCGGCCCGCCTCCCGCGAGCTGCCCGCCTCCGTCTGGGCGCGGTACGCAGCGCCGCCCACCCCCGCGGTCACGTGGTGGTCGGGCGCGATGCCCGCCGCGGGCAGGCTGCTCCACGCGTGGCGGCACACGCACCGCGCGCGCGACGGCGGCCTGCTGCTGCTCGACCCTCACCCTCACCCTCACCCTCACCCTCACCCTCACCCCTAACCCTGACCCCTAGCCCTAACCCCTAGCCCTAGCCCTAACCCTGGCCCTGACCAGGCGGCCTGCTGCTGCTCGCAGCGGGGCCCGAGGTCTTCCGGGGCTGCGGCGCGCTAGGCGTCACGGCGGGCGGCGGCGACATGGCGGCGGTGCGCAACCTGACGCACCTGCGACGCGAGCTGGCTCGGCGCGCGCGGGTGGTGTGCGAGGACGACGTCTCGCAACCGAGCTCGCTCCTAGTGCGGGGGCACGCCTCCGAGGGGGTTGCCGACGGCCGATACGACCGTCGTGGCGGAGTGCGCTGCGCCGAGTGGACCTTTGCTAAGGGTGCGCCGTGGACCGTCGTCGCCTTTGCGCAGCCGCGCTACGACCCCCGCGCAGGAGCCGCGGCGGCGGCGGTGGCCGTGGCGGCGCCCGCGGCGGCGGCGCCCGCGGCGGCGGCGGCGCCGCAGCTCCTACCGCAGCACACCGAGCTCTGGATGTTCGTGGACCTCGCGCCGCCAGGTCGCGCGCTGCCGTGGTCGTACGCCACATCGTCGCCGCAGTACGCAGACTCGCCCTTCTACGTCGCCGAGGCCAACGTCTGCATCGAGCCGGGCACCGCCCCCATCGCCCTCCTCTTCTGGGGGCTCCACCCGGTGGCGCTCGTCCTGGTCGCGCTGCTACTCGCTGCGGCGCATGTGGCCTGCCAGCGGCTCCGCTCGCGGGGGTACAAGAGAGTGCCGTGCGAGCTTACGTCCTCATACTACGGCCACTGCTACTCGTAAGCTTCCTCTTTGCAAACTGTTTTGACGCTTTTTACACCCCCTCAAACTCGACGCGCCCGACTGGCGGCTGGCGGGGTCGCTGGCGGGAGTGGTCCTGCGGCCGCAAGCGTGCCACTCTCAGCGCCTTCTCGCGCGCATGCGGCGCCCGTTCGCGTTCGCGTGCCTCGCAACCGCGACAGCGCTGACGGCGATGCCGGCACTACCACCGGTGTCGAGAGCACCGCTCGTTCGTCTCCGGCGCTCACAAACACTCTTCGCTCAGGCCGCAGCCGGCTGGACCACCCTGGTTGATCCCAATGGCTACACCTACTACTACAACGAGCAGACAGGCCAGAGTCAGTGGGAACCGCCACAGGCCGAGGTCGGTGCTCCACTGCTCTGGCGTATTGTGCCAGTCGCTGGGGTCTCCACCGAGTACGCGGTGAGACGCGGGGAGCAGCAGGTGCTCGGTTGCAACGACCTGGCAGATCAGAAAGGCGCGGCCTCGGAGGCGCAGTGCGTCGTGCAGGTGGCTGCCGATGGCACCGCCACTCTGGTCTCACTCGGCAGCCGCTGTACGGGGTTGCGGGCGCGCTATGGAGCGCCGTCTTACGGGCTGCGGAGCGATGGACCGCCGCACGTGCTGGCCGACGGCGAGGAGATCATCCTCGATGTCGACCACCCGAAGAGTTCTGTCTTCTGCGTCCGGGCGGAGAGGGGAGTGGACTCGGCCATGGGCGGCTACCCGCAGCAAGGCGGTGCGCAACTGGCCGGGTGGACCACGCGGATCGATGAGTCCACTGGGAGCGCCTACTACTACAACGAGCAGACAGGCCAGAGTCAGTGGGAGGCACCCTAGACCACCGCTTAGCAGGGACAGCTCTGGCCTACGAGATAGCAGATCAAATCGTTGTAGGAACACACATACAGCTCTCATAGCTACAAGCTAGCTCATACTCGTAGTCGTACTCATACTATAGAGACAGCCGGGCGGCTCGGTACACGGTACATGTATATTTTTAACATCTCGGCGCATCTCTCGGAGTCGTCGCGGTCGGTCATAATCGACACCCGTGATCGAGACCCCGGTGTGTGTACAGTACAGTGAGTGCGTGAGTGTATAGGGGAGAGTCTCGGGGGGAGACGGCGGACGGGACGCGTCTCTGCGACCGGCTGAGTGTGTGTGTGTGTGAGTGTGTGTGTATGACCGTGAGTGTGGCCGTGTGTCACGCCTCACGGTCACGCGGACCCGGACGCGCGCTCCTGGGTCTGTGACCGTAGACCGACACGCGACACCCCAATCAATGCCCAAAAGCTCTGGCCGGTCTCTTGTGGCCATGAATGAGTGTCGGCCATCGCGAGAAGCTCGGGCAGCCGCAGGGTGGCGACGAGCATCGCGCTCTCGGTGACGTCCTCGCGCTTGAAGCGCATCTTGTACTTAGATTAGTACACAACTGAGGCGTCACCGAGGGACGGATCTCGCCCCTGGATCTCGCACACACGATACACACAGAGCATGCCATGCATCTATCATCTACACCAGCGCACAGGCACTGTCTCCGACGGGGGCGGCCTCGAGTCGCCAGGGTCATCGGAGCAGCGGGTAGCACATCGGGTCGGTCGTCAGGACCAGCTCCTCGCCTCCGTAGCTCACTCTCACCGTGATTCGAGTCAGGCAGGGCTCGTATCCTACTAGTGGAGCCTGCTCGTCCGCGCAAACCGAGGCGCCGTCGACGACGGGTGACAGCTCCGCGCACGGCGTGCAGGCTGTGTCCGGGGCGTGGTGGCCAAGGCTGGGCTTGCACGCGCAAGCCATGTCTTGGCCCGAATAGAGAACAACGTCGGCGTGTGCAGCCAGGAAGTCCTCCGCGTGCTCCATGGTGGGCGACTCCTCCGGCGCAAGCACGCGATGCTCGCGCGTGTGCCACATCATGACGAGACGGTGGGCGAGTGGGTGCCTTGGAGACGATGGCCGGGACCTCTGCATTGGCCCGTTTGCGCTCCGTGCCAGACCAGCGGCTGTGGGTGGGCTTCTTGAGTGCTGGATGATCTCGTCGGTCTGAGGGTAGGGACGGGTTCGTCGCGGGCGAAGGCGTTGGCGCTTCGCTGAAGGGTGGAGCTCCCAGTCGCCCCCGAGGGATGCGGACGCCTTGGCCGACGAGCGGACCATGTGCCGACGATTGCCTTTTTGCGCGCTCATCCACGAAAGGCAACCTCGCCGCCCTTTCCCGCCCTCCCGCGTCCGTCCCGATGGCGGGAAAGGCTGCCATCCGACCACCAAGTGAAATCTGGTGAACGTCGTGATGCCGCATTCGTCCGATCACACACTTTTGCGACCATCATGACGGTTATCCCCCCGCGCCTCGCACCGACACACACCGGCACACACACAGGGACAGAGCTACCAGCACCGACCGACCGACCGGCGTCGTAAATAAGGAACACACTCGGGAGCTATAACACCAGAAGCGTCCTGTTTAATTCGGCGAGCTGTTTACCTCTCTCTCAACGACAGCGCGCGCGTGGCGCTCAGCCGCCCGCCATCCCGCCGCCGCCCTCGCGCCGCCACCACGCGATGGCCGACGCGTTGGAACGCCTCGTCGCGTTCAAGGACGAGGGGAACGTGCACTATAAGGCCGGCGAATTGAAGGATGCGATTGCCTCGTACTCGAAGGGCGTCAAACTGTTGCCCGACCCTGAGGACAGCGAGGACGAGGGGCCGCCGGTAGAGCTGGACCCGGCGATGCGCAAGCAGGGTGCGATCGTGCTGTGCAACCGCGCCGCGGCGTACATGGCGGACAGCAAGCCCATCCCTGCGCTAGCTGACGCGCAGCGAGCCTCCGACGTTGACCCGTCGAACTGGAAGTCACATTGGCGCGTGGGTCTAGCGCTGATGATGATGAAGCCGCGGCTGGAACGCAGCGAGCAGGAGCGGCCCGCGCGAATGCGGCGTGCCCGACACCCCACCCCTCGACGCTGCCTCCCAGCCGCGCACGCCAGCTATCGTGCGGCTGCCAAGCTAGCGAGGCGTTCCACCCCTGCGCCCTCCCCTGCCACAGGCGGTGGCGGCCTTCGAGCGTGCGAGGAAGTGTGAGGCGCTCCCCGCCGGCGAGGTCGAGAATGTCGAACAGGGCATCGCGCGCGCCAAGTACCGCCTGAAAGAGGGGCAGGACGCGCTGGACATGCCAGACATGAGCAATTGCGTGATCGCGTGAGGTGTGTGCGTGGAAAGGATGGTGTCTCCGGCGTGTGGGCTGTCAGTGGCTGGCCGAGCTCTGCGCTTGTTGTTTACGAGGGTCGCCGAGAAATGGGTCCTCTTTTTCACCCCCTGCAAGTTCACGTGTTGCCGCCGCTTCCTCGAGCGAGGCTCCCGCTGTCTACGTGCTCTAACTCGTCTCACTGCTCTTGACCGATGCGCAAGAGTGCCCTACTGGCGCGTCGCGCCCCGAGCGCCGCACAGTCGACTCCTTCGCTGCCAAAATCCGAGCCCGAGCAGCCCGTATCTTCGGAGCGCTGGGCGCACGAGACGATCTACATGAACCCACGCAAGAAGAAGGACGGGTCGCGTGATGGGTTCCTGGTCTTCACGTCTGGCAAGAAGGTGGTGCTCCACAATGACGGCGGCACGCAGATCTCCAGTAAGACGCTGGTGCCTAAGGACGAGCTGCTCAAGAGTGGGCAGTCAATCACAATCGGACCTTGGGAATGCGAGATCGGTGACGTGGTCCCCATCAGCAGCTTCGACAGTGGTGCCGCACTCGGTGGTGGCAGCATGCCCGCCCCCGTACCCGCCCCCGGACCCGCACCAGCGTTCTCGACGGGGCTGCCCCGCCGCCCACTGCACCCGGTGCAGTCGAGTCGCTGCTCCGCTGTCTCTGGTGCCGAGCCCTCTGTCGGCTCCTCGTTCACGACGCCCTACCAGCCTGCGCCCGCGCCCTCGTGCACACCTACGCGCGCGCCCGGACCCGCACCCGTGCCCGCACCCGGTCCCGCGCTCGCGCGAGCGGGCGGAGCCGCCCCGCCGCCCCCGCGCCCCGTGCACCCGACGCAGCCGCATCGCTCCGTGGTCTCTGGCGCGGGGCCCTCTGCCTCGTCGTCGTCGGCGGCGCGTCCTCTCGCCGGCCACCTCTCGGCGACGCGGCGCCGAGTGGAGCCTCCACCTGCCGTGGCCGACGGGCCGCAGGACGAGCTGATCCTCAACCGCGGCGACGCGCACGCCTTCCCGGTCAAGGTGGAGCGCCAGCTGCAGACGCACCTGCGCCCGCACCAGGTCGAGGGGGTGCAGTTCATGTTCGACCGGCTGATGGGCCGCGCGCAGGCGGAGGGGAGCCGCATGGCGCCGAGCGGCTGCGTGCTCGCGCACGAGATGGGGCTGGGCAAGTCGCTGCAGTCGCTCGTCCTCATCCAGACGCTGCTCAGGACCGGGCTGCACAGCCGGCCCCTCGTGCAGAAGGCACTCATCGTGTGCCCCGCATCGCTGTGCGACAACTGGAGGGCCGAGTGCTCCAAGTGGCTGGGCTGCTCTCGCGTGGGCGGCGCGCCGGTCGTGGTGGGCCACGGCTCGTCGAGGGAGACCGCGGCCACGCTGCGCGACTTCGCCAGCTGCCCGCCGCAGCGGCTGCTGATCCTCTCGTACGAGACGCTGCAGCGCCACGTGGAGCTGCTGGCCGGCGCGCCCGGCATCGAGCTCGTCATCTGCGACGAGGGCCACCGGCTGAAGAACGCAGCGGGCAACAAGACGAGCGAGGCGCTGCGTCGGCTGGAGCGCGCCAAGCGGATCATCCTCACGGGCACGCCCGTGCAGAACAACCTCGAGGAGATGTGGGCCCTGTGCGACTTCGTCGCGCCGGGCGTGCTCTGTCCGCTCTCGCGCTTCCGGAGCATCTTCATCAACCCGATCGAGGCGGGCCGCCAGCCGAGCGCCACGGCCGAGCAGCGGAGCCTCTCCGAGGCGCGCAGCGTGCAGCTCAAGGCGCTCACCGCCCAGATCATCCTGCATCGCGACAGCTCGGTGCAGGCCAAGTTCCTGCCGCCGCGGCACGAGATGGCCATCTTCTGCCGGCCGAGCGAGACGCAGAGGAGCCGCTACGAGCGCACGCTGGCGGAGCACCGCGCGGGCGGCGACCCGCTGCCCATCATCCAGCAGCTGCGCGGGCTGTGCAGCTGCAGCGGCGGCATCGCGGCCGACGACGAGGACGGCCCGGCCCCGCAGGCGCCTCTGGTGCCGGCGGAGACGGACGAGGCGGAGAAGACGGGCAAGGCGGCGGTGCTCATGCGGCTGCTGCGCCACGCCCACGACGCGGGCGACAAGGTGGTCATCGCGGCGCAGTTCCAGCGCTCGCTCGACCTGCTGCAGGGCGCGTTCCAGGCACGCGGCTGGGGCTGCGTGCGGCTCGACGGCAAGACCCCGACCGAGAAGCGGCAGGACCTGGTGGACAGCTTCAACCGCTCCGGCTCCGAGCAGTTCGCCTTCCTGCTCTCCACGCGCGCGGGGGGCACGGGCTTCAACCTGCCCGCCGCCAACCGGATGGTGCTGTACGACTGCGACTGGAACCCGGCGCCCGACAACCAGGCGATGGCGCGCGTGCACCGGCCGGGGCAGCTGCGCGAGGTGCGCATCTGGCGGATGGTCACGACGGGCTCGATCGAGGAGAAGATGCTGCAGCGGCAGCTCTTCAAGCGCGACATGGCGCAGCAGGTGCTGCACGGCAAGTCCGACCACCAGTTTGCCAACAAGGACCTCAAGCGGCTCTTCCAGCTCGACCAGCGCACGCGCTGCGCCACGCTCGGCCTGCTGCTGCACTCGGCCGGCCGCGCCGCCGATGCCGCCAAGCTGACAGAAGCCGAGGCCTGGCTGCCGCTGCTGCCGGACCCGTTGCTGCACTCGTGCGTGCAGCAGGAGGCCGGCCTGCTCGCGGCCGTGTCCTACGCGTGCGACGTCAAGGTGCTCTACAGCCTGCACGGGAGCGAGCCACCGGAGCTCGACGGTGCATCGGAGGGGGAGCCGGCCCCAGCCTCCGGTGGTGGCGGCGGCGGTGGCGGCGGCGGCGGCGGCGGCGGCGGCGGCGGCGGCGGCGGCGGCGGCGGCGGGCGGCGCCATGGCGGCGCGTGGGAACACAGTCCCCGCAGCGCCGACGAGGACGCCGAGGAGGGTGAGATGGACGACTTCATCGAGGACGACGAGGCGGAGGACGCTGGCGCCGATACGGACGAGGCGGACGACTTCACCGAGCACCCGCCGTCGCGCAGTGCCGCCGGTCGTCGCGGCGAGGCGGGCGGGGCGGACGAGCTGGTCATCTCCTCGGACGAGGACGAGGCGCACTGCGCCGCCGCTCCCGGCGTCGCTGCCGCCCGCGCCGCCGCCTCCCGCGCTTCCGCACTCGACCCCACCGCTTCCTCCCGGCGCGACGCTGCTGCGGGACCGCGGGGCGGCGAGCCCAAGCGGCGGCGGCGTGCTGTGCCGGAGGGCTCAGAGTCCGACGACGAGT
>Ga0163111_10003353_pt1 | contig 10333 bp, 4 predicted proteins | sample CRUFie1St18metaG_FD_109645 | JGI IMG/M metagenome (GOLD analysis project Ga0163111, IMG submission 109645) | Marine microbial communities from the Costa Rica Dome - CRUD Field 142mm St18 metaG | ecosystem: Environmental > Aquatic > Marine > Oceanic > Photic zone | place: Costa Rica: the Eastern... | reverse complement strand
CCTGCCATGGTTGGTCCTGCTTCGCTTGGTCCAATTCCTTCTCTCCCTCTTCTTCTACATCCTCCTCTTCCAGTTCATCTTCTTTCGTCTCTAGCTGTTCCGGTTCTTTTTCTTTCGGTTCTAGTTCTTTCATATCCGGCTCTTCCTTTGGTTCTGGCGTCAGATCCTCTTCGTCATCGTCATCTTGTTCCTGTTCACGACGTTTTTCTTCTTGTCGCTCCTTTTCTCTTTCTTCACGAACTTCACGCTCCTTCTCCTCGCGCTTTGCTTTAACTAATTCACGATGAAGTGGTAAATTATTAATTCGCTCCATTGTTGTATCGCTTATTTGCTTCTCAACGATTGCTTCAAAAATCTCCAAACCTTTTAAGAAGTCCTTTTCGCAAGTTATATAGAGATTCATTATAATCGAACGTGCGTCTTCAACAACTTCTTGTAGTTTACTCTCTGTCAACGCGGGGTTTATCATTATTAGTTTCTTATCTGGTTTTGAATCATCCGTTACATTGACAAATACAAATAATCTGTCAATCACAGAAAGAAGCTTATCTTGATTTTTCTGTGTATTATCCATCATCTTCTTTATGTGTTTCGCATAATCTCCAAATAGCTTGTCTTTAAATTCTCCCTTGTATTTTTTCTTATATTCACCACTTTCACCGTCAGAACACCCCTTCTTTTTATGATGTTCACGTAATTTAATATCGCTGAATTTTTTGATTTTTTTCGGATCAAATGGTTCATTATTATCTGAAAAAGCCTTATAGAATATTTCCAAATCACGACTATATCTATTTTTCATTTTATCGCTCATACCAACATATTTTCCCTTATCATAGTCGTATTTATCATTGTATAACTTTTCAAGCTCTACCATACCTGGTTCTTGGAGGAGATTAACGCTGTCATCACCAGAATTCATATTACAATAATCTGGACTTACCACAATTTCTGTGTTATTTTTTAAATCGTAATTATTGTTATTGACTAGTGTGTCTAAACGCTTGCTACATAAACTAACTGTATTCATCTTCGTCTCCACATCTTCAGGTATTTTATGTTTTTCCATTAAACTTGTTTCGCCCGTATTTCCCTCATTATCAACATAAGATATTGTTGGATTAATGGTTTTTAAAATAGAAGCAAATATGTGGGCTACCTTTACATAAAATTTGGCTATTCCCACGCAGAGCCTTCGCTTCTGGGTTTCGTTTTTAACATCTAATTTAGGAATATCATCCTTTTTAAGATATATTACCTTTTCTTTGCCCATCTCGTCGATAGCAACACCGTCTTTAATGCGTTGTGAAAGATATTCTATATCTAAATCATTCAGATTTTCTTCAATTATTCTAGATGTCAATATTACTAAATTATTACAATACTTTACATCTCCCAAATTCTTCATATCTTTGAAATTACTCGTAAATATGTAGTTAGAAGCAATGTGATTGACAATTTTATGAATATTACTCATATCACTTTTATTTTGCTCTCTAGATATTTCATTCCCCATTATGTAAATTATATATAAAATAAAATTGAATTAGAAATATATTAGTATATTTTTAATTAATATGAATGAAAAAACAAAGAAAATTAAGAAAAAAATAAATAAGAAAGAATTATGGAATAGTTTTAACATTGAGGTTACAGATAAAGAGATTGAGTGTCTGTATACTTCTGGGAAACAACGGGAAACGTGCGACTGCTGTGATAGTATTTTAATGTTAAATGAAGAGGGATTTTTAAACTGTACCAATAAATCATGCGGTGTAATATACAAAGATATGCTTGACCATAGTGCTGAATGGAGATATTATGGCGCAGATGATAGTAATATGGGTGACCCCACCAGAGCTGGTCCACCTATAAATCCACTATTGAAAGAATCGTCGTTTGGTTGCAAGGTCATATGTAACTCCAACGCTACATATGAAATGAGAAAGATAAAACGATATTCAGAATGGCAATCAATGCCATATAAAGAAAAATCTCAATATGATGAATTTCAGCGAATTACTATTTTAGCAAGTCAAAGCGGAATCCCGAAACTTATAATTGATGACGCCATGCGCTACCACAAATTGATTTCCGATACAAAAACATTTAGAGGATTGAACCGCGACGGGATTATTGCGGCATCTATTTACATAGCATCCCGATTAAATTCTTATCCACGCACTATCAAAGAAATAGCCACCATATTCAATCTTGATAACACGAGTGCTACGCGTGGGTGTAAGAATGCGATTTCGATCATCAACCAGTCCGAAACAGACCTTAATACAGAATGTCGGACGTTGCTTTGTAAGACGACGCCACTTTCATTTATAGAACGCTATTGTAGTAAGCTAAATATCAATACTGAACTCACAAAATTATGTAGCTTCATCGCTATGAGAATTCAGGATAACAATCTTATTCCCGAAAATACACCTCATTCAATTGCGGCCGGAATCGTTTACTTTGTGGCACAAGAATGTAGACTAAATGTGTCAAAACAGAATATCAATTCTATTAGTGGTATTAGCGAAGTAACAATCAACAAATGCTATAAGAAACTTCTAACAATGAAAAATAGTTTAATTCCTTCTGTGATTCAAGAAAAATACAGTAATTAAGGATTAAAAATTTAACATTGTATATTAAATGAGTGTTCCGAAAAAAATTTTTATTGTTCCATACCGTAATCGTCATACACACCGATTAAACTTTGTAAATCGTATGAATGATTATTTAAAAGAGGAAACAGACTGGGAAATATATTTCGCCCATCAGTGTGATGCTCGTCCATTTAATCGTGGTGCTATGAAAAATATAGGGTTTATCGCAGTAAAAAAAAAATATCCGAAAGATTACGGTGATATTACCTTTATTTTTCATGACGTTGATACTTGGCCCGCAACCAACGGTCTAATAAATTACGATACAACCGACGGTATTGTAAAGCATTACTATGGATATGAATTTGCTTTAGGTGGTATGTTCTCAATTAAGGGAAAGGATTTTGAAAAAACTCTAGGATTTTCTAATTTCTGGGGATGGGGATTAGAAGACAATGTTATTCAAGACCGATGTAAGGCGTCAAATCTGATTATAGATCGCAGTAATTTTTTCCCAATAACAGACAAGATTAATATTCATCGTGAAGACGATGGAACAAAACGATTAGTTTCAAAAGCGGATGTCTCTGTCTATGATTTGGATGAATCTGATAATATAACAGATATTAGAGACTTAAATTACAAAATAGAAAATGATATGATTAACATTACCCAGTTTAACGTGAAAATGAGTCTAGAAGACCAAGACTTTTACATACGAGACAATAGTAAAGAAGGAACAAGGTTGAAAATACCAAAGGGATATAAGCGGAAAAACTGGTCAATGGCTAAGATTTATAATCGTTAATACTTTAAACTTAATACTTTAAACTTAATTCATATTAAATAGAATTCTAAAAATATAGTTATTATGAATTTAACAATGAACAATCAGAATGAGAAACGTGTTTTAACAGATATTAGAAAACCAGATGTAATTGATTTCCACGATAACATCTCAAAATGGTTAGTGAACCCTGAGGACTCTTATTTTAAGATAAGAAATGAGGTTCGTATGAGCGAATATATTATGTATAATTCTCCATATACTATTCCGTCTAATTGTGTTTCTGGTAATATTATTCTAATTCAGCAATTTTATTTACCCACTAATGAAAAACGTCGCGAAGAAATTCGTTTAGCTCTGCGATGTAATTGTAAGAATGATTCAATTGACAAGATTGTCCTATTGAATGAAAGAATCTATACCGAGGAAGAACTGGGGGTCGCAAATGACAAGATTGAGCAGATTGATATATCGCAGCGCCTCACCTATCGCAATGTATTTGAATACTCTAATAAGTTACAGGAAGATGCCTACATTGTTCTCTCAAACTGCGACATATTTTTTGATGCCGGAATCGTTCGTGTGAAAGAAAGTGGAATGGTTTCTGAGAGAAAAGCATACACATTATTGCGCCACGAATATAATTGTATTGAACTGAAAGAGTGTAAACTATTTGGCCCACGATGCGAGAGTCAGGATACATGGATTTGGAATTCAAAATGGAAGATAAGTAATGAATTATTAAAATTGTTTAATATGAACCTAGGACTACCTGGATGTGATAATAAAATAATATATTTATTAAATCTCTCTGGCTTTATTTGTCACAACGAACCTGAATGGATTAAATGCTATCATATTCATCAAACTGCCATTAGAGAATACGCCGATAAAGAAGAACGGGCAAGTAAGCCCTACTACGGAATATTTCCAGTTACAGAAGAGAATAAAGACCAAAAACATAACGGAACTTTTAATCCTATCGTGGAAAATAACAACTTACACGATTACGTTAAAGCCAAGTTAGACGCCAATACTCCATTCTTGATTCCGCGAATGGCGGGTATTGAAAACGAGATCGCAGCAATTGGAGCGGCAATCATTCAGACAAAACAGGCGTCCAAAGAACAGGTTGACAAAATTCAGAAAATTGCCCCTATTATGAAGAATAATGCCGGTATCAAATTAACCGATATTAACGAAATTTGTATATATTCGCAGACATATTTATCTGCGTTTCAAAATTGTGAACGCTATTTTTGGTGGGCACCTTGGGGAAACGTCAGTGTTCACATAGCGCATTCATGGGATTTTATCGTGACTAATTTCAAAGGTCCGAAATTTGATGCACTTGCGCTCGACGTTTTTAGTAATATACAACGCGAACCGTGGACACTTGCGCTTAAAGGAAAACGTATTCTCATCATCAGTAGTTTTATTGACAGCATCAGAGAGAAAATAGATATCAGAGAGAAAATATACGGAATTGATCTGTTTCCCGAATGCGAATTTGTGTTTCTCAAACCACCTCAAACACACGGGTCAAACGAATCAAGAGAGTTTAAAGTGGAATTTGCCGAATTCGTGGAAAGAATTAATGCCATCAAGGATACGTTTGATGTAGCATTATGTTCGTGTGGAGGCTACGGTAATCCTATTTGTAGTGCCATATATGGTATGGGTAAATCAGCTATTTATGTAGGAGGCGTACTCCAGATGTATTTTGGAATATATGGCGAACGCTGGATGAGGGAACATCCAGATGTTTTACGGGTCTATATGAATCAACACTGGTCGCGACCCAAGGAAAACGAAAAACCAAATAATTATAAGCAAATAGAGAATAACTGCTATTGGTAGGAAGTTTAATAAATATAAATTATTTATTTTAAATGTAAATAATTTATAAATGTCCAGTGTTTATGGATTAAATTTCTGGCAATATAATGGATATTTTGGAGATAATATGAATAGAAGTGAATTTGGAACTGCAGATAACGATAATGCTTCAAGGGGAGGACATACAAACGTAATACAAGAAGTCACCACTAAAAGTGGGTGCCCTGCTGCTAATGCTGGTAGTTCCGGTCAAACGGTTGGACAACCCTGGAATTATATAAGTGTCGGAAGTATTGGTAGTAATTATACAAGAGTTTGGTGGGGGTGGTTTGTTACTAATTATTCTGGAACTCTTTGGTTTCAAACTGCATCGGATGATAGTAGTTTAGTATATGTTTCCGAAGATGAGTTTGGACAACCAACGACAAGTAACAGTATATCTCATAAAAAAACAGCAGCAGGAGGTTTTTCTGCCATAGAACTAGTTGTTAACAATAGTGGTGGTCACGGAAGAAGATATAAAAACGGAAATATTTCAGTTGTTGCCGGTAAACCATATTTTATAAGAATTTATCACGGTCAAGGTGGTGGAGGCGACAATATGCATTTTAGTTGGAATGATACAGGAACTCCCGCACAGAGCTATAGTAATACTATGAGTTATGTGAAATTAGATGGTTCACAGTCAGATAAAGTTTTGTTTTATTATAATAATCCGGTTCAACCAAAAGCGGAGAGTTCTGCCCCTGTAGATGTAAGTTTAGGTATTGTCAGTTGGTATGACGGAGCTTCCTTTGACACTACCAATAATAAATGGGTTGATAAAGCAGGCTCTTTTGATATATCGTCAGACTACATCAGTGGAACTATTAGCAAAAAATCGCAGTTATTTGATTCAGTATTGATATCAAATCGCAATAATAAGAGATATCACCAATCAAAGTTCCCTATCTATTTAAGTGGAAGTAAAAATTCTGGAATTACATTTAACAAAGATGCTTCGTATCAGTTCTTAACAGACGGGTCATATACGTTTTTTCATGTGGCTAGACGGGATCCATCAGATGTTAATCAAACAGGTCGTGTATTTGACGGCTCAGGAGTAGATTGGTATTCTGGTTTTAATGATGCTAGTTCTGGTGTTGCCAAACACGAAAACGATTCAATCAATACGATTGATAAAGGGTATGGAACGAATTGGGTAGTATCAGTAGATACACCAAAATATTACCGTAGTGTAGGCTATTCTGATACAAGCAATGGATATTATGAAACGAGTTCAGGTAATCGCAATGATACAAATACTACATCACCACAAATAAGCGTTCATTATGGTTCAAATACATTTCAGGGACCTATTGGCTCTGGTGGTATTATAACAAACTATTCTAATTATTGTATTAATACCTTTTTATCAAGCGGGACACTTAGTGTTAGTAGAAATACAACCGCTGATTTTTTAATAGTAGGTGGAGGCGGCGGCGGTGGCGGACAAACACATATTGGTGGCGGTGGTGGAGCTGGAGGTGTCGTGATAGCAACAAACCAATCATTAGCAGCAGGTTCATATAATGTCGTCGTAGGTAGTGGTGGAGGCATTTTAATTCCTCCAACTACTACTAATGGTACTTCTGAATCTTATAATAATGGAGATGATTATATATCGTATACATTTATAAATTCTGGGACATTAACCGCATATACAAGAACAATAGTTGATTTTATATTAGTAGGTGGTGGTGGGGGAGGAGGCTCAGAAATTGGTGGCGGTGGCGGCGGTGGCGGCGTAGTTATTGGTACAAGTCAAATAATAAACAGTGGAACATATAATATAACCATCGGAGCTGGTGGTAATGGTGGTATTAATGGAACTACCAAAATAGGTTCAAATGGAAATGATACGACATTCAATGGATTTATTGCAAAAGGTGGTGGTGGAGGCGGTTACCATGCCGGCTCTAGTACTCATGCTCTTGATGGAGGTTCTGGTGGAGGATGTGGTGCGGATAATGGAGGTAAATCCAACAAAGGTGATTCAAATCAAGATAATTATTCTAATAGTGTAAATGTTACAGGTTATGGAAATGATGGTTATGGTGCTGCAGGTAATTATGGAAACTCTTCAGTAGGTGGTGGTGGTGGTGGTGCTGGAACATTACCGACAAGTGAAGATGGTGGCGATGGTATATCTAATGATTTTAAAACAGGAAATGCTATTTATTATGGTGGTGGTGGTGGTGGTGGTAGTTGGTCGCGTAATAGAGGGTTAGGTGGTTTAGGTGGTGGTGGTAATAGCAATACATCTATTGCCGTTAATGGTGACGATGGTGTTGATGGTTTAGGCGGTGGCGGTGGCGGCGGTGGCGGCGGTCAAAAACCAGGAGGCGACGGTGGTTCTGGTGTTGTGATTATTCGTGTAAATACAAGTTCGTCTGGTTCTAGTGGCAATATCAACGGTTCGGATTCTACATTTAATGGGTTCGTAGCAAAAGGTGGCGGTGGCGGCGGAACCGGTAATTATATTGACGCTAGTTTATCCGAAAAAGGCGACGCTTACATAGGCGGTTCAGGTGGCGGTGGCGGCGGTAATTATTTGTACAACACTACTCCGTCATACCCAGGCGGAAATGACGGCACAGACGGAGGTTCATCTTCACAGGACACTTATAGTTCCATAACGAATGTGACTGGATACGGAAATTCTGGTGGTGGTTTCACAGGTATCCCCGCAAGTGAAGGCGACGATGCGGGAGGTGGCGGAGGCGGGGCAGGTGGCGCGGGTAGTTCGCGTTCGCCTAATGGAGGCGGAACTGGTAATGGCGGTATAGGTATACAGAATGATTTTAGAACAAATAGTCTGGTTTATTATGCTGGTGGTGGTGGCGGTGGAAGCGGTTCCACTTCTACACCAGGAACAGGTGGTAGCAGTCTTGGAGGTTCTGGTTCAAATAGTTCAAGCGCTCCTAGTTCCGCAGTAGCAAATAGCGGAAGTGGTGGTGGTGGTGGAAATAGTGCGGTAAATGGGGGGGCTGGTGCAGATGGAATTGTTGTAGTTAGATTACTAGATACACCACCAGCACAACAATGTGATTGGAATGTAGGAGAGGTTATATCATATAATAGAATACTAGATATTAGCGATGAAAATAAAGTCTTTGATTATTTGAAACATCGTTATTTAGGCACAGGACAATCAACAACAGGCGAGGTATATCAATTACCAGGAGATTTAAGCGGGAGTGCGACTATCAGGGGATTTCCTGCAGAATTTCCAGATACAAATAATATTCTTGGTTGGTATATTCCTGAATCATATGATGCAAGCGGATTTTGGCGTGACGTATCTCCTTTCCAAAATGATTTAAGTTCAGGAGGAACTACACCCGAATATGTTAAAAATGACAAAACATATAAAACGTTATCATATTTAAAAGGTGTGAAAGCCGATTCTGATAATGAAATTGTTGCCAGCGGCTATAAATTTCCAGAACAATTTTTACCATCCGATGGTTCTTACACGATGATACATGTTTCAAGGCGTATCAGTAATACTGGTAGAATTTTCGACAGTGCTTCCAATAAGAATTTTTATTCTGGTTTTGTTGGAAATAAATCGGGTGTAGCATTGCATTCAATAGATGTTTCTAGTGGTGGTGGTGGTGGTGCTAGTGGACCAACATCATTCCCAACTACAAACCCCTACTATAATGCTTCTAATGCCGGACCACCTAATTTTATTGAACTAGCTGCATCTGACTTTGTAGCTGGAGGAAGTAGACATGGTACTAATTTACCTTACTATGGATTAGGACATACACATACATGGCCTATAAGTACTTTTATAAATTATGGTGGACAAAAAGAAGGTTATGATTCAATAAATTTAGATAACTCAGCTCCAGGTAATGATTTTGTAAGAAGTAGTCCGAATTCAAATCAATCTCCTCCATTAGGTAAATATGTTACACAAGTATATTGGATATGGTGGCGCGTAACTAATTCTGATTGGAGGACTCTTTGGAGAGGAAATAATGATCATTGGATAATTGTTAAGAACGGAAGTAAGGATTTAGGTATGTATTCTAATAGAAATGGGGGTTTTAGAGATAGTGGTTTAGATATCACAACTGGTAAATGGCAATTTTTAGCTTGTGTATCAGAAGGGGATGACGAAACAAATAGTACAGGGACCGGGACATTATATCTTGGTAATTTAGGAGAAAATAACCTTACACCCGACGATTCAAATACAATAGACCGTGTTCCTTGTGGAATGTATTTTTATCGTTTCCGTTGGGGAGGCGGTCAAGATCCAGGTTGGATAGCTTATTCTGCTATTTGGTCTGGTTCAGACGAAAAATATGCACTGAGTCGTTCCGAATTAGAGGAACTTTATAAACAGGGGATACCAATTGCTGGACAACCGTATAGTTCATAACGTTATATAATTTTTATACAATAAATATACAAATAATATATGGGTATAGAAGGAGTATATTTAAACACTAATATTGATTCAGCTAACATATTGGACTATTGTTATAGATTTAAAAATTATATAAATGACGATTCGTATAATTCGCAATTTATAACATCAAGAATAATCGAACCTATTTTACAAAATGATATATCATTAACTATAGATAGTAGTTTTACATATTTTGATACTGATATAAATAAAGAATATGAAATATCTTTCAATACTAATGAACCAAGTGTATTTGAAAGCGAAAAATTATCTTTGGAAACTGGTTTACCAATATACAGAAGAGTTGAATTTATAAACCCACCATTTAATAAAAATTTTTTAAATGATCCTTCATTTAATATAAAAGATTATGATAATCAATCTGAAATATACTATTTATATGAGCAATTATTAAATCCAGGTGAAATATTACATAAAAGAGCCTATTATATGATTCAATATGTTGATATATTTAAGACAAAAAAATTAATACAAGATTTATCTGATAATGTAATTTCAACCGATTTATCTGATAATGTAATTTCAACCGATTTATCTGATAATGTAATTTCAACCGATTTATCTGATAATGTAATTTCAACCGATTTATCTGATAATGTAATTTCAACCGAT
>Ga0163111_10003352_pt1 | contig 10333 bp, 10 predicted proteins | sample CRUFie1St18metaG_FD_109645 | JGI IMG/M metagenome (GOLD analysis project Ga0163111, IMG submission 109645) | Marine microbial communities from the Costa Rica Dome - CRUD Field 142mm St18 metaG | ecosystem: Environmental > Aquatic > Marine > Oceanic > Photic zone | place: Costa Rica: the Eastern... | reverse complement strand
TGGTGGCTTATAAACTTGCGTGTTCTCCTTGATGTCTTGTTTGCTTCTTCTTTAGGAGTGCTTCTTTTTACAAGAGTAAAAGAACAAAGAACATTATGGCTTTTAAGAGGGTATCTCTTCTTGGTCTCGCTGGCGTGGTTCGTTCAACGATTTGCAAATTTACCAATTACTTCAAAGCTTGTTGATGCATTGGTTTTAGCTTGCTCATTATCATTAGCAATTTTATGGCAAGGAGAATTAAGAAGATTAATGGAATTATTAGGCACTGGAAGATTAGCTGTAATTCTTGGTAATACTCAAAAAGAATTTAGAGCAAGCTCTAATACTTTTGCTCAATTAACTGAAGCAGCAGGTCGTTTATCTCAAAACAGAAAAGGAGCATTAATTGTTGTTGATATGGGCAGTGACTTACGCCCTGAAGATTTCCTTTTCCCCGGTGTCCCAATAGATGCCCAATTGTCATCTGAATTGCTATTAAATCTTTTTGCGGCAGATACCCCTCTTCATGATGGAGCCGTTTTGGTCAAGGGAAATAGAATCATTTCAGCAGGTGTCATTTTGCCACTTTCAAGACAAGGAATAAGTAGATATGGAACTAGACATTTAGCTGCTCTTGGAATAACTGAACGATTTGATAGATGTATTTGTGTTGTCGTTTCGGAAGAATCAGGTACATTATCTCTAGCAAGTCAAGGACGTTTAGAAAGGCCCATCACAAGTAGTAGATTGCTTGATCTGTTAAAAGAATTGTTGGACCCTTCAAATTCCACTTCATCTAGATCCCCTAGCATTAATTCTTCATTTAAAACGTCTTCATCTAATATTGAATCTAAAGTTGCTCAACCTAGAGTTAATCTTGAAAAAGTTGATGACAGTAAGGAGTCTTTAAATTGACTTACCCTTCTGTAATAAATACTGATGGTTCTAGACAGTTATCACCATTGCCTGAGGGATTGGTGCGGCTTCGTATGCCTGATCATATTGCGATAATTATGGATGGGAATGGTAGATGGGCTAAAGCAAAGGGGTTACCCAGAACGATGGGACATACCGCTGGAGTTGAGGCTCTAAAAAACACTTTAAATTTATGTAGTAATTGGGGAATAAGAGCTTTAACTGTATATGCCTTCTCAACTGAGAATTGGTCTAGACCCAACGATGAAGTTAATTTCTTAATGAGACTGTTTGAAAGAGTTCTTAAGCGAGAGCTGAATAATTTAAAACTTAAAGAAGTAAAAATTAATTTTTTAGGTGATCTCGATCCATTGCCAATTGCTTTAAAAGACTTAATCAATGAGTCGGTTGAGTCCACTTCTAATAACAAAGGAATCCATTTTAATGTTTGTACAAATTATGGGGGACGTCGAGAATTAGTACTTGCGGCTCAAAAACTTGCAGAACGTTCTGTTAAAGGCGAATTAGATCCTTCTTTAATAGATGAGAATGTGTTTGCATCTGAATTATTTACAGCAAGTGAGACTGATCCAGATTTGCTTATTAGAACGAGTGGTGAAAAAAGAATAAGTAATTTTCTTTTGTGGCAATTAGCCTATGCTGAGATACATGTCACAGATGTATTATGGCCAGATTTTAGTGCCGATGCTCTTACTAAGGCACTTCTTGACTATCAGTCTAGAAGAAGAAGATTCGGAGGAGTATGACTAAATTAATTGGATATATTGAGTTCTATGATTTTTTTTAGATTATCAGCTAAAACTAAATAACAACAAAAACTTTTATATTCAATTTTTTTATGACCCTTATTAATTCTAATATTCAAGAATCTAATAGATTCAATACAAGAAAAGAGTCTTTTTTAGATTTTAATTCAATAAAAGGGGGCGATATTAGACATGATTGGTCTTTAGATGAAGTCAAAGAGATACTTGATTTACCATTAATGGATTTGTTGTGGAGAGCTCAAATTGTTCATAGGTCTTACAACCCGGGTTATAAAGTTCAGCTAGCTTCTCTTCTAAGTGTCAAGACAGGAGGTTGTTCAGAAGATTGTTCATATTGTCCCCAATCAGTTCATAACGAAACAAAAGTTGAACCTAGTCCAGCACTACAAGTTAAGTCTGTACTTGAGAGAGCAAAAGCGGCTAAAGAATCAGGAGCGGATAGATTTTGTATGGGTTGGGCTTGGCGTGAAATTAAAGACGGGAATGCGTTCGAAGCAATGCTTGAAATGGTTAGAGGTGTTAGAGAACTCGGCCTTGAAGCATGTGTTACTGCTGGGATGATTACTGATTCGCAAGCCTCCAGATTGGCAGAAGCAGGCTTAACGGCTTATAACCACAATTTAGATACAAGCCCTGAACATTATTCCAATATTATTTCAACTAGAACATATCAAGATCGACTTGAAACATTGAGAAGAGTACGTATGGCTGGCATTACAGTGTGTTGTGGTGGAATTATTGGGATGGGAGAATCTGTTTCTGATAGAGCATCTTTGCTAAAAGTTTTAGCGACTTTAGATCCACATCCTGAGAGCGTTCCTATAAATGCTTTGGTGGCTGTAGGTGGTACACCTCTGGAGGATTTGTCGTCTATCGATCCATTAGAGATGGTAAGGATGGTCGCGACAGCAAGAATTATTATGCCTAAAAGTAGAATCAGGCTCAGTGCTGGAAGACAACAACTAGGTAGGGAAGCTCAAATACTATGTCTACAATCTGGGGCTGATTCTATCTTTTATGGAGATACATTATTGACAACTAGCAACCCAGAGGTGGAGGCTGACCGTAAGCTCCTAGCTGATGCTGGTATTAAGGCTAACTTCTTTCAAGAATAATTAGGGATGCAAACAGCGGATAGCATCAAGAAATTAAAATACAAAGTCGCAGCATTTTATAACTTTTTGGCGCTTATAGATCAAGACATTCTGCTAATAAAAGAACAATTAACCACTTTAGCAACCAGTCAAGAAATTAAAGGTACAATTCTATTAGCTTCTGAGGGGGTTAACGGGACAGTATGTGGAACTGAAAATGGGATTAATTTATTTATTAGAAAAATAAAGCAATTATTAAAGATATCTGATATTAATGTTAAATATAGTTGGACAGAAAAACAGGCGTTTCGTCGCTTCAAAGCTCGTAAGAAAAAAGAAATCGTCACGATTGGATTAGGACAAATCAATCCATCAAAATCTGTTGGCAAATATGTAAAAGCTAGTGAGTGGAATGAGTTCATTGACGATCCAGGTACTATCGTTATTGATACTCGGAATGAGTATGAAATAAAAATTGGAAATTTTTCCGGAGCTATAAATCCTCATACAAGTTCATTTCGCGAATTTCCTGGGTGGGTGCAAAGGTATTTAAAACCATTAATAGAAGAAAATCCGGCTTTAAAAATAGGGATGTATTGTACTGGCGGAATAAGATGTGAAAAAGCCTCTTCCTACCTAATTGAAGAGGGTTTTTCGGATGTTCATCACCTTGAAGGTGGAATACTTAAATATCTAGAGGATGTCTGTCCTGAAAGCAGTTTATGGGATGGAGAATGCTTTGTCTTTGATCAGCGTGTGTCTTTAGGACATGATTTATTGCCAGGTTCTCATCGGATGTGTCACGCTTGCGGCCTGCCAATCTCTCCTGAAGACCTTAAGAAATCAACTTATATTAAAGGCTTGCAATGTGAAGCTTGTGTGAATAAATTTACAGATAGAGATAGAGCCAGATTTGCAGAACGACAACGTCAGATTGATGAAATAATGGAACGTCTACCTGATAACTCTATTTGGCCTTCATCATGACTAGACCTAGCTTAGCTATATTAGAAAAAGAAGCATCTAATCGAGGAATTTTGCTACGAATTCAAGTTCGGCGACCTCTTAATATTTGGTCTTTTAGACTTGTTGTAGGCGAAATAACTAATAAAAATAAAATTCAATTATGGGGTGAAATGAAAGGATGGGCATATCAAGATAGGAAAGGATTACAGCTTGATGTTATGAAGGTTGGTAAGAATGCTCTACCTCAAGTAGGCGATATGATTTGGGCAGCGACAATGGCGTGGGCTTTAGAAGAAACTCCCTGTAGAAGTGCTAGATTATTAGCTATTTATGATGAAAATAATCAACATAAAATCTTGCAACGTTACTTTAGAAGGCGTGGTTTTGATACTGTCCGAAACGTTGGATCTTCCCCTTTTGATTTGCCATTAAGACTTGTATGGGGTGGTGCAGGAGCATTTATGGTAGGTAATTGCGAGGAGGTACTGGATAGAAGTTATAGTAGATGGTCACAATAATTTAATTTTTACAATTATTCTTCTAGGCTTTCATTTGCATGATAGCTACTTCTAACTAATGGACCGCTGTTTACTTTCTTGAAACCGATTGCCTTTGCTATTTCAGCAAATTCATTGAATTTTTGTGGGGACCAATAATGCGAAACTGGTATATGAGCAAGTGAAGGACGTAAGTACTGACCGATAGTCAGATATTGACAGTCGACTTCTCGAAGATCTTTAAGTGTTTGAATTATTTCATGAAATTGTTCTCCTAAACCAAGCATTATCCCAGATTTTGTTGGTATTTTGGGAGCAATTTCTCTAGCAGACTTGAGAAGATTAAGTGAGTGTTCGTAAGTCGCTCCTCGTCTGACTTCTCTTTGAAGCCTCCTTACAGTCTCAAGATTATGGTTGAAGCAAATAGGATCAGCTGAGAGAACCAACTTGAGCCGCTCTCTTTGCTTTTTCATATTATCCTTGTTATTTCCACCCCAAAAATCAGGTGTTAGAACTTCTATCGCCACACTGGGATTTAATGACCTGATTGCATCCATAGTTGTAGTGAATAGACTCGCACCGTGATCAGGTAAATCATCTCTTGCTACTGCTGTTAGGACTACATATTTGAGATCTAACGCCTGTACAGCTTTTGCCACTTTCTCTGCTTCAAAGACATTTACCTCCTCAGGTATTTTCCCTTTCTCTACCTGACAAAACGCACAGCTTCTTGTACAAATTGAGCCCCCTAATAAGAAAGTAGCTGTACCCGCTGCATAGCATTCTCCTCTGTTCGGGCATCGACCTTCTTCGCAGATGGTATGTAATCTGTTTTCCTTTACGAGCTTTTGAACTTTTTCTAATTGAGAGGCGTTACCTATGGATGGTTTGATCCAATTCGGTAAACGTTCCTCTGGGAGTGAACTGCTATATTTTGTTGTTTTTCTTGTGGTGGTTGTCATTTTATTTGGAATTAATCTAAATCTCTACGTCCTTCTAAGGCACGTGAAAGGGTTACTTCGTCGGCATATTCCAATTCACTTCCTACAGGAAGTCCATATGCAATACGAGTGACTTTCGTAAATGGTTTTAACAGCCTCCCTACATAAAGACTAGTAGTATCGCCCTCAATACTTGGTGTTAGAGCAAGTATGACTTCTTTGATGTTTTCTTTATCTACTCTTTTTACAAGACTAGATATTTCAAGAATCTCTGGTCCAATACCATCCATCGGAGAAATCAACCCACCAATTACATGATAAAGACCTTTGTACTCACGAGTTCGTTCAAGAGCAAGTAAATCTCTTGACTCGGCAACAACGCATATAAGATCTTGATTCCTTTGATGATCTAAACAGATTTCGCATTTTTCGCCTGCAGTCAAATGAAAACACTTCTTACATTGGCCCACTTGATTTTTTGCGTTGATCAGAGCTTGCGAAAACATTTTTACTTTTTCCTCTGGCTGACGCAATAAATGCAGAGCTAACCTCTGAGCAGTTCTGGGACCTATCCCAGGCAGCTGCTCAAATTGATCGATTAATCTTGATAATGGTTTAGTAAAGCCGCTCAGAGGTCAGAAGCAATTAATTAGAATTTAATCAGGGTTTTATCAAGGTTGCACTAATTTAAAGAAGATTACCGTCGGTTAAATTAGAAATATATCAAAATAGTGATGCTTGAGTCCTTCCAAATGATCAAATTTCTAAGAACATCCTTCAAGTCTCTTTTGGCTATAGCTCTGGTTTTAATGCTTGGAGCATGCTCTACGGGGGGAGCATCAGGTTTAGAACCATTTAAAAGCCAAGATGGACGATATGGTTTTCTTTTCCCAACAGGGTGGACAAGAGTTGCTGTCGAAAGCGGCCCAGAGGTCGTTTACCATGATTTAATCAATTCAGATGAAACTCTGAGCCTTGTTATCTCGAAATTGGATAATGAGGTGGAATTGGATGATTTAGGCGGAGCTGATGCCGTCGGTGAAAGATTATTTGGTGTAAAAGATAGTAAAAATCCTATTCAACTATTAGAGGCAGAAGAAAGAGAAGTTGATAATCATATCTTTTATGATCTTGAATACTCTGTCAATTATGAAGATAAAGGTAGGCACGAATATGCCACGGTTGTTGTAGATAGAGGTTATTTGTATACACTTGCAGCAAGTTCAAGTGAACAACGTTGGCCAAAAATGCAGGATATTTATAAACGAGTTGTTAGTTCATTTACTTTTTTTATCTAATTTAATTGTTATTTTCTCCAGCTTGGATTTTCCACAAGTAATAATAAAAATCTTTATTTTTTAATAGATATTCGTGATTTCCTTTCTCGATTATTTTACCTTTATCTATAACTATAATTTCATCAGCATCAATAACAGTGCTTAAACGATGAGCAATCACAATTGTAGTACAACTTTTTGTTATCTTCTTTAGAGATCTTTGTATAGCGGCCTCAGTCTCATTATCCACTGATGCTGTTGCCTCATCTAATATTAATATTGGTGCTTTTTTTAAGATTGCTCTCGCAATAGCTATCCTTTGTCTTTGTCCACCTGATAATTTCTGACCTCTTTCTCCCACTATTGTTTGCATTCCATTTGGGAGTTGATTAATAAATTCAGTTGCTTCAGCAACTTCTGCAGAATTAATTATTTTCGACTTATCAATATCTTGTGATCCATATGAGATATTTTCTTCAATTGTTCCTTGAAACAAATAGGTTTCCTGGCTTACTAATGCAATACAACGTCTAAGGCTTTTTAAATCTAATGATTCAATTGAGTTCCCATCAATTTCTATTGATCCTTCATTTATTTTGTACAACCTTAATAACAGCTTTACAAGTGTACTTTTACCAGAACCTGTCGCACCTACGATTCCAATTTTCTTTCCGGGTTTAATACTTAAATTGAAGTTTTTGATTATTTCAGTTCTACCTTCATATGTGAAATTAACATTCTTAAATATTATCTCACCTTTAATATCCTTTGGTGAAAGTTTTAATTTACCCGTTTTGATTTTAATAGGAGTATCTATTAGATCTAAAACTCTATTTGTTGAGGCCATTGACCTTTGATAGTCATCTAAAATATGTCCAAGGGTAGTCAATGGCCATAATAATCTTTGGGTAATAAATACTAAAAAACTATAAGTTCCCACAGGTATATATCCTTTCCATGCCTGGAAGCCCCCAGCGATTAGTATCGCAAGAAAAGCAAATAGTATTGCAAAACGAATTAAGGGTATGAAAGCTGCTGATAACTTAATAGCCTTCCTATTGCTTTTTTGATAGGAGTTACTATCTATCTTTAATCTCTCAAGTTCCCAGTCTTCAGTGGCAAAGCTTTTTATCGTAAGCATTCCGCTTAGATTATTATTTAGTCTTGATGCAAGGTCTCCAGCTTTTTCTCTTACTTCGCGGTAACGAGGAGCTAAGTTTTTCTGAAAATTAATCGAACCCCATAGAATAAATGGAATGGGAATAAAAGCTAATAAGGCAATTCCTGGAGCTAAGATAATCATTGCTCCGCCAACAATAAAAACAGTTATTATTAATTGAATTATTTTATTAGCACCCTCATCTAAGAATCTTTCTAGCTGATTGATATCATCATTTAGTACAGTCATTAGCCTCCCTGTATTATCTGACTCGAAAAATGTCATTTCTAGATTTTGCAAATGATCATACGCTTTAATTCTTAAATAATGTTGTGTTCTTTGAGCTAAATTTCTCCACATTAATCCATATAAATATTCAAAAAATGATTCAGCACTCCATATTAAAAAAGATATAAATGCAAGAAAAATTAGTTGATCTGGAACTGTGTTAAATCCAAGGGATCCAAGCCAAGAACTTTCTTTCCTTACTACAACATCAACGGAAATACCAATTAAAACAGGTGGAGCAAGATCGAAAAATTTATTTAATACTGAGCATGTTATCGCTGAGTAAATTAAACGCTTTTGACTCTTAAGATTACCCAATAACCTTATTAAAGGTTCTTTAGATTTTGTATTAATCATTGAATCAAACTGTTATTTTAAATTGTATTTGGTAGCAGCTTTATTTCTGCAGTAAATACGAGAGTTTTTTAATGAGGACCCCGATTTATATTTTTTAAAAAAACATTCGCATGTAAAATGACTGATTTCACCTAATTTTTTTTTATCCTTGAAATTTAATTTGGATTTTAATGATGCAATGCAAAATCTGCTAATCAGACTTTTCTTATGTTCAGCTTGAATCTTTAAAGGTTTACTTATGTCTAAGATCAGTAATGTAACCATACTGATGAATAATAAGTTGCGAAACATTTTTTTTTATTAATCAGTTCTGTTAATCTGTAATTCTCTATTCATGACTTTGACTCTCTTAAGAGCCTGGAAAACTTTGTCTGGCATTTGTTTTGGCAAATCCACTAGGCTGTAGTTTTCAAATATCCTTATCCTGCCGATAGCTCTTCCTTTTAATCCAGCCTCGTTTGCAATTGCGCCTACTAGATTTCCAGGCTTGACTCTATCTCGGTGCCCAACTTCAACTCTAAATCTCTCCATCTCATCTTCAACTCTATTGTTATCAAAATCACCTCTGCGACGTTGTTTGAATTTATTATCTCTTCGATCATTTCTTGTGTTTCTTTGAGTTGATTGTCTGATCCAATCCTCATTTCCATTCTCAAGAAGTGAGTTAAAACCAACCGCTAAATTTAAGGCAGCAAGTGTTAATTCTTTTGGCTCTATATCTAGCTGATCTTCAACATTTTGAATTAATTCCTCTAAAATATTTGTCTCTTCGGCGTTTTCTCTATCGGTTGAGGCGGCTTTTATTAATTTTGCTTGTAGTTTCTTAATTCGATTGCTGTTGATCATTTGATTGTCTGGAATGTCCATTTTCTCAATAGGTTGACCTACAGCTCTTTCAAGATTACTAACAAATGATCTTTCCCTAGGATTAACAAAAAGAATGGCTTCACCATTTCTTCCTGCACGGCCAGTTCTACCAATTCTATGAACATAGGCCTCGCGGTCAAAAGGCATATCATAATTAATAACTAAACCAATTCGATCTACATCAAGCCCTCTGGCTGCTACATCTGTCGCCACCAAAATGTTGATAGAGCCTTGTCTCAATCTTTCAACAGTTCTTTCCCTTTGATTTTGAGGAATGTCTCCGTTCAAAATGGCTACATTATATCCAAATGATTCTAATTTTTCAGCTACTACAATTGTAATAGCTTTTGTTCTTGCAAAAATAATTACACCTTCTTCTGAAACTGCTTCAAGGACTCTTTGAAGTGCATTTACTTTATAAACATTTTGAACGGTTATATATCTTTGCCTGATTAGCCTTTCCTTCAATTCAGTCGCCTTTATTGTTATTTCTGCAGGGCTATTTAAATATTTTTTTGATAATCTTCTTATCTCAGATGGCATCGTTGCCGAGAATAAAACCAGTTGTCTCTCCTCTGGTAATTGTTCTAAAATCCACTCAACATCATCAATGAAACCCATTCTTAACATTTCATCAGCCTCGTCTAGCACTAAACAACCAAGATGACTAGTGTTAAGAGTCTTTTGCCGCATGTGATCCATTACTCGCCCCGGAGTCCCTACAACTACATCAACTCCCCTCTTAAGGGTGTTGATTTGACTTCGAAAATCAGAGCCTCCATATATGGCAAGTACTTTTAAATGAGGATGACCAGCGGCATATGAGCGAAATGCTTCAGCTACTTGCATGGCTAATTCTCGTGTTGGAGCAAGAACTAATACCTGCGGGTGTCCTACGTTTTTATTTAGTCGTTCGAGAATTGGTAACGCAAATGCGGCTGTTTTTCCCGTACCAGTTTGAGCTTGGCCAACCAAATCTCTACCAAGAAGCAATTCAGGAATTGCAGCTTTCTGAATGGGAGTAGGTGACGAGTACCCTTTATCAGAGAGTGTTTGAATTAATTCTTCACTAAAATTAAATTCCGAAAATCCATTTTCCGAATTTTGTTCACCTTCATCCAATATTTCATCAGTAGATTCTTCAAGAACATCTTGATCTACTGGACATGAGGAATCCTCATGTAGATTTTTATTTGTCATCTAAT
>Ga0163111_10003350_pt1 | contig 10334 bp, 9 predicted proteins | sample CRUFie1St18metaG_FD_109645 | JGI IMG/M metagenome (GOLD analysis project Ga0163111, IMG submission 109645) | Marine microbial communities from the Costa Rica Dome - CRUD Field 142mm St18 metaG | ecosystem: Environmental > Aquatic > Marine > Oceanic > Photic zone | place: Costa Rica: the Eastern... | reverse complement strand
TACTTTAACAATTATCGGATCAGGAGCATATCTCGGATTACCTAAAGCCCACAATGGAGGTGAAGATGGTTTCCCAGTTGATGATACAATTAATTACATCGTATCATCAAGCTCTGAGACTGAAATGACCATAGATATCGAAGCTGGCTCAGGTGTTTGGTGGCGTTATCAAATGCAGATTCAAGCTACTGCAGGATTAAATGATAATACACTTAGTAAGTTGAAAATGTTCCCTAACCCTGCAAATGAATACGTGAATTTTGATATTAATTCCAATGAGAATATAGATATCCAAATATTTGACATTGTTGGGAAATCAGTATTAAATTTAAATAGTGTAAGAAACCCAGTTAATATTTCTGAATTAAAATCCGGAGTTTACTTTGTTCAAATAACTTTAGGTTCAGAAAAGGAAACGAAAAAACTAATTATAAATTAAGCTTACTAGCGAACACAAAAAAACTCTGCTCCTGCAGAGTTTTTTTTTACTCTAATTCAAATTGATTGTTTAACTTTGTTTAAATTATCAATTAAATCATAGCTTATGAAAAAAATTACTTTTTTGGCTTTTTTATTGGCCTGTTTATCATTAGATGCTCAGGTTTTGAGCGAAGACTTTTCAACCGGTTCTGAAGGGTCAACTTTTCCTAACGGATGGACTACAAGTATAGAGCTTGGTTCATCTGGAAACTGGGTTTTAGGTAACACTGCTAACACTGGAGTTCCAGCTTATGGAGGAGATACTGGGATGACTAATGGAGGATGTGACGGTTTGTATGCATTGCTTGATAGTGATGGCATCGGTTCTTCTGGCTCTCAAAATGCATCATTAATTTCACCTGTAATGGATCTAAGTGGTTACAGCGAATTAATAGTAAAATTTAACCATCACTTTAGGGTTTATAACGCAAACGCTGATTATGGTTATGTTGAAGCTACAATTGATGGTGGAGATTCATGGGGAAATATAGCAACTTTCACAGGACCTAACAATTATGTAGATGAAGGCCTTACTTCTCTTGATATGTCTGCTTATGCTGGGAACTCAGCAGTTCAAATAAGGTTTAGATATGTCGGCGCATGGGGTTATTATTGGGGTATTGACAATGTTGAAGTTACTCAATGCAGTACAGCTGCTCCAGCTGCAGTTATAACTCCAACTCTACCTCTTGATGCTGCGACTGATGTTGCAATTAATATTGATGGTGAGGATGCAATTATAAATTTTGAATGGCCTGCAGCAGAAGAAGGTTTTGAAGTAGAAAACTATACATTTAACCTAAGTACATCTGTAGAGGGTTTCCCAAATATTGGCTCAATAGCAGTTGGCAATAACCTTGTAAACCTCATATATACTTGGGAATCATACACAACATATTATTGGTCAATTGATGCATCGAATTGTGGTGGGTCTGCTGAAGGTACTATATTTAGCTTTACAACTGGCGAAAGTGTAGCTCCTTTAACAGTATTTGAAAGACTTCAAGGGAATGTTTACAGACAAATCGAAACTCCAGCTGATTGCGGAACATGCGAAGAAGAAATTAATTATTACATGTTTTCAGCTGATGGATTGCGAATAATTGGAACAGAATACGACGGTACATGTGAGCAAGACGACTTTACAGCTTTTGGAGATGGAGATGGAGAGGGTGAAATTGTAACGGATACAACAGATGAATTTGAAGTTTGCGTTAGTAGTATCCTTTGTCAAACAATTACTTTTACTTCTGCAGCTGAAGACGAGATCCAGTTTGATTTTCCTTTTTTTAATCAAACATGGACAGCTCAGTTATACGAAGACGAAGTCCCTTGCTTAGGTACTGCTGGATTAAATGATAATGAGTTTAACAATGTAGAAATGTATCCTAACCCAGCGAGTGATTATTTAAGTTTTGATACTAATTCTAATGAAAATATAGATGTCCAAATATTTGATATTATTGGAAAATCAGTGTTAATTTTAGAAAATGTTCGAAACTCAATTAATATATCAGAACTGAAGTCTGGAGTATACTTCGTACAAATTACTTTAGGCTCGGAAAAATCAACTAAAAAGTTAATTGTAAATTAATTTATAAGGATTCAATCAAAAAAAAGCCTATCAAACGATGGGCTTTTTTTACTAAGAAATTAAATTTCTATTTGAGAAACTTCAATTCCAGCTTTTTCAAGGAATTCGACACCAGATAAATCTTTATATCCAGTTGAATAAACAACCCTTACTATACCAGCTTGGTGAATCAATTTACTACAATTTTTACAGGGCGATAAAGTAATATATAGAGTAGCACCTTTACAAGACTGTGTTGAAGCTGCAACCTTAAGTATAGCATTTGCTTCAGCATGAAGTACATACCATTTAGTATAACCCTCATCGTCCTCACAGATATTTTCAAAACCCGTTGGAGTCCCATTGTAGCCATCAGAGATAATCATACGGTCTTTGACAATTATAGCTCCTACTTGCCTTCTATCGCAATAGGACAGCTTTGCCCATTCTCTAGCCATTCTTAGATAAGCTTTGTCATACTTCAGTTTTTTGTTTTGTGACATAATTATAAATGTAATCGAATATAAAATCTTTATTACTTAATTACAATTTAAATCCATGAAAATAGTGGAGATATAAATATCAATGGCAAAATAAACCCTAGAATTATCGAGGAAGTGACCAAAATCCAATCTCTTTTTGAAAATCTAAGTAGATTTTGAGAAATAAAACTAAATATCAAAATGACAACAACAACAACAAGTTGGCCAATTTCAATTCCAATGGCAAACTCTAAAATAGCAAATAATGTATTACTTGACCCCACCAGAGAATTGAATGTATTAGCAAATCCTAAGCCGTGAATCAATCCAGAAAATAATACTATTGCTAAGATTAAATTAGACTGATTTAGCAATATCTTCCCCGCTGTAAAAATATTAAACAATGCCAAACAAAATATAGTAATTGGAATTAACCATTCTGTTACATTAACATTTAAATTTATTACATTATAAACACCAAGGATCAAACTCAAGGTATGGCCGATGGTGAAAATTGAGATCAGAATTAAAAGACGTTTCCAATCTTTAAAAAGAAATGGAACAGAAATTAGAGCAATAAACAATATGTGGTCATAGCTGTCGATATTTAAAATATGGTATAACCCTAATTCCAGGAACTTAATAAAACTATCTAACATCTATAGTATTGTTTATTTCAAATTTAGTAAAATAAATCTGGTTCTTCTAAATGATTTATTTCATAGCCCTAAATGTCTCCAAACCGCACTTTAAGAAAGCTTCATAGTCAGCTACATCCGGTGTGTAGCCCACTGGTGGAGTTAATAATGTACTTGCATCAGAACTTAATAGTGCATAGAACGGTTGAGAATTAGACTGAAAAAACTCAGTTTGAAAATGAGACCACTTGTGACCATAATTTTTTAACTGTCTAATGCCACCGCCCAACTTCCTTACTTTTAATTGGTCGGATTCAGGTAATAATTTTTTATCATCTACATAAAGAGAGATTAAAACATATTCGTCCTCAAAATAGCGCCTTATTGATCCCTTTGGCCATATATGCTCCTCCATTTTTCTGCAATTAACGCACGCATAGCCTGTAAAATCTAAAATTATAGGCTTATTAACTTTACTTGCATAAGCAACACCTTCTTTAAAATCTTTAAAACATTCAAAATTGTTTGGACAATCATTTGGATAAAGAAAACTGTAACCAACAGGTGGAGCTAGACCACTCAGCAGAGTAAGAGAAGTAAATGATTTTGTAGCTTGATTAACTTTAAATCCAGAACCTAGATAAAAAACAAATAATAGAATTAATACACCACTGAAAATCCTAATATATGTAAGTTTTTTCACAAGACCATCATGTGGCATTCTAAACTTACCAAAAACATATAATGCCATTCCTAAGAATATAACAATCCAAATAATCAGAAAAACCTCAATTTTTAAAACTCCCCAATGCTGAACTAAATCGGCATTAGATAAAAATTTAAAGGCTAGTGCTAGTTCCAAAAACCCTAAGATTACTTTAGTTGTATTGAGCCATCCGCCTGAACTAGGCAAAGCCTTAAGCAAGTTTGGAAACATGGCAAAAAATGTAAATGGTAACCCAAGTGCTAATCCAAATCCTGCCATACCATATGTTAATTGCCATGCTCCACCATCAGATGATAATGACCCTGCTAAAAGTGAGCCAAGTATCGGCCCTGTGCAAGAAAAAGAAACTATAGAAAGTGTCAAAGCCATAAAAAATACTCCTATAATGCCTCCAAAACCTTCACCTTTTGTTGTTAAACTTGTCCAACTGGTTGGTAAAGTCAGCTCATAATAGCCAAAAAATGAAAAAGCAAAAATCAGAAATATTAAAAAGAAGAAAATATTTAAGTATACATTGGTAGATATATCATTTAATATGTCTGGATTTACTGAGTCTAAAAGATGAAAAGGAATACTCAATACTAAATAAACTAAAAAAATAAAAACTCCATAAAGCAATGCTTTAACAAATCCAGATGGATTCGACACAACTTCTGTTTTTTTGGTGAAAAAACTTACTGTCAAAGGAATCATGGGGAAAACACATGGAGTCAACAAAGCAAAAAGGCCTCCTAAAAATCCTAACCCAAATATATTCCAAAATGAACTTGCCTTTTTAATATTTTCACTTAAATTATTACCTGTGAGAGAACAATCTGATTTGAGAATATTGAAGTTAGAATTCTTTCCATACAGAGAAATATTTGAGTCTAAATCGACTACACCTTGTTTAATCTTTGAAGACTCTGATACTTTCAATCCATTATTTGGATTGTAATCTATAATAAAAATATTCTCTGGCTCGTACGTACAACGCGTATCGTCACATGTCATAAATTCAATATTACCCTGAATTTTGAAATCAGTAGCCTTGTTTATAATATCGATTCTCTGGGAAAAAATTGCCTTATTAAAAAATTTTGTGACAACCATTTCAAAAACCTCGTCATACTTTGAAACCTTATTTAATTCTTTTTCATATGTGTCCCCAATAATTCTGTAATCGGATGATGACTCAAAACTAAAAACCGTTGGGAGTGGTCCATCACCAACAAACTGAGAATAAATTGCCCATTCTTTATCAATGCTAGCAGAAAAAATTAAATTATATTCAGTGTTAGATAATTTTTCAGTACGAATATCCCACTTTACAGGATTTAAAATTTGGGGGAAAGAAACAAAAGGTAATAAAGCAATAAATAAACTTAATAATCTTCTCATGCATTTATCAAATATTCGTGAAAATAATGAAAATTTAATTATAATATGTTAAATATAGGAGTAGAAAGTACTTATAAGGAAGTTAAAGTACTAAATTATGTTAGAAAGAATTTTTTCTCTGCTTGAACGGTAATTCTTTGTTTTGTCTGAAATAACTTTTTCTGCTGATTTCTTTTGAAAACTGTTAAGTAATTCTATACCAACCGGACCAAATTTTTTTATTAAATTTCTGTCACTCCAACGCATGAGTTCATAGATTATTGGATACATATCTATACCCGCATCAGTTAAGTAATAAATTTTAGTTTTCTGATCATTGGGAAGCTTCGTTACTTTTAATAAGCCATTTTTTGTCAATAATTCTAACCTATTGGAAAGAATATTTGTTGCAATTTTTTCACTTGACCTTAAAAACTCTGTAAAAGTCTTTTTACCCAAAAAAATATCTCTTATTATAAGTAGTGACCATTTATCTCCAACAATATCAAGAGCACTAGTTAATGGACAACTTGATCTATTTTTTTTCATATTCTCAATATTACGCATACAAATCTACTAATATTTATTTTTTTTAATGATAATTTAACTTTTTGTTAATAATGATATATAGGATTTAAAATATGTCCCCTGCAATAAATTATTTAAAAAGTCGGGATGACAGGATTTGAACCTGCGACCACACGGCCCCCAGCCGTGTACGCTAACCGGACTGCGCCACATCCCGATTTTATAATTGCAAAATTAATTATTTAAATAATTAATTTGATAAAGTCTTAAAGTATTTCTTCCTTAACCAAAAAGATACTCTAACCAAGAGAATTAGCGCTGGTACCTCAACCAATGGCCCAATAACACCAGCAAAAGCTTGCCCAGAATTTATACCAAAAACTCCTATAGCTACTGCTATAGCTAATTCAAAATTATTACCAGCAGCTGTAAAAGCAACTGACGTTGTCTTATCGTAACTTGCACCCATAGCTTTTGTTAAGAAAAATCCTATTACAAACATTAATGCAAAATAAATAAGTAAAGGAATTGAAATTAGTAACACATCCATTGGAATTTCAATAATAAGCTCTCCTTTTAAAGAAAACATTAATGATATTGTAAACAGTAAAGCTATTAGTGTCAATGGAGAAATACTTGGAATAAATTTTTCCTTATACCAAGTTTCACCCTTTAATTTTACAATAATTAATCGGGAAAAAATGCCCATTAAAAATGGTATCCCTAGATAAATTAAAACACTTTGTGCTATAGTTGATATATCTATATCAACTATAGCACCATCAAAACCGAAGTAGCTTGGTAAAATTGTAATAAAAATCCAAGCGTAAAAACTATATGCAAAAACTTGAAAAATACTATTTAAAGCAACTAAAGCAGCTCCATACTCAGCATTCCCGTCTGCCAAATCGTTCCATACTAATACCATAGCTATACACCTTGCCAATCCGATTAATATTAAACCTACCATATAAGCCGGGTGTTCTTGCAAGAACACCAAAGCTAATACAAACATTAATAATGGCCCAACAATCCAATTTAGTAAAAGTGAAATAGATAATATTTTAATATTTTGAAATACTTTAGGTAATAATTTATAGTTCACCTTTGCTAAAGGTGGGTACATCATAATAATCAAACCAATAGCAATAGGGATATTGGTTGTCCCATCGCTCATTTGGTTAATTATATTTGGAATTCTAGGAAAAAGGTTCCCTAAAGCAATACCAAAAGCCATAGCAGTAAAAATCCATAAAGTTAAATTTTTATCTAAAAAATTTAGTTTTTTCATAATTATGTTTTGATTGTGATTTTTGAGAATACATATTTAAGTTCAGTTGCAATTTCAAGACTTCGCTCTAAATATTTAATATTTTGCAGATCAGTTCTGTCATACACTTTGGGGTCTTCAAATGTCATTGGAATCCTTATATCAGCACCTTTTATAAATGGACAACTTTCGTTAGCATCAGAACAAGTTAGGATTGCGGCAAAATTACTTTTGGGATTGAAAGGATGATCAAAACTTTTTGAAAATCCTACTACTGGTGATTGATTTAAACTGTATTCTATTAAATAGATAGGGTTGTTGTCATTATCTGCTAAAATATAAAACCTAAAACCGACCTTTTTTAAAACATTAACAACTGCATCACACAGCGAAGTGCTTTCTGTACCCCCAGAATAACAAATCACCTGGCTAAAATTAAAATAATGAGCCATAGCCTGTGCCCAAACTTGTGCCAAATGACTTCTTCTGGAATTATGAGTACAAATGAAATTTAATCTTACTTGTTGTTTGTTACTTAACTTTAAAATAATGTAATCAATTAATGGTTGAAGTAAACTTTTTCGCTGTTTACTAATCGATTTTTCGTCTATTTTTTCTATCTCTAATAGTAACTTCTTAAATAACACAAATAATTTTTTTTCAATTATAGTATTAAAAAAAAACAAAACAAAATAATTTTTAGCTTTTAAAAAAAATGTATATTTATTAACATATGAGTAAAAAATATCACATTTTACCATCAATTATTTGCTTCATTTTTGCTTATTTCATAGCAGCAATCAACTATGCTTTAGGTTCTTTTTTTGACCTCTTATTAATTAAAAATCATAAAATGGCAATTATTATTTATACCATCCTTTTCATGGCAGTATATTACACTGGATTATGGTGGATTACTTCAAAAAAAACTAAATCAAACAATTAAAAAGTATAGTTTAGATTAGTTTATTCCGATTATTTAATTGATTAAGTGGCTATTTATGAAGTTGTTGAACTCTGTCTTTGCAGTTATACTTTCAAAAAGAGAGCTGTGTCCGCCGCCTGAAATTTCAATAAACTGTCTGTTTTGACAAGTTGAACAACTCATTACATTTTGTTTAAATGATGGCCACAAATACATTTGTATGGGTGAATCATTTAATCCTTGAACAAACAAAATATCAGACTTGAAACCATTTGTAAAATTAAATAATGACCTGTCAAAATATGCATTTGGGTTGTTAGAGGTAGTTCCGTATACATCTTTTAAATTAGTGCATACAGCACTTGATTGAATTTGGTCATTTTCTTCCAATTGACATCTGTAAAGAAGATTTAATGGCCCTGGTGCATTAGCAATTACACCATTTGTCTGATGCATTGTATTAAGTCTTGTTGCCATATAGCCCCCCTGAGAGTGCCCCCCTAAGAATATATTATTTATTGTTATTCCTAATTCTTGACTTGCATTATTATTCAACCACAATAAAGCAGCTTCACATTGAATAATACTATCGCCTAACAATACATCTTCTTGGGGATATGCTATGCTAACAATCATAAAATCATTTCTATCTAAAATACTCTTGAATTTATCAAGGGTAGTATTAGCAGCAGTAATTAAGTTATAATCATATAATAATGTCCCGTGAAAAACTAATAAGACATCAACTTCATTTAAGGCAGGTTTGTCTATCACAACATCAACATTAATATTATTATAGGAGATAGTCTGTGTTACTCTGTAAGCAGAAATAGACTCTTCTGTATTATTGTCTTTATTACAAGCGAATATTAATAAAATAGAGAGGATGAGTAGATTTTTCATTTTATATATTTAACATCCAAGAAAATACTGTTACAAACTTATAATATTATTTTTTAGTTTGTTCTGCATCATAAAGTGCTTTTAGAACCGCATAGTACGCTCCCTTCCTAGAGTAGTCTTTATTAACCATCCATGCCTTTTGATCTTTTCTCCAACCGCCATATGGGATATCATCTCGGAAACCCCAATCACTGATGAGCTTAACACCTGATTCTTTTGCCGTCTTAACCAAATTATAATATATTTTGTTTTGCCTCTCAAAAAAGTTGTTCCAATCACTTTGGGATTTAATTACATCTGATACTTTTTTGTGATTACCGCCTTGTCCCCAAAGATTTAAACCAACGTCTAACTCTGTTATATAAACCTCAACCCCTAGTTCTATAAACCTTTTAATATTTTTTCTAAGCTTTTCATAGTTATAACTTACGCCTGCATTCAAATGACATTGAAAGCCTACAGCATCAATTCTTACTCCAGATTTTTTTAAATGTTTTACAAGTTGGTATAAACCATCAGCTTTTTTCCCTCCAAAAGCAATATTAAAATCTCTTATTTCTAATTTAGCATCTGTGAGTTCAGATGAAATTTCAAAAACTCTTCTAACAAATATTGGGTGCTCACTATTGATGTTTAGTTCACCAACAAGTCCTGAATTATCTTTTTCAAAACCCATATCCATCCACTTACAATCTTCTTTTTCATTTCCTGAAACTCTATATTTTCCAGATTTTTCCATAGCAAAAATCTCATTGATTACATTTAATACATCAACTTTATTTTTATTATCATTAGAGTTTAAAACCTCTACAATGAATTTTTTAAGAATATACTCTAGCTCGTCAGCTGAGTAGTTAGTTTCTGAGAACCATTTTGGAAAGTATTTATTCGGAAAGATTAAACAGTGATGCATTATATGAAAGTCATTTTCGACTCCCCAATTAACCAATTCGTCAAAAAACTTAGTCTCAAAATTAAAGTCTTTAATTGACTCAGGTTTTTTCTTTGGCCAGAATCCTTCATCCCATGCTGGATAAATTGAGGGTTGAATACCATTGTAATTTTCTAAAACAAAATTTCTATTTTTCTTTGCTTCTGTTCCTCTGAGAATAGCCTTATTTCCTTCCGCTTTTACTTGTGTAGTGATTATCATAGCTCCAGAATAATCCTTTAGAAAAAAATTGGGATTATAGTTTTGAGATTCAATTCTAAATACAAATTGCAAACAGAATATAATTATTAGGTTTATTTTATTCATATCAATTATATATTATCATAAAGTTATGATAATATATAATTAATTAAATCAAATACTAAATAACTTTTTGTGCATTTACAGGTTACATATCTATACTTTAACTAATTATGAAGAATTTAATTTTCTAATGCCTTACCAATCCCATCAAACGCATCACCCATTTCTTTTAGTTTTTTTGCAGCTTCACAATT
>Ga0163111_10003347_pt1 | contig 10338 bp, 5 predicted proteins | sample CRUFie1St18metaG_FD_109645 | JGI IMG/M metagenome (GOLD analysis project Ga0163111, IMG submission 109645) | Marine microbial communities from the Costa Rica Dome - CRUD Field 142mm St18 metaG | ecosystem: Environmental > Aquatic > Marine > Oceanic > Photic zone | place: Costa Rica: the Eastern... | reverse complement strand
TGACATCCGGAGAGAGAGAGAGGGAGGGCGCAAGGCTCTTCTGGCCGTCTGCGGTAACTTCCGGGGAGACGCTGTTGCCGGGGTAGAAAGTCCCCCCGGTGCCGATGTTGATGGGCAAGAGATCGCCGATGGGAGTATCTCGATAGGTGGCGGGAGCTCCTTGGGAGCCAGCCAGCATGAGGAGCGATCCCCCGCGCTCGCGGACGAGTTTCTCGATCAGCTGAGTCTGGGCCGTATTGAAGTAGGACGACGAGACATCGCCGAGGATAATGAGATCGTATTGCAGAGCGACCTTGGGGTCCTCCGGGAAGCGGCCGATATGCAAAGGAGAGGACGCAGCGAGGGCAGGATCACCCTGAGTCATGAGGAATTTAACCTGAAGGCGGGGGTCGCGCAGGAGGACCCAGCGAAGGTAGCGAAATTCCCACCTGGGCATTCCCTCCACGTAGAGGACCTTAATCTTCTCATCAAGGATTCGCACCCGGTGGCTGGTGGCATTGTTCACCTCGGTGATCTCGCCCTCCTGCAGCTTGATCTCGAAGCTGAGCTCGAGGGTTCCTGATTCGGCCTCCGGGATGAACATGAACTCTTCGAACTGAACTCCATTTTTGAGGGTAACCTGCTTGCTTTCCTTCTCGTCCTCATTGACGCGGAAAGAGAGTTGGACCGCCTTTCCCGCAAATCCACGAGACTCAATTTTTACTCGCAGTGGAACGCGGTCGCCCTTGAAGACAACCTCCGGAGCGATCACGCTGCGAACGTTGATGTCTGGTGGGGCGGGGAGCCCCACTGGAACGGTGTAGAGAGGGACACGGCGCTCTTTCAGCCTGCGGGCCACATTGACGGGGTCTTTGCCTTCAACCCATGCGAAGTCGCTGATGACCATGGCCCCGGCAAGAGGTTGTCCCGAGAACCGGTCCACGGCATCTTCGATGGCATTTCCGATCTGAGAGGAGATGCCCTCGGCGACGGGCAGGGCAGCAGGTTGCGAGTCGTCCTCGGCCGGCGGAATTGTGGTGGCACGAGGGTCCTCGCTGCGTAGCTGAGAATCGAAGGTAAAGAAGCGTAGGTCGTAGCTCTCTTCCAACTTGTCGAGAAGATTCATGTCTTCGTTGGCGAGAGCAGCCCGAGCGAGATCGATGCGGCGGGTAGAACCAAGTTGCTCTTTCATGCCCCGAGCGTCGTCAGATCCGAGGGCAGGGGCGTTGGGTTTAATCTCACCCAGGGCTTTGGCCGCTTCTTCAACATCGGTGGCGGCAGTCCTGGGGTCCTCGATGGCCATACTCCGGGAGGTATCGAGCATGACGATCATGGAGCGCTTGGATTCCTTGCTGGTCCTGATCTTGGCGTAGGGTTGCATCAGAACCAGAATCAGGAGGAGCAGGACCGCCGTTTGCAGCACGATCATGGTGATGCGGCGTTTGGTGTTCACCAGTTGCTCACGGCGATAAAGGAAATACGCGAAAGTAATGGCAGCCACAATGAGGAGAATTCCCAGGAGAGGGCCGCCCCGGAAGGCGAGTTCCCACTGGTCGATCTCTTGTGAAGAATCAAGTCCCAACAGTTTCTTGAGCATGGCGTCTGGTGTTAGTGATGTGCTTCGAAAAAATTAAATGACTGGCTAGCTACGGCGAGCGGCGGCGACCTGACTCATTTGGAGAGTCGTGGAAAGGTCTTTGGTGTCCTCCCTGTTGATGCGATTGGTGAAACGGCGGGCGAGGATGCTCTGAAGGATGAAGATGATGAGAGCGGTAAGCAGAAGTCGTTGTGAAAGTTCGCTTCCACGTCGCTCTTTCTCGATGGCATTGGACATTGATCCTTCGCCCCTGATCACCTTGACGCCAATCGAATCGAGAGTGTTGCTGAGGACCGCAGATTCGACGACTCGAACATTGGATTCACTCGTATTCACATTGGCGGCGAAGACCACGCCAGGTTTATCCCCCTCGGCTTTGATTTCGTAGATCCCGTGCCTCGTGAGTGAGACAGGCGCTGCCATTTGATCTCCATTCTGGATCACGCGAATTTCCTCGGGCTCCTTTGTGTCCGGGCTCATCACACCACCGGGATACTTGAACAGGGCGACAAATTCACCCGCTTCCCGATTGGTAATGGGAAGTGAAGCATCATTGCCTACAGTGAGCTGCAGGCGATCAGGATCACTGGTGAGCATTGTGACAGCCTGTTGGAGCAGGATCGTGTAGAGGGGCTCCCGGGGGAGATTGTTCCAGCGCTTGCTCGCTGAGGTCGTGAACAGGAGGACGGTGCCGGACCCGGTGGAACGACTGAGCAGAACGGGATTTCCTGACTGGGACGTGATGAGAACTTCACCGTTTTCCGCCGGAGTAGCTTCGATCTGTTTCGTAATACGGATGGCATCAAGAAGCTTTTCCGGGTAGCGGGCGGTAAGTCGAGCGAGGAGGTGGTCGGACTTGGCGGCTTCCATGGTCCAGCCCTCTTCAGTTTCACTGGAGGAGATTTCACCGAGTTCGGCGGGGAGGATTTCCTCTCCTGCCGCACCGAGGCTCTCGTTGTAGGCGGAAGCTTCCACCCGGTTCCCCGCGAAGACGATCAGCCCCCCGCCCTCCGAGACAAAGCGCTTGAGTCTTTTAGCCATTGAGGGAGAAACGGTGAGAACGTTGTTCATCACCACCACGTCATAGTCCTTGAGCTTCTCGAGGGGAAAATCAGCAGGATCGATTTCGTTGACAACCACGCCTCCGTCCTCATCGCTACCTCTGGGGCTCAGCGCCACCTTGGCGTAATAGCCACCACTACGATTCCCAACAACGCTTTCGATATCCCCCTCGAGGAGGAGAACGCTGATACCTGGTCGAATTCGGGCAACGGCATGGCGAACATTGTCGTCCAAGAGGGCGTCTTTACTCAATTCCGCACGAAGTCGAACGTCCCCGGCCGAATCGAACTGGGTCGTGAATGCGAGGGGTCGGGATTCGCCGGCTGCAAGGCTTCCAACCGTGAGGCGCTTGATCCTGGTATCGTCGACGAAGAAATCGACGTAAGCGCCCTCTTCGGAGCTCCGCCCGGTGTTACGAACGAGGGCCGTGAAGCGCGCCAAGCCGGACTTCCGGAGCGATCCGGAGGTATAGTTCAGGCTTTCAATTGCGAGGTTATTCTCCCCTTCCGTGACTGCAGGGACGACGAAGACGTTGGCATTTTCCTGAAGGTTTTCGAGAGAGTCGCGGGCCGCGGGTGGGAGCTCCGCCCAATCCATTTCCTGAGAATCTGTGATGAGGAACACTTCCTTGCCCGGGGTCTTCAGCTCGGCCACGAGCTCGTCAAGAAGCTCTATATTGGTCTCAAGGTTCAGGGAATTTGGTCCTGCACCTTCAGCGCCTTCTTCTTCCGCTGGATCGATTGCATCGAAGATGGCTTCGACCTGAACGGGGTCATATCTCGCAGTCCGGAGAAGGATCTCGGGACGGCTGCTCATGAGCACAATGCTTACAGGGTCTCCTTCCTTTGCTGTTTCGAAAATCTCTCTCGCTTTTGTAACAGCGCTTTCGAAGCGGGATTGCTCGCCGTGGTTCATGCTGTAGGAAGCGTCAATAGCGACAACCATACCGATTCGTTCCTCCCCGATGACAGATTTGGAGTCGAGAGTGATCCGCATCAAAGCGAGGGCGAGAAGCGCGAGGACGAGGCAACGCAGGACCAGAATGAGGAGGTCCTCAATCTTGACCTGACCTGACCGGGTGACCAGAGCCTTGCGTAGAAGCTCCATAGCCGCCCAGTCGGTCTGGCGGCGGTGTTTCCGGTAGAGGAGGTGAATAATGACTGGTACTGCGACGCCAAGCAGGCCAATGATGGTCCATAGTCCGACTGAATTGAGTGCTCCCATGAGGTGTTTCCTTATTCGGGGTTGAGATGGTTTCTACGAATCACGTGTGCGTCCCGCAGGTCTACCCCACAAGGGAAGGCCAAGGGTCCGTCAAATGTGACCTTGATGGTAAGTTCCTCGCTCCGGGGGAGGTCGAGGGAGAGGGGAATGGGCTCGAAGCGACTCTGAATCTTGCGCGACCAGATTGGGGAGTCTCCATCGAGGATGGCGACTTCCAGCTTAGCTTGATTGCCAGGAACAGGATGAAGCTGTCCTCGAAAGACTGCCGGCCCCTGAGAGGGAGGTAGAGATAGCCGGAGAACAGTATGTGGCATGATGCGCAACGAGCGCGCGTGGCTTTCGCTCACAGTACTGGTGAGCTGAGGAGCCGGTGGAGGCAGGGCTGGACCAATGGCCTCCATGACGGTTCTGGCAACTTCATCGACCCAGATCAGACCGGGGATATTGCGGCGAAGATAATGAACGCTGCTCCAAGCGATCCTGATCTCTCCCAAGGTTTCATGCTGGATAATGAGCTGATTGCCCTCAAAGGCTGTAGTGCCAAAAAGAATGCTGCCATCGGAAAGCCCGATTTCATCACCTGAACGCTTTTCGGGAGGAGTGGGCTTCGCGAGGACAAAGCGGAGCGCCGACGCACGAGGCACAGGGATCACGCCAAGGGGCGAGCGAATAGCAATATCCTTTGCACGAACCCAGATCAGACTGCCAGGAAGAGGTTCGCCATCCTTGCGATAAAAGGTTCCTGGTTCCCTGCTATCACCTGGCTCGCCGGCAACGAACTCCATGCTAGCGAGTGAAGAGAGCGGAACTTTTTGTTCACCGAAGATCTGGCTTCGAATGTTGAGAAGCTTCTTCTTTCCAACTCCTTCGACGGTTTTTACCTCAGCGTTCCAGACCTCTCCATTGAGCAGTCTGATTGCTCCAGGCAGCCTTGAGGTGCTCTCGGGTAAGGCGTTGACCGTAAGAAAGACCTCAGACTCGATGGCCTTGCCTTCGCAGGAGAGTTGCCCATTTTCAAGCGTGAGCACCCCTTGATGGTGCCCACTGCCTGAGATCACGAGGCCGCCAGTGGGAGCTGGTGGAGTCGGTCGGATGTCGATGACCCGGGAATCTGCCGGCTGGGAGGTCATGAGAATCTCGTCAACGTTGAGATGGCCCCAGAGTCCACGGTGCTGATCGCGAAGTTCGATTCGTGCGAATTGGCCACGGAATTCCCGAACGTCCATGGCGACGTTCTCAAAGTAGTCGTCATTGCTGCCCGTTGCGCTTCGAACAACTCCGGCAGAGGTGTGCAGGTTGACGCAGACCTCGCCCGGATGTCCCCCACCGCTCATGCGGATCAGGATGTAATCCTGCTCAATCAGAAACACAGGGGAGCGAAGACTTCCCACCGAGCGCTGGCTGTTGCTGATCGTGGTCAGGAAGAGCTTTCCTCCGAATGGCCCGACCCTGCGCCGCATCATCTTCGTGCCTGACTGCAAGTCCCGGTTAAATGCGTCTCCTTCCTTTTGCCAGGTCCCTCCAAGAGCGCCCAGAGGGTTGTCCTTCAGAGGTGTCGCATGCACCGGGCTCCAGCCAGGATTCTGCCCAAGGTTATTCTGTTCGAAATCGTGAATGATAATATTGCCGTCAAGACGCACTGGTAGCAGCGGAGCCTTGGGATTCTCCGGGTCGTTAGGACGCTGCGGACCGAGAAGCGCTGAGTATTCCTCGAGGGAAAGCTGCCCATCTGCATTCTTGTCGGCATCAGGGCTCTCGGTCAGGGCGCGTTTTAAAGCCGGGTGATTCGCGGAGGTGATGGCCTCCCCTTTTCCCGTGGCCAGACCCGAAAACGTCACCGCCGTGCAAAAGGCGAGGATACGGGTCGTGCTCGAAAAGAGGAGTGGCATAATCACAATTCTTTGAAGATCTGACTATTTTGCCTTGGCCAGCGCAGAGCGCTGAAGGAGGTAGTTGCTAATTGTCTGTTCAATGGGGTCCTTCGTGTTAACCAGGAAATGTTCCACTCCGGACTTGTTGCATGCCCGCTTGATCCCGGTGACGAATTTCTTGAGTTCCTCCAGATAGTTGTTACGGACGCGGCCCGGCTGGGTAATGACTTCGCCCTCACCCTCGAGTCCCATGAACTTCCACATCCCGTTGAGCGGAAAATCGATTTCGTAAGGGTCCAAGATGTGCCAGAGAATCACGTTGTGGCCTCCGTAGCGAAGGTGATTCAGCCCTTCGATAAACTCTTCGGTGTTGTCGAAAAGATCAGAGAAAAGCATGACGAACCCTCGCCGGTTCATTCGACGTGCGAATTCGTGGAGAACCGCACCCACATTCGTTCGAGGTGCCGGGGTGACCTTTTCCAATTCGGAGGATATATCGTGGAGAACCCCCATATGACTCTTGGGGGCAATGTAGTTCTGCAGCTCCCCATCAAAGATCCCCACTCCGGCGGAGTCGCCCTGATCAATAGTGAGATAGGATAGGCTGGCTGCCAGATATTTGGCGTATTCCAGCTTCGAAATCTTGCCGGACTGATAGGTCATTGACTGACTCGCATCGAGCAGCATGTTTGAGACGAAATTAGTCTCGGCATCAAAGAGCTTGATGTAGTAGCGGTCGCAGCGGGCATAGGCTTTCCAGTCGATGTTGCGCGTCTCATCACCCTGAGAATACTGCCGGTATGCGGTGAACTCCGAGCTGATGCCCCGGCTGGGGCTCTTATGCTGTCCTATGCGCAGGCCCTCAACGACCTTTCGTGCCACGATGTCCAGCGATCCGAGTTTGGAGAGGGTCTCCGGGTCGAGATACTTGGGGCCGCGCGGTTTGCTTGAATCTTCTGGGGAAGGCTCTCGGGATGAAGTAGTCGCTTCAGGCATCTTGAATGGCCAGGGAGACGTCAGGGCCTTCCTGTTTTTGTAGTTGGGTGTGTCAGATCGAAATGAAAGAGGGCTGTGAGCCGCTGGTCAGTGTCGGACCGGTAGCTGGCTGGAGTCGCCCTCTCCCCCTGCATGAACTGCAGGGGAAACAGGGTGAGAGCCGGCACGGACGGAATCTAATTGAAGAGGCGCAGACAGCGGATCGGATCAGGCCGAGGCCCCTTCTTTTTCGTAGAGTTCCTTATCGCTTGGGATTTCATCGAGGAGACGGCCAACCACGTGATCGGCGTCTACGCCTTCTGCCTGCGCTGCAAAGTTGAGCCCCATGCGATGGCGCAGGACCGGTGCGGCGAGTGCCTGGACATCTTCCAGAGAAGCACCGAAGCGCCCGCGCAGGATCGCCCGGGCCTTGGCTCCTGTGATCAGGTTCAGGCCGGCTCGTGGACCACATCCCCAGGAAACAAAATCCTTAATAAAGCCGGGTGCATTTTCCTCAGAGGGCCGGGTGGCGCGCACAAGAGCGGCCACGTATTGGAAAATATGAGGGGCTACAGGAACGCGGCCGACGAGATCCTGAAGCAGGAGAATATCCGCCTTGGTGAGCACCTCCTGAGGGCTGCCGCCACTACCCGAGGTGACGCTGCGCATGATGTCAATCTCCTCCTGCTCAGACGGATAGCCAACGTGGATCTTGAACATGAACCGATCAAGCTGGGCTTCCGGCAGGGCATAGGTCCCCTCCTGTTCAAGGGGGTTCTGCGTGGCGAGCACGAAGAAGGGAGGGTCCAAGGCGTAGTCATCACCTCCAGCGGATACGATCTTTTCCTGCATAGCCTCAAGCAGTGCGGCCTGAGTCTTGGGAGGGGTCCGGTTGATCTCATCTGCCAACACGAGGTTGGAGAAGATCGGGCCCTTAGTGAACATGAACTTGCGTTCGCGGGTCTCGGGATCGTCCTGAAGAAGCTCACTGCCGGTGATGTCCGAGGGCATCAGGTCCGGGGTGAACTGGATTCGCTTGAAGGATAATGAAAGGGTCTTGGCGATCGAACTGACTAGAAGGGTCTTAGCGAGACCAGGAACTCCCTCGAGCAAACCATGGCCGCGGGAGAAAATAGCAATGAGGACTTCGTCGATGACCTGATCCATTCCGACAATATTCTTGCGAAGCTCTCCGACGATCGAGTCACGAGCATCATGCAGTTTCTTGACAGCGGTAACGTCATCAATTTGACCAGCTTCATCAGGCTGGAGGATCGATTTTTTAGCAGTTGCAGCTAACTCTTTTGCTGCGCTTACCTTGCTGGTGCGCGAGGCCGTCTTTTTCTTGGTGGTCTTCTTGGTTGCTTTTTTAGCCATGGTATACCGTCGTGTGAGCTTTGTTTTGGTAAAGAAACGCCTTTTGGGAGCCTCGTTTAGCGCCCAAATTTCCCGAATGGAGAGGTGGGCGATACTTTCTTTGCGGGGAAGATCTACAACCAAAGACCTCCGCTCCAACAAGCCTGAATTGATCTGAAGTGCGGCGCACGATAAGGTGATGCCCTCAGGCCGGTGGTTTGTGCAACCCGGGGCGATTTTAACTGCTTAGGGTAGGATGAAAACTCACCCTTCAAGTAATCAAGATAACTGAAGTGAGCGATCTAACAGCTCTCCCGGAAGGAAGGAGTTGCTAGCCTTCGGAAGCTGCAGGACAGAGCTGCTTCCTGCTGACGAGCGGCTCAAGTTCCGTTGGACTTGCTCCTCCTTGGAGATCCTGCTACCTGCCGATCCACAATCTCAGCATCCACCAACTACTTTTCCGGCCACACCATGATTGATCTCAAGCCCGACTGCAAATACGCGATGGTGATCCCCACCTCGATGGGAACACGCCTTACTCCTCTGAACGGCCAGCCGTTCCATTGCTCTGACAATTTTGTTCTTACTGCGAGTAGCGCAGAATCCAATGTGGGGAGTGTCTCCTCTTACCTCGGCCTCCCGGTTAAGATTCTCACTTCCTTCGTCAAGGGCAGCCCGGTTTCACGATTCATCAAGGATAACCTTGCAGGCCGGCACATGGATTACGAAGGCCCCGATATGGAGCAAGGCGGTCCGTGGGGCTACCGACACCAGATCAATATGGCAGACAGCGGAACGGGCTCAAGAGGTCCGCGGGTGTGGAATGACAGGGCCGGAGAGGTAGGTCGTGACCTGAAGGCGGATGACTTCGACCTGGAGCGCATCTTTGGTGAAGAGGGGGCTCAGATCGTTCACATGTCGGGATTGATAGCGGCCTTGTCACCGGATTCGACCCAGTTCTGTCTCGACGTTGCCCGTCTCGCCAAAAAATACGACACTAAGATCTCATTCGATCTGAATCACCGAGCGACTTTCTGGAAGGGGAGGGAGCAGGAGTTAAGCGATGCTTTCAAGGAGATTGGGAGCCTTGCCGATATTCTGGTTGGCAATGAGGAGGACTTTCAGCTTTGTCTGGGTGTCGAAGGCCCCGAAGCGGGGGGAGAAGACATCGGGGGTAAGATCGATAGTTTCAAGGAAATGATTGACCGCGTAAAACAGCAGTTTCCCAATGCCTCGGTTTACGCCACGACACTACGTGAGGTTGTCAGTGTGAGCCTGCACGAGTGGGGCGGCATTGTGGCCGATGGAGCTGACTGGCATGTAATCGAGCCGCGGGAAATCGGGGTTCTCGACAGAATTGGGGGAGGAGATGGCTTCGTCGGAGGATTGCTTTATGGAATTCTGAAAGGATGGAATGGAGAGAAATGTGCTCAGTTTGGTTGGGCTACCGGCGCTCTTGCTGCTACGCAGCTTACAGATTATGGCCAGCCCGCTGATGAGGAGCAGGTGTGGAGTATCTGGCAAGGTAACGCCCGGGTGCAGCGGTAGACTTTTTTCCTCCCCACATTCTTCCTTGCGGCCCGATCATGGAAGAGTCGCGCCGCCGTCAACGTCCACGATGGTTCCCGTAGTGAAGTCGTTCTTGAGGAGGAAAAGAACGGCTTGCGCAACTTCTCCAGCTGTTCCAGGGCGGGGAACGGGATGAGTTCCCGTGGCTTGCTGAAAAAATTCTTCTCGCTCCACTCCCTCTTGCGGGAAGAGTGGGGTATCGATGAAACCGGGAGACACGGCATTGATTCTCCGGGGTGAAATTTCAGGGGCAATAGCCCGGACAAATCCCTCTATCGCATTGCCGACTGTAGAGATCGCAGAGGCTCCGGGGGGGCATTTCCGAGCGGGGAATCCGCTTACCAGAACGATGGAGGCGTTGGTGTTGAAGCTCGCTAGCCCAAGCCGAACGCTGTTTACGTAACCCCAAAGTTTGTCGAAAGTTGCTTGAAAGCCGTCAAGAGTCATCTCTGCGAACGGACCCTGAGCTCGCACGGAAGGAACTGCGGTGTTCACCATTATGTCGAAAGGGCCGTGGTCGGCATAGAAATTGGCCAGAGCTTCCCGGTCGAGGACGTCGACCGTGTGCCGGGGTGCACCTCCTTCAGGCTTTTCCGCGTCCGCAGCCGTGCGACTCGCGGCAAGAACATCCGCACCCTCAGCCGTGAGTTGATCCACGATGGCAAGGCCGATCCCCGAGGTGCCTCCAAAGACAACTGCCCGTTT
>Ga0163111_10003346_pt1 | contig 10342 bp, 12 predicted proteins | sample CRUFie1St18metaG_FD_109645 | JGI IMG/M metagenome (GOLD analysis project Ga0163111, IMG submission 109645) | Marine microbial communities from the Costa Rica Dome - CRUD Field 142mm St18 metaG | ecosystem: Environmental > Aquatic > Marine > Oceanic > Photic zone | place: Costa Rica: the Eastern... | reverse complement strand
TATTTGCTCTAAATTTGCAATACCAAAACCATGCTCGCCTGTTTTAAAAACTTTATAATCATGGTCTAGCTTTTGCTTATCTTCTTCAGACACATTAACAATCGCTTTTTGATATAGCCCATCAATTTCAGCATTTGGCGCACCCCTAATAGTTTGCACAATAGCCATCAACCAATATGCCGTATGGTTTGTATCATCCAACAATAATGATTGATTAGCCCTGCTAACAGCAAGGTTAAGATCTCCTTTATCAAATGCCTGCCATGCTCTTTGACTCCATGCTCTTTGACTCATATATTCTGAAGCCTCAGCTTTACTTAGTGCTTTAGTTGAATTTTCTACAAATTTTTTATTAGCTTCAACTAGGCTTGGGGTTAGCGGCACATTACCATAAAATGGCAAATCATTATGACTATCTGGCACAACATAGCTTAAATCCAAACTGTTACTTGTATGTACAGTTTGACTTTGATTTGTTAAATAATTAGGCTTTAAACATGCCGATGTCATTAGCGTAATACAAACTAATGAAAGCTTTAATAGTTTATTCATAACAACTAGGTACACACTAATTATTATACATTGTCAATTTTTGTTTAGTCTTTAGCTATGCTCTGGGTCAAAGGTTAGCTCTATTTGCTGCCACTCATTATATATATTTTGGGCAGGTAATACCTCTACTGGTAAATCACCACATTTACGCACTGCTTGTTTAGCACTACGCACTACGGCTTTATGTAACTTATTGCGCCCCGTAGTTAAAGCTTTTACCTTTGAGATCTTACCATCACGCGTTATATCAAACTTTATTACAGCTTGTAAATTTGGCTCACCTTTTGCCCATTGCGGAATATCCCAGCAGCCCTCTACAAACACCTTTATTAAATCGCGAGATTCCGACATTGGCATTTTACTATCAAAAAATTTACTAGCATTATCAGGCTCTTTGGTTTCTTGCTTATCCTGAGTTTTCTGCTCTTTTACAGGCTCTTTAGGTTTAGGCTTTTCAACCGGCTTTTCTGGCTTAGGTTTAACTTTTACCTCTGGCTCTTTAGGCTTTGGCTTAGGCTGCTCTTTTGGCTTTGGGGTCTCCTTAGGTTTAGGCTTAGGTGGAGCAGGTTTTTTAACTGGCGGCTTTGGCTTTATTACTGGCTTAGGCTTTTGTTTAGGTGCTTTAGGCTTTGGTTTAATGTTAGGTACTTTACTTATAGGCAGCACCTCAACCGATATCTCCGTAGGAGTTTTACGAGTACTATCACGCATAAAATCTGGCAGGGTAATAAGCAATAACCCCGCAATTGCACAATGCAATAAAAATGATTTTAGTAATGAGTTCATAAACAAATAAATACAAATTAAACATATATTTAATTTGACAAACTACCACATCAAATTACTTAAAACTCATGAAAAAACCATTACCACTAGCTGCCAGCCTAAAACTAGATGTAGGTGTTATCCATATAATAGGTATAGGCGGTATAGGTATGAGTGGCATAGCCGAGCTACTACACAATTTAGGCTTTAAAGTACAAGGGAGTGATTTAAACAAAAACGCCAATGTGCAACGCCTTACTAAGCTAGGCATAACCATATTTAGCGGCAAGCACCAGGCCAGCAATGTTGATAATGCTGATGTAATTGTTAAATCCAGTGCTGTGCAAGATAATAACCCAGAGATTATCGCAGCCCGCCAAAATAATATCCCAATAGTACGCCGGCGTGAGATGCTAGCTGAGCTTATGCGCCTTAAAATATCTATCGCAGTAGCTGGTACGCACGGTAAAACCACCACAACTACTATGATAACTACCCTACTGGCAAACGCTGGGCTTAACCCAACATTTATCAATGGCGGTATTATCAATGCGTTTGGCACTAATGCCCACCTAGGTGATGGTGAATATATGATAGTAGAGGCAGATGAAAGCGATGGTACTTTTACAAAACTGCCTACAACAGTGGCCGTTGTTACTAATATTGAGCCGGAGCATCTGGATTTTTTTGGCAGTTTCAATGCACTAAAAAATGCCTTTGAGGAGTTTATAGATAACATCCCGTTTTATGGGTTTGCTGTAATGTGTATTGATCACCCCGAGGTACAAAACCTAATTGGTAAGGTTATTGATAAACGTATTATTACTTACGGCATTAACCCGCAAGCAGATGTACGCGGGCATAACATTCGTAAAACTGATGATGGTAGTTTATTTGACGTAAGTATAAAAACTGATGATGGCGTAATAGAGATAAAAGATATCTCGCTAGCTATGCCGGGCACACATAACCTAGCTAATAGCTTAGCAGCTATTGCCCTAGCACATGAGATAGGCATAACTGAAGACAAAATAAAACAAGCACTACTTAATTTTGAGGGCGTAAAACGCCGCTTTACAAAACTAGGGGAGGTTAATGGTATAACTTATATAGATGATTATGCCCACCACCCAACTGAAATAGCAGCAACCCTACAAGCTGGCCGCGCTGTAGCTAAAGGCGATGTTATAGCTGTAATGCAACCGCATAGATATACTAGGCTGCAAGATTTATTTGCTGATTTTTGTGCCTGTTTTAATAATGCAGATAAAGTGATTATCACTCCATTATATGAGGCCGGTGAGGAGCCTATAGATGGCATATCATCGGACACCCTAGCTGAGGGCGCACGTACCGCAGGCCATAAATGGGTACGATCAGTAGCAGAAGATAAAATAGCCAGCACAATAGCTAATGAGGCTAAACCAGGTGATTATGTAATATTTATGGGGGCTGGCACTATTACTAATATTGCAGCGGATATTTTTGGCAACTTGTAAACCACCCCAAAATTACCCTTGTATTTTTACCCTTAAAAGCTAAAAGCATGTGCACATAATTCAAGCACATATACAAAAATGCCCAAAGTACTGATTTCTGATAAACTAAGCCCTAAAGCGGCTGATATTTTTAAAGCTAATAATATAGATGTAGACGTAAAAGTAGGCATGAGCCCAGAGGAGCTAGCCCAATGCATAGGTGATTATGATGGCCTAGCTATACGTAGCGCTACTAAGGTAACTAAAGATATAGTAGCCAATGCTAAAAACTTAAAAGTAGTAGGCCGTGCAGGTATCGGCGTAGATAATGTAGATATACCAGCATGCAGCGCAAACGGTATAGTAGTGATGAATACGCCATTTGGCAACTCCATCACTACTGCTGAGCATGCTATATCTATGATGATGAGCTTAGCTAGGCGCATACCAGCCGCGAGTGAATCTACCCATGCCGGTAAATGGGAAAAATCTAAATTTATGGGTGTAGAGGTATGCGGTAAAACCCTAGGTCTAATAGGTGCTGGTAATATTGGTAGTATAGTAGCTGATAGAGCCAAGGGTTTAAAGATGAACGTAATAGCATTTGACCCATTTTTACAGCAAGAGCGCGCCGATGATTTAGGGATTGAAAAGGTAGAGCTAGATGATTTACTAGCCCGTGCTGATTTTATTACCCTACATACCCCTCTTAATGATGCTACTCGCGGCATATTAGGTGCCGAAAATATAGCCAAATGCAAAAAAGGCGTACGTATAATAAACTGTGCCCGTGGTGGTTTAATTGATGAGCCAGCCCTTAAAGCAGCTATTGAGGCAGGCCATGTAGCAGGTGCCGCCCTAGATGTATTTGAAGAGGAGCCAGCTAAACAAAACGTACTATTTGGTATGGAGCAAGTAATATGCACCCCACACCTAGGTGCCAGTACTAGCGAGGCACAAGAAAACGTAGCACTACAAGTAGCTGAGCAAATATCTGATTATTTAAATAAGGGCACCATTGTTAACGCGCTTAACATGCCAAGTGTTACAGCTGATGAGGCCGTTAAATTAAAGCCATATATTACCCTAGCTGAACAATTAGGTAGCTTTGCTGGCCAACTTACTGAAACCGGCCTAAAAGCTATTACTATTGAGTACTTAGGTGGTGCAAGCAAGCTTAATACCCGTGCCCTAAGTGCCGTAATGCTAAAAGGCGTGCTAGAACCACTGGTGGAAAGCGTAAACATGGTTAACGCCCCAATAGTAGCTAAAGAACGCAATATTGATGTTAAAGAGCAAACCAGTGATAACGCTAAAGATTACCAAAGTCTTATCCGCCTAACTGTAAATACAGAGCGCGGCGAGCGTGTAGTAGCCGGCACATTATTTGGTGGCCAGCCACGTATCGTACAAGTTAATGATACAATGCTAGAGGCAACCCTAGGCCAAAACATGCTTTATATAAATAACGAGGATAAAGTAGGCTTTATCGGCGCAGTGGGCGATTTATTAGGTAAAGCTAGCATTAATGTTGCTAACTTCCATCTTGGCCGTGCTGGTAGCAATGCAACTGTACTTGTAGAGCTTGATAGCGCCGCTAATAATAATTTAGTTGAGCAAATTGCTGGTTTAGGGCAAGTTAACCAAGTGAAGTTTTTAAAGTTTTAACCGTGCAAATTAAGTTAGCATTATTTATTGTTTTTTTTACATTTAGCACAAGCCACACTTGTGATTTACCCACAATTGAACCAGGCAAATATACACAAAACGAAGAAAAATTAATATTAACTAAAGCGAAAGAAGATTGTAATAATTGGGTAAAAGAGCAAAAACAATCAAAACCTTGGTATAAAGGGTTATTTGATTGGTTTTAATAAAATTAAATTTTAGAGGTAAATATGTCTGCACAAAATAACTTAAATAAACTAGGTATAACCCTACCTACCCCACCAACACCTGTAGCTAACTATGTTGGCTGGCAAAAAGCTGGGAACTTAGTTATTGTTTCTGGCCAAGTGCCATTAATAAATGGCGAGCGCATAATTGGTAAAGTAGGTAAAGATTTAACTAAAGAGCAAGCAGTAGAAGCTGCCCGTATTTGCGGCATTAATATAATTGCACAAGCTAACCAGGCGGTTAATGGCAATATAGATAAACTAAAGCTAGTACGCTTAGGTATATTTGTAAATTGCACTGATGATTTTACCGAACAACCATTAGTAGGTAACGGCGTTAGTGATTTAATGGTTGAAGTATTTGGCGATAACGGTAAACATGCCCGCGCTGCTGTTGGTACAAATAGCTTACCACTTGGCGTACCAGTAGAGGTAGATGCAATTTTTGAGGTAATTTAACAATGAAAAAACTAGCCTTTTTAGCTCTACTCACCTCATGTACATCGGTTGATTTACCAGACGAAAGCGGCTGCCCTACCCCATTTAAAGTGGGCGGTACAGTTACTAAAGAGATGCGCAAATATCACCCAAGTCACCCGGTAGCTTTGTTTTTTAATATGCACTTAAAGCAGCAAAAAGCGTTGGAAGAATACCACATTAAGGGATATCACAACCAATACTAGATAGAACGAATTTTATAAAAAAACTCGTTGCACTAGCTACAAACATACGGCTATAAAAGTTGTATGTTTAAAAAGATATTACTAGCACTTTCATTAATTTTATTTACTAATAACGCCATGGCAAATAATGATGATAAAAATACCTTAGTTTTAACACTAGAGCATGGTGAGGTAGAGATTGAAATGTATCCAAAATACGCCCCTAACCATGTGGCGCGTATTAAAGAGCTAGTAGCAGATAAGTTTTATGATGGCATAGTGTTTCACCGTGTTATAGATGGCTTTATGGCCCAAACTGGTGATCCTACTGGTACTGGCACTGGCGGTAGCGGTAAAAACCTAAAAGCTGAATTTAATGATTTACCACATCAACGTGGCACTTTAAGTATGGCGCGTGCTGGCCACCCTGATAGCGCCGATAGTCAATTTTTTATATGTTTTGAGGATTCCTCTTGGTTAGATGGCCAATACACAGTATGGGGCAAAGTTACCAAAGGCATGGAAGCTGTAGATAAAATTAAACGTGGTGCACCGGGTAGTGGCCAAGTTACTAACCCAGATAAAATCATTAGCTTAAAACTAAAGTAAATTAGTAGGCTAAAAAGTAATGGTGCAATCTCTTATTCATCATCCACTTTGCCCATTTTGCCGTAAAGCACGCTTGTTTTTGAATGAATCAAAAATTGAGTACCAACTAGTAGAAGAAAAGTTTTGGGAAAAAAGCCCCAAATTTTTAGATTTAAACCCAATGGGTACAGTACCTGTATTTGTGCTAGATAGTGGTGCAACAATAATAGATAGCCAAGTAATTATTGAATATGTAAATGAAAAATATAACGGCACCCTAATAGGCAAAACCCCAGAACATAGGGCTGAAGTACGCCGCCTTACAAAATGGTTTGATGAAAAGTTCAATCAAGAGGTTACCAAAAATATTGTGGTTGAAAAGTTTTTCAAACGTATGAAAAAGCAAGGCAACCCTCAAAGCACTGTTATAAAATTTGGTAAATCTAACATGGTATGCCACCTAGATTACATGGCCTATTTATTAGAGCGCCGTAGTTGGCTAGCAGGTGAGCAGCTAACATTAGTAGATTTAGCAGCTGCTGCACAGCTTAGCGCTATTGATTACTTTGGCGATATAGATTGGGATTACAATGAGTATGTAAAAAACTGGTATATGTTAATAAAATCTCGCCCAAGTTTTAGACCTATACTAAATGATAAGATCCCAGCCCTACCTCCTGTAGGAGTATATAAAGACTTGGATTTTTAATTTAAAACATATCCCACATTCAGCCTAACTTCTATTACATCTGCTATATTTGTACTATGCTTAAGGCACCTTTATATATTTGTTTGCTGCTAGTAACTGCGGCTTGTCATACTCATAATATGGGGCAAAATATAGCCCAGCAACATGTACAAAAATCCCCACTTACTGAGCATGATTTTGAGCTTATAGATGCTAACTTACAAAAGGCTTTAAACACTTTAAAAGATAATGAGAGACTAAGTTGGAGTAACCCTAGAACTAATAATAAGGGTGAGTTTACTACTACTGGCACTATTACCAAAAATGGCAAAAAATGCCGTAGTTTTATCCACAATTTGCAGTTAAATAATGGCCAAACCAGCGCGATAGAGGATATAGCTTGTAAATCGGCTGAGGGTAAATGGTATTTTGCTGAGCCTGATAAAAAACAGGTTAAAGTTATAAAACGCTATTATAAGCCATGGCATCATAGGTGGAGATATCGCTCATTTATCCATCACCCTTATGATCCGTATTTTGATAACGATATTTGGTACAGGCACCATCATGCATTTAAGCCACGTAGCTATTATTATGGGCGTAACAACTGGTTTTGGTGGTAGGTTATTTTGATTTAAATGTATCAGGAGATTCAACATCCAAAGCAGGTTGAACCCTACTACCAACTATTATGTTATACAAATCATCATACAAAGGAGAGTTTTTTTTAAGTGTAAAAGTCCTGCTATCTGTGGATACGCTCCTAAATGTAAAATATAATCTTAAATCATTATATTTAAGCCCAGACACCTTAACATAGTCATTTATGTCTTGTATAGGCAATGTCATTCGCATCTTTCCTTTCACATCTTGCCAATTATGATCAGATAATAATGGTTTAAGTTTTGCAATTGTTAAACTATTTAAAAAATCGTGGTTATTATTAAAACTAGGGGATAGTTTTACGTTATTATCTATAACAAAAACTTTAAGATGCTGTATTTTTCGTTTAGGAATAACACCTATAAAAGTACTACTAGGTTGATAATGAGGATCAACACCGGCTTTTGTTAAAGTAGCATTATTCCTATATAAAGAGAGAGAACCATTCTCATCAGCATTCCAGAAGTGTGCAGTTTTAGTAATAAACTCCCTATCTGCTTGTGGTATTTGCGGATTCCAATCCATAATATTGCCAACTTAAACTATATTAGTTAAACATATATTAACATGAACACTGATATTTTCTTATCTCAAATAGATTGCAGCCAAAATCAACTAACAGATACCGTAAACACTGCCCTAAATAATACGCAAGATGGCGAGTTATTTGTTGAGATATCAAATAGTGAATCCTTTGCATTGGAAGATAGCACCATACGTAGTGTAAGCTACGATAGCTCTGCCGGGTTTGGCTTACGTGGTATAGTGGGTGAGCAAGTAGCATTTGCTGAGAGTAGTGCGCTTAATTTAGCCTCTATCAAGCAAGCAGGTAACACTATAAATGCCATCCGTAATAATGCGGCTAAAGTTAGTTTGCCACCAGTGGGTAAGCCTAATCAGTTATATCATGGTAATAATCCGTTAGAAGGCACCCCGTTTAACGTAAAAACTAAATTACTTGCAGATATTGACAAGTATTTAAGGGATAAAGAGCCGCGTATAAAGCAAGTATCAACAAGTTTAAGTGGGGAGTGGCAAGCAGTTATGATAGTACGCCAAGGCGGCTATATAGCTACTGATATACGTCCGCTAGTGCGCTTAAATATAGCCGTAGTGGTGGAGGAAAACGGTAGGATGGAAACCGGCAGCTATGGCGCAGGCGGGCGTGATTTATATGATAGTTTTATAACCCCTAAGGCCTGGCAGCACCAAGCAAATGAAGCATTGCGCCAAGCACTAGTTAACTTGACTGCTATTGAGGCCCCAGCAGCCGAGGTGCCTGTAGTATTAGGTAGTGGCTGGCCGGCAGTATTACTGCATGAGGCAGTGGGGCATGGGCTGGAGGGAGACTTTCATCGCAAGCAAACCAGCGTTTTTACCGAGCTTATGGGTAAGCGTGTAGCCAGTAAAGGTGTTACTGTAATTGATGATGGCACCATAGCAGATAGGCGCGGTAGTATAAATATTGATGATGAGGGTACGCCATCTGCTAAAAATGTATTAATTGAAGATGGTATATTAGTAGGCTTAATGCAAGATAGGCTAAATGCAAGGCTTATGGGTGTTAAACCAACAGGTAATGGCCGACGGGAGAGCTACAGCCACACCCCAATGCCACGTATGACAAACACTTATATGTTAAATGGCAATGCAGTACCTGATGATATAATCAGCAGCGTTAAAGATGGTATCTACGCCCCTAATTTTGGTGGTGGGCAGGTAGATATTGTAAGTGGTAAATTTGTATTTAGCGCCAGCGAGGCCTATAAAATTGAGGGCGGCAAAGTAACCCAGCCTATTAAAGGTGCTACACTTATTGGCAATGGTATGGATATTATGAATAAAATATCCATGATTGGTAACGATATGCGCCTAGATACTGGCATCGGCACTTGCGGTAAAGATGGGCAAGGTGTACCAGTAGGTGTTGGCCAACCTACATTGCTGGTGGATAGTATGACAGTGGGCGGCACGCAGGTTTAGTAATTTATTGTCATATCGCACTGTTTTGGTTATATACACGCACAAAGATAAATTTTAGCAGGATCAATGGTAAATATAGCAATTAACGGCTACGGCCGCATCGGCCAAACAGTATTACGCGCACTAACTGAGCTGCCTCAATACGCAGATATAAACCTAGTTGCTATCAATGCACCAGGGGATATCAACACCCACCTACACCTTACTAAGTATGATAGTGTACATGGCCGCTTTAAAGGCGATATAAAACTAGAAGGTGATAATTTTGTAGTTAACGGTAAAAAAATCAAAATATTAAATGATCGTGACCCAGCCAACCTACCATGGGGTGATTTAGGTGCAGATATAGTTTTTGAATGTACAGGTAAATTTAAAAAACATGCAGATGCTAGCAGGCATTTAGCAAGTGGTGCTAAAAAAATACTAATTAGCGCACCAGCACCAGATCCAGACCGCACAATAGTTTACGGCGTAAATAATGAGGATCTACAGCGTAGCGATAAAATTATATCAGTAGGTAGTTGCACAACTAACTGCTTAGCACCATTAGCTAAAGTACTAGATGCTAATTTTGGTATAGAGCGGGCGTATATGACAACTATCCATGCTTATACCCGTAATCAAGAGATACTAGACGGTAAAAATAAAGATCTACGCCGTGCCCGTGCAGCAGCTTTAAGCATGATACCTACTACAACAGGTGCAGCTAAGGCGATTAGCTTAGTACTACCACAGCTAGAGGGTAAAATTGATGGTACGGCAATACGTGTACCAACGCCAAATGTAAGCTTGGTGGATTTAACTTTTGTACCAAAACAAGCTACCACGGCTGAAGCCGTTAATAACGCAGTAAAAGCAGCTAGTGAGGGTGAGCTTAATGGTGTGCTAGAATATGTGGATGAGCCACTAGTAAGTATTGATTTTAATCATGATCCACATAGCAGTAATTTTGATAGCCTATCCACTAAAGAGATAGATGATGGCAAGTTAATACGTGTAGCAAGCTGGTATGATAACGAGTTTGGCTTTAGCTGCCGTATGCTAGATATAGCCAGATTAATGAGCTAG
>Ga0163111_10003345_pt1 | contig 10343 bp, 18 predicted proteins | sample CRUFie1St18metaG_FD_109645 | JGI IMG/M metagenome (GOLD analysis project Ga0163111, IMG submission 109645) | Marine microbial communities from the Costa Rica Dome - CRUD Field 142mm St18 metaG | ecosystem: Environmental > Aquatic > Marine > Oceanic > Photic zone | place: Costa Rica: the Eastern... | reverse complement strand
GATACTGATGATCTGACTGAAGGATCTACCAACCTCTACTTCACTGAGGAGAGAGTTGATGATCGTGTTGCCAACCTGATTTCTGGCGGCACAGGTATTTCGGCAACGTACGATGACAACGGTAACCTGTTGACTCTGAGTGCAGTTCCCGCAGACATCAATACTGACAACCTCACAGAAGGTTCTACGAACATCTTCTACACTGAGGGACGCTTTGATACAAGTCTTGCCACTAAGGATACTGGCGATCTTACTGAGGGAACAAACCTTTACTACACAAATGCTCGTGCTGACGCAAGAGTTGATAATGGATTCTCTACTAAGGATACTGGTGATCTTGCAGAAGGAACCAACCTTTATTACACACAGGCTCGTGTTGATGCCCGTATCGGTGCTCTTGCTGCTACTACCGCACAAGGTGCTCTGGCAGATACCGCTACACAACCAGGCGATCTGGCAGATGTAGCAACCACTGGATCTTACAATGATCTGATTAACAAACCTACATTGTTCTCTGGTGCATACGCTGACCTGACTGGCAAACCCACTCTGGGTTCTGCTGCTGCTACTGACAGCACTGCATATGCAACTGCTGCACAGGGTACAAAGGCAGACGCTAATGACACTGACATTGATGACATCTACACCGCTCTCAACGCGATTGGTAATGACGCTTCTGTCACAACTGTGGCACAACTCAAGGCAGCACTTGCCGCTCTCACACGCTGATAACTAATGGCTAATCCAACAAGTAAAGCAGAACTCAAGGAGTATGCGCTCCGTAGATTGGGCAAACCAGTCTTGGAAGTTAATGTATCTGATGACCAAGTTGATGATGCTCTCGATTATACTATCGAGATGTTCCAAGAGTTCCACTACAGTGGTAGTGAAAAAGTTTTCCTGAAGCACAAATTCTCTCAGGCAGAGATTGATGCGTTTAGGTCAGACACTACGGAAACTGTTGGTAGCAATGAGTTCTATACACAGAACAATTTTATTACAGTTCCCGACCACGTAACTTCTGTCAACGGTATCTTCTCTTTCCAAGATAAAGGTACTCAGAATATGTTTGACATTCGTTACCAGTTGAGACTGAATGATTTGTTTGATTTTACATCAACACAGTTCTACCATTATTTTATGATTCAATCTCACTTGGAGACTATCAACTTCCTGCTGGAAGGTATGAAACCTACAAGATATAACCAAGTCAATAATCGTCTGTATATTGATATGGATGTTTTATCTGATGTTCGTGAAGATGAATATATTATTATCGATTGTGTACGTGCACTTGACCCTGCTAACTGGTCCAAAATCTACGGGACAATGTGGGTTAAAGATTATTCAACTGCACTAATCAAAAAGTATTGGGGTACCAACCTGACGAAGTTCCAAAACGTGCAACTTCCTGGTGGTGTTACCCTCAATGGCGAAAAGATCTACAGTGATGCTGTTGAAGAACTGCAAGCACTGGAAGAGAAACTTCGTGCTACATACGAAATGCCACCCCTAGATATGATCGGATAAAATGGCAACTAATTCCTATTTCACTCAAGGTACAACTGGCGAGCAGCAGCTCGTGGAGGATCTTGTCGTCGAACAAATTAAAATGTTCGGGACAAACGTTTATTATATCCCCAGAACTTTGGTGGGTGAGGATCAAGTTTTTGGTGAAGATGCTCTGTCTTCTTTTGACTCAGCATATCTAATTGAAGCGTATTTAGAAAACGTTCAAGGATTTGGTGGAGATGGTGATCTCTTCTCCAAGTTTGGTGTTCGCATTTCAGACCAGGTAAACTTCATCATTGCACGTAAGAGATTCCAAGATCTCGTTGATGATAATACAACTCTGGTTGTAGAGGGGAGACCTAATGAAGGTGACCTCATATACTTCCCGCTGGCAGGTAAGTTGTTCCAGATTCAATATGTTGAGCACGAACAACCTTTCTATCAGTTAAACAAGATTCACGTTTGGGGTCTCAAGTGTGAGCTGTACGAATACAGCGGCGAAGACCTCGACACTGGCGTCGAAGCAATCGATGTCATCGAACGCAATCTGGATCAGACCATTACCATCAACTTTGCAGAAGGTGGTACTGGTACATTTACTGTTGGTGAAGTTATTGTTGGTGGCACATCCAACGTTCAGGCAGAAGTCAAGTCGTTCGATAGTGCAAATAGACAGCTGCAGGTTTACAACAGAACAGGCATCTTTACTATTCCCGAAACCCTCACAGGTCAAACTTCTGGTGCTGCCTGGACCACTAGCAGTTACAATACTCTAAATAATACAAATTCGGAATACGATCAAAATCAATTATTTGAGACTGAGGCAGATTCCATTCTTGACTTTACGCAATCCAATCCCTTCGGTGAAATCGGAGGCGCTAACTAATGCTAGGTACATACTCTTACAATGAAATCTTTAGAAAGACTGTAGTTTCTTTCGGTACACTCTTCAATAACATCGAGATCAAACGGACCAGTGGATCCAAGACCGAAGTTATGAAGGTGCCTTTGGCATATGGTCCTAAAGAAAAATTCCTTGCTCGTTTGAGACAGGTTGGTGATCTGACAACCAAAGATGCTATTCAGATTACCTTGCCTAGAATCTCGTTCGAGATCTCTGGATTCTCTTACGACACATCTAGAAAAGTTTCACCTACACAGGTGCTCCGTCACGTTCAGGCAGACGGTAAAACTAAGAAATCCTTTATGCCAGTTCCATATAATGTGGATTTTGAATTGGCAATTCTGGCAAAGAACCAGGATGATGGTCTGCAAATCCTAGAGCAGATCCTTCCGTTCTTCCAACCATTCTTCAACATCACGATCAATTTGGTTCCTGAACTTGGAGAAGCAAAGGATTTTCCAGTATCTCTCAACTCAGTATCTTATGAGGATGATTATGAGGGAGACTATACAACACGTAGAACCCTGATCTACACACTGTCGTTTACCGCTAAGACTTATCTGTACGGTCCTGTTTCCGATACAACCGATAAGCTTATCAAGAAGGCAATCGTTGATACGTCAACACAAGCAAAACGCACTGCTCCTCGTGAACAGCGTTACACAGTTGAACCTGATCCAATTACAGCAGATCCAGACGACAACTTTGGTTTTAATGAACTATTCAGTGAATTTACAGATGGACTCTCAAGAAACCCAGTCACAGGACAAGACGAGTAAGTTTCAAAAGTACGAGGGTATTGAAGATGCTCTTGATGTTGAAACAACAATCGTACCAGCAGAGAAAAAAACTGCTGAGATAGTTCCTGCTGCAACGACAGAACAAGTTTCCAAAGACTATGAATATACTCGTGGGAACTTATACTCTTTGATTGAAAAAGGTCAAGAGGCAGTCGATGGTATTCTTGAGCTAGCACAAGAGTCTGATTCACCTAGAGCATATGAAGTCGCTGGCAATATGATTAAAAATATTGCTGACACTACAGACAAACTTATTGACCTGCAGAAAAAGATGCAGGAATTGGAAGAAGGTCCACAAGGCAAGGCAGCTCAGAACGTCACCAATAACACTATGTTCGTTGGTAGCACAGCAGAACTTGCCAAGTTTCTGAAACAACAGAAACAAAATGATAAATAGTACACACCACCCTGTAATCAGAAATGGATAGAGTAAGAGTAATGGCTGCCGAGGTTACTCTCAGTAGTGCAGTTAACCTGAGCAAAGCAACTGCTGTACGTGTTGTGAATGACACGAACGCTACTATTGTTTTGACTATTGATGATGCCGCAGTGGTTTCTGCCCGTGGCGATGGCACCAAGTATGTCGCACTGGGTGCACGTACTGTCAGTATTGAGTCAGGCGGTGTTATGTATCTTGAGAAAGATGCACTCGAAACCATTGATGGTAACGGACTGAAGTGTACTAAAGTTGCTCGACAGTGATGGAAAAACAACCAGAACAAGAACCGCAGCAGCAAAAAGGTGCAGGTGGTAAAAATAATCAAGTTAAGAAGCAAAAACAGATGCTTGATCGTAGGCAACTGATGCTCAACTTGAGACGACTTCAACTACAAAGAAAGACTGTCCAGAGAGGAGGTAGTACGGATATGATGATGCAAACCCAATCTTACTTGATGCCGTTCGGAACCTTCATTGCTGAGGGTGGTCTCGCACGTGCAATGGACAAAGCAAAGAAAAAAGATACTGGTCACATCTCTGCTGACCGTGGAAGTGACGAAGGAAAGAACCGTGAAAAGCGTAAGGGTCTTGAGAAAGATCTTAAGAAGCACGGTATCGGTCACAAGAAAGGCGTCGGTGAATATAAGTATGCCGATGGTAAAACTGGTCGTGAAGTTTCATACCACACGTCCAAACCTGATAAGATGTCAAGACGCCGTTTCGGTAAAGTGATGCGTCGATTGGGCAGGAAACACGATCAAGAATCCGTGATTACCAAAAAGCCTGGTAAAGATGCTAAACTACATTATACCGAGAAAGGAAGCAAGGCTAAGTCTGATTCCATCGGTAAGGCAAAAGGCGGAAAACATCCTGAAGGATATGGTGAAACATCATCCACAAAGGTGAGATCTGCTAAACTACCTAAGAAAACCAAAGACAGGAAATTTCACTATGGCTGAGCATCGTGCAGACGGCACCTATGAGTGTCAGTATTGCGGTTTAACTTCTCCCAGAGGACATTGGCGTCCTAAGACTTGGATTGAGAAGCACGAAGAGAACTGCCCTTCTAACCCCAAACATAATCAAGAACGATGAAATCTTTCGCTGAGTTCCACGAATTCGATGAGGGTGTAGCCTTAAAGGTTGCCCGCGTTATTGATAGGACAAATCCTCCTATTGGTAGACCGTCTATTCGTAGAAAAATGAGTCACGCTCTTAAAATGAAAGAGATTGACGATACAGTGAAACGTAACAAGAAGAGAAAATATTCTGGCAATGCTGCTGCTGATGTTAAGGAAGGTAAGGACTACTGTGATTGTGGGTGTGACTGTGGAAAGAAGATCTGTGAGAAGTGTGGTAAATCACATAAACCCGAGAATGTAAAGGAAAGTGCTTGGCAGCGCAAGGAAGGTAAGAACAAAGAAGGTGGTCTGAACGAGAAAGGACGTAAGTCTTATGAACGCGAGAATCCTGGTTCAGATCTGAAAGCACCTCAACCTGAAGGTGGTCCTCGTAAGAGATCTTTCTGTGCCCGTATGGGTGGTATGAAAGGTCCAATGAAAGACGAAAAAGGAAGACCTACACGTAAAGCACTCGCGCTCAGAAAGTGGAAGTGCTAACTTAGTAAATAGTGATATAATTTAAGTATCTGGATGATACCACTATGATAGGTTTATACCTAGTCCTCATCGCTGTATCTCTGCTCTTCGCTGTAGCAGGTTATGATGCAACGATGAGGTTATTTGCATATGTGGATCTAGAGATGCGGTATACCTGGGTAAGGTTTAGAATTTATCTAATGAGGAGGAAACTCAAGCGATCTTTGCTTAGAGACACCGCAAAATTCAAACAACTCATCAAGGAGACTAATCCAAAATGACCGCTGAAAAAGAGCTGTCCGATCTGTTTATGAGCAGAACGGAATGCCCGAAATGTGGCGCAACTTGGATCAATGGCGAACACCGTTGGTCTGGAACTGGTGTACGAGGTAACGAACTTGATCTTGCTGGTCTTGTCTGCAATAGACTGGCAGATCCACAATGCATAAATCCAAAGAAAGGCGCTGTGGGGGGCGACACTTGGGATAAGCGTATAGAAGATCTTAATAAATTTGGTAAAAAGTATGGTGAAGGTGAAGAGCAGTGGTGGAATAAGTCGTAGAGAGGAATGATTGGGCTACCGAGAGAGGCACCTGAACATAAAATCTAATCAGTGTGCGTCTCTCTGGTATGAATGGTTTGCGTTATTTGAAAACACCAATACAAAACACAGTGAAGCAACCATAGAAGCGAGAAAAAAATGGTGCAAATGTGTGCAAGAATTCGGTGAAATGGTTAGTGAGGAAGTCAAAACAAATCCTCGTTACACATCAGTCAGGAAGATATAGATATATTAGTTGCAAATACTCAATGAAGTTTTTCTTTGCACTTCTCGCTACACTTTTCTTTTCTGCACCTGCTTGGGCTGTAGACGTTCAAATGGGTTACGAAGGTAATCTGGTATTTGAACCAGCAGAAGTAACTATCGCCGCAGGTGAGACAGTTCATTTTGTTAACAATATGCTTCCCCCACACAACGTCATTGTGGAGGACCGCCCAGATTTAGGTCACGAGTCTCTGGCAATGCTGCCTGGAGAGGAGTTCGACATTGTTTTTAACGACGCTGGTGACTATACTTATTGGTGTGCCCCCCATAAAGGTGCGGGTATGATCGGTACAGTTCACGTAGAGTAATGTCTCACCGCTTTGAAAAACTGGATCCCCCTCATTGTCTAACCAAAGAGGAAGCCCAGTATATGATTGATAAAGCGATCACAAGACACAACCGTAACGCATCTCTGATTTCGATATGGTTGGGATCTATTGTTTTCGCTGGATTTCTTGATGGAATGCTTAGGATGGTGGGCAAAATCCCACCATTCGCAGGGATAGATATTAACATCATCAAACCTATTGTCGATCAACTTTCAGTATGAAAAAGAAGTCGAAAAAGCATCAAATCAAATCCCAGTGGTATTACATTTTTTGGGGCATCGCAACCATAGCGGTTGTTGGTGGACAGATCTATGTGGGCTCTGGGTACCGTGATATGTCAACTTCATTCAAGGGGTATGTAGAAAATGCTAGTTGTCGTCAGACACCTAGTGAACAATGAGTTCTTTCTAGGCGGTCTCTGCTTTCTCCTGGTTTTTGTACCTATCATTGGTATGCACCTAGTGCACAAATATGGTTGGGAACACTGGGAACCTTTCGTGAGGAAGCATAAATGAAAACATTCAACACCGCAATTCTTGATTTAACAGTCAACATAATCGACTATCTTTACAGAGGTAGATTCTTTCAGCGGTTCTGGGTACTCGAAGTAATTGCACGAGCACCATACTTTGCCTTTCTAAGCGTGCTTCATTTTAGGGAGTCTTTAGGTCTAAGGACCGAGACACACTTTTACCTAATGAAAGAACACTTTGAACAAACGGTAAATGAAACAGAACATCTACAAGAAATGGAGAGACGTGGAGGAGCTGATCATTGGATTGATCGCTTTCTCGCTTATCATCTGGTTCTTGTCTACTATTGGAGTAACGTGGTCTATTATCTTCTTGCTCCAAAGTATGCTTATCATCTAGCAGCAGAAGTCGAGAAACACGCAGTAGATACATATTACAACTACTGGCGTTATCACGACACCAATGATACCAGAATCCAAGAGATTATGGAAGATGAGCAGAAACATTATGATGAACTCCTAAAAGCAATGGAGATGATCTAATGCGTCCACACTACACTATCAACAAAACAAAATGAAAGTCGGAATGATTGGTCTGGGTCGTATGGGCGAGGGTATGTCTCGCCGTATGATCAAAGCAGGTATTGAAGTTCACGGTTACAGAAACAACTATGCGAAAGCTGAAGAACAATTTGAGAAGGGTTATATCAGTGGATGTGCCACTTCTCTGGAAACTCTTGTTCAAGTAATAAAAGAAAAGAAGGCGGTCTATGGTGAAAAGTCTGGTGATACTATCATCACAGAACAACCAGGCATTTTTATGCTGGTCGTACCCGCTGAAACAGTAGAGGAGACAATCAATGAGTTACTACAATTTTGTAGTGAAGGAGATATTATTATTGATAACGGCAATAGCAATTTTAAGGACTCTCGCAAGAGGGCAGAAAGGTTGGCTAAGCTTGGTATCCAATATATTGACTGCGGCACTAGCGGTGGTGTTTACGGTCTGGACCGTGGATACTGTCTTATGGTTGGTGGTGCAACTACTGCAGTATCCGCCTGCGCTCCAATCTTTAGGGCACTCGCACCAGGTATCGGCGCTGCAACCAGAACTAATCCTCTAGATTATTACGAGACTAGCAGTGAGCACGGTTGGTTGCACTGTGGACCACCAGGTGCAGGTCACTTCGTGAAGATGGTCCACAACGGTGTAGAGTATGGCATTATGCAAGCCTACGCTGAAGGTTTCAACATTATCCACGAGGCAAATGCAGGATCACAATACGTCAAAGAAGGAGACGCTGAGATTGCGCCTATGGCGGATCCTGAGTCCTATTGCTATGACATTGACACTGCTGAAGTGGCTGAGCTTTGGAGGCGTGGTAGCGTTGTTGGTTCTTGGTTACTTGACCTTGCCGCTGATGTACTACGGAGCGATCACGAGCTTAGCAAGTTTGATGGGGGAGTTAGCGACAGTGGTGAAGGTCGTTGGACTGTTCACGCTGCTGTGGATCTTGGGGTTCCCACTCCTGTCCTTAGCACTGCACTATTTGAGAGGTTCAACTCTCGAAGACTAGGTAACTTTGCAAACCGAGTTCTCAATGGAATGCGATTCAAATTTGGAGGACATAACGTTAGATGAAATCACAATTCACACTGTTCCTATGCTTTGTACCTCTTGCGGTTATCTACATAGTAATGAAAGTTGCAGTGTGGATGTCCGCCATCAATGCTGAATCGGATTATGTCAGAAAAGAACCTCTACGAAAACGAGGACCCTATTTGGAGAACCCGTATGCAGATGTTGATGAGGAAGAAGAGGAATTTGGAGATCGCACAGACTATAGATAGTGCACTCGAAGAATATTATTCGGAGCAGGGAAAACCTGTTCCGAATTGGAAGTACAACAAAAATCCCCAATGGTGGATTGATTATCTTTCGTCCCTCGATATAGGTCCTAACAATGAACTTCTCTGATGTCTTACTTTGGGCAGCAGTACCCTTTGTACTATCCACAATCTATTTCGGGATACGAAAAGGTGAAAATGATTACTATGACTCAGACAACTATGATGGAAACGGAACAGCGCACTAAGCAGTTAGTTATCTTTGGTGCGACTGGTGACCTCTGTAAGAAGAAACTTATCCCTGCACTCCACAAACTTTGGGAGCAAGGTCTTCTTGAGAACAATCTTTTAATTACTGGTACTGCTAGGAGAGAACCTACTGTACAGCAGTGGAAGGAATCTCTTGGAGATTATCCAGAAGAATTCTTCCATCATCTTGATTACCAACCATCTGACCTGACTAAAGTAGAAACTCTACAGAACTTGCAGCAGGCAGAAGATGTAACCTATTTTCTATCGGTACCCCCAGAGAGATATGAAGATGCTATCGTCAATCTCAAAGAAGCAGGATGTCTCGAAGACCCAGAAAGATCCCGTGTGGTTGTGGAGAAACCCTTTGGGCACAACTATAAATCTGCTGATCATTTACAGTCAGTGGTTTCTAGACATCTACGCGAAAAACAAGTCTATCGCATTGACCATTATCTTGGTAAAGATACTGTCAACAATATTCTTGCTACACGGTTTAGCAATATTTTGTTGGAACCTTTATGGAATCGTAATTACATAGAAGAGATTCAGGTCTATGCAACCGAGACTATCGGTTGTGAAGGTAGGTCTCAATACTATGAAGGATCTGGTGTTATTAGAGATATGTTGCAGAACCATCTGCTTCAGATTATCTCTTTAGTTGCTATGGAACCACCATCAAAAATTGATGCTAGAGAGATTCGTCGTGAGAAGGTGAAAGTTCTTGCTGCAATGCGTCTTGGTAAGAAACTTATCCCAGGTCAATACATAGGTTACAGGGAAGAAGAAGGTGTTGATGACCACAGCGAGGTTCCCACATTCGTTGCAGGTGATATTTACATTGATAACTGGAGATGGCAAGGAGTTCCTTTCTATTATATGACAGGAAAGAACCTACCATATGGTTGTGTAGAGGTTGTGGTAAAACTAAAATCTCCACCCCAGCAGTTGTTTGATGGACACGAAGCAAACGATCGTATCGTAATGCGTTTCCAACCAAATGCTCACCTCGATATTCGTATCGATATTAAGAAACCTGGTCTTGATGATAGCGTTGAACTAGCAACTCTTAGTCACGATTATCCAATGGAGAATGCAAGTCAAGGATATACAAAACTTCTGTATGAAGCGATGGCAGGAAACCAGTCACACTTTGTACACGCAGAAGAAGTTCTTGAGTCTTGGCGCATTGTAGATGATCTTCTATGTGTTGGAGATCAATGTAAGATTAGAACTGTGCCACATCTTTATCACCCTGGCACTTGGGGACCATCTCATAAAACACAATTCATAACGGATTGGGAGTATCCTGAATGAATCTATTTCTTCGCCCACTGGAAGATGTGAATGATGTCACTTGGAGTATT
>Ga0163111_10003342_pt1 | contig 10345 bp, 11 predicted proteins | sample CRUFie1St18metaG_FD_109645 | JGI IMG/M metagenome (GOLD analysis project Ga0163111, IMG submission 109645) | Marine microbial communities from the Costa Rica Dome - CRUD Field 142mm St18 metaG | ecosystem: Environmental > Aquatic > Marine > Oceanic > Photic zone | place: Costa Rica: the Eastern... | reverse complement strand
TGTTGTGGTGGTAGTGGTTGCGGTGGTTGTACTGGTTGTTGTGGTGGTAGTAGTTGCGGTGGTTGTACTGGTTGTTGTGGTGGTAGTGGTTGCGGTGGTTGTACTGGTTGTTGTGGTGGTAGTGGTTGCGGTAGTTCATTTCCACATACCGCACAAATAGTTGCATTAGATAAATTTTTTAATGTACAAATTGGACATATTACTGGCAATTTATGTCTACATATTTGACAAAATTCTAGTGTATCATCATCGTATGTTGCTGTGCAAGTTGTACATGTTCTAGTAACACCACCAATTTGATTATATTTTGTTTTTAAAATATTTTTGTACAATTCTAATTTTTTTTTATACAAATTATTATTATTCATATATATATATATATTAATATAAATTTGAGATTTTATAATTATATAATTTTGATAATTTTAAATCTTCATTTTTAGTTTTATTAATATCTAATATAAATTGTTCTTTATTACTTAATTTTAAATATATATATTTATTTTTATTTAATTTATAAGATTTTTTAACATATTCTCTAAATTCCTCTAATGTATTTACATTTCTCCCATTAATATTAATTAAAAATAATCCACTTTTAATTTCTAAATTAGTTTTCAAACTAGATCCATTTAAAACAGATGTAATCAAAATTTTTTTCTTTTGTAAATTTTCTATTTGAGAATGTTTTATAATATCTAATTTATTAGTTTCTATATTTTCATCACTTATATTATGAATATGGTTCATATTTAGATCCATTAATACTAACCCACCTATAACTTCATAGTCTAATTTTTGAAATGGAGGATATTTGTTTAGAATATTTATTCTAAATTTTGGATCTAATTTTATTGTTATTTCTTTTTTAACACTTTCTCTTACACAAAAAAAAGAAATTTTAATTTCTTCATCTAATGAAAATGTTCCAAATAAATTATTTATATATATCTTATCAAATGACCATTCGACAGAAATATCACCATTATCATCAATAGAGTAATCATTAATTTTATATACTATATCTGACTCTCTAACACCTGCTTTATATAAAGGAGATTCTTTTATTATTTTTTTTATTAATATACCATTATTATCATAGTATCCAAAAAATTTTCTTAAATCTTCATTTGTTTTTTGAATTATTACTCCTAATACCGAATCATATATAATTTTATCTTCAAATGTAGGATTTTTTAATTCATTTAAAATTACTTTTATATTATTTATTGGGATACTATAACTAATACCATCTATATCATTTCCAATAATTTTTTCACTATTAACCCCTATAACTTTATTTTTAAACAACAATGGGCCTCCTGAATTACCTTTATTTATTGGAACATATGTCTGTATTAATCCATTTTGACGACCTGATATTTTCCCACCAGTTACTTTTATATTAGAATCACCTAAGGGATATCCTATAGCTGTAACTGAATCTTCTGTTTTTATTTTATCAGAATCTCCTAATTCTAAAAATGTTTTACTTTTATATTCAATACTTTCTAATAATGCAATATCTCTATCAAAACATAATGATATCACAGATGCTTCATATTTTTTTCTCTCTTTTCCAGGTATTGTAAAGATTGTTTTAACACCATTAGCTACTACATGAGCACATGTTAATATTTTATTCTCTGATATAAAGAATCCTGTACCAACGCTTTCATATGATTCATCTACTGTAAATGGAGTAAAATTATTTATATCAATCGAACTTACAACTAATCTTATTATAGAACCAATATTTTTATCCATTATATAATATATATATATATATATATTAAAAAAAATTGAAATTTATAATATATTGTATTATCTAATAAGAAAATTTATTATTTAATTATTTATAATTAAAATGAGTTTTGCGTGTTTCACTCCAGGAAGCCGACAAATCGGAGACTCGAATATCTACAAAAGCTTACATAAAGCTGACTGTATTCCTATCATTCCCCGGAATAATAATAGTAATACAGTATTACAACAAAACTCATGGACATATGTCCATCACTCAACCACCTCAAATAGTAATACATCTTGGGGTGGTAATATAAATGTGTCGATGCCGACATGCGATAATAACAACACTGACATCAACACTGCCCTTAGTTGGACTTAATAAACTCTAAGCAAGATTTGGAACTAGGTCTCTTTTCTGACGAGGTTTGTAGCATATTACAGACTATCTGAATGAATTTTTTGTGATAGTCTGTCTTCCCTAAAGAAGATAGTTTGTTAATACTATTTGTAAATTTTTGTGTTTTCTTTAGTCTATTATCTTTCGTAAAATATGCTTCTTTCATATAACTTTTATTTATCATTTCATCTGGAATTGGACCACTAATTTCAATTATTTTTTTTAAATGTGTTCTAATTTGTTCATCTCTTTCATCATCAGTATCAAATAAAATTTTACCTGTAATTAATTCATAAATTGTACATCCTAATGCCCATATATCAGATTTAGAGTCATAACCTAATCTTAATAAAACCTCTGGAGATTTATAATATTTAGTTTGAATTGATTTTTTTTGTTTTTCGTTTTTTTGTTCACATGTTCCTAAATCTGTTATTACTATTTTTGGATTTTTCAAATAATCATCATTAATTAATTCTTCATCTGGTTCTTCATCTGGTTCTTCATTAGACTCACTTAAATTATTTATATCTGAACTTGAAAAGTCATAATCATCTTCATCTATACTTAATAAAGAAATTTCATCTTCATCTTGTTTTTGAGAACAAATTGATGATGACTCATCTGAATCATATGAAGAAGATGTATAATCATCGGATGAATCAGAAAATAATTCTATATTTTTTTCAATATATTTTTTTATAGACTTTAATCCTATTTTATTTTTAATATTATCTAATATTTTTTTATTATCATTGTTTATACCACTTAATAAAATATTCTCTGGTTTAATATCAGTATGAATTATTCCATTTTCATGCATTTTTTGTAAAGATTCTAAAATTTGTTTTGTAATATTAATTACTAAATCTATATCTAGTCCATTTTTATATTTACCAGAATTTATTAAATCATATAATGAACAAGCATAGAGATCTAAAACTATGCACACATGTTTACTTGTATTTTTGTTTGTTGTTTTATTAATAACAAATTCATCTACGCAATTAATAGCATTTGGAATTTTTAATTCTTTAAATTTTTTATAAATTTTTATTTCTTTTAATCCTTCTTTAATATCACCAGTATTATGAATCTTAATTGCGTAAATATTATTAGATTTGTTATTATTATTTAATTTATAAGTTAACCATACTGATGAATATGATCCGTATCCAATTCTCTTAATCAAAATATATTTATTATTATTGGATCCATTAAATATTTCTCCTGTCCAGTCTATTTTGTATTCAACTCCTTTAAAATCGTCTGAAATGTTTTTTTTGTTTAATTTATTCATATCAAAATATATAATAATATCTATTTAATTGTTTAAATTATTTTAATAAATTTATATATAAATAATAATTAGTATAAATAATAATAAAATGACTGACATTAATATTTTTAATCTTATAAAAAATAATGAAACAAGTAAAATAAATGAAATATTAGGTACAGAAAATTTAAAATATGAAAATTTAATTAATCAATTATCATATTTTACTGAAGAAAATAAAGATATTACATTGGAAAATATATTATTAAATAATTACGATAATGAAATTTATAAAAATAAATCATCTATTTATGAATTACCAACATTTGAACTTGTGAAATTTATATTTTATATTGCTGAAATTTTTGAATTATCAGAATATGAAGAGATTTTTTCAGGAATAGGAGTATTATCACGATCAATAAGAAATTATAATCAAATAAATAATTATAAATTTGAATCTATAACATCAATTGATGGGAATTATTTGTACAATACCGATGGATATTCTTATGATAAAATAATTAAAAAAGATGTATTAGAATACATAGTGGAATATAATAATTTTTCGAATGAAAAGAAAGAATTATATATGAATAATACATTATTTATTTTTTCATGGCCAGACATTTCATATGTATTTATAGTTAATAAATTTTTAGAAATATTAAAACCAAAATGTTTAATTATAATTATGCCTTATAAATATAATCAAAATCAGATTTCAGAAAATTATAAATTAGATTATATACATTTAAAACAATTGTGTATAAGAGACACAATTCATAATTATAATAAAAATAGTCATTCGGTAATAAATATTTTTTATAAAAATAATTTGAATTTAGAAATAGATAAAATTGACGAGAATTTATTATTAAAAGAATATGAATATTCAAATATTGATATTTTAAAAGATTTATGTAATGATAATTTATTCCCAGAAGGCTTTTTTAATGATTTTTTAAATAATGAAATTATTGCAAAATTATTAATAGATAAATTAATAAAATTTAAAATAAAAAAGAAGCCGTCTTTTATAAATAATATTAATGAATTTAATGATTATATTGAATTATGTGATATATTAAAAATAAAAATTAAATTTAGAAATAATAATAAATTTAATAAATGTATTGAATTATGTAAAAAATTTAAAAATTGTACATTAAATGAATATACACAAGCACAAGAAAAAGGAATTATTCCACAATGGGTAAATAAATTTGATATTATAAAATATTTTGTTGATGAATACACAGATGTGAATAAAAATTTAATATATGAAAAATATTCTTAATTAATCTTCTGTAAATTCATTATCGAATATATGGTTATATTTTTCATTACTTAATTCTTTAATAATTTTTTTTTCATCTTCTAAATCTTTTTCTGCTATATAATCAATAAAATCCTCACAAATTTCTTCAAATTCTTCTTCAATATATAGTTCTTCATTACTTGAATTATTAAATGTATCTATTATATTTTCAAAACATTTGAAAAGTTTATATTCTAATTCATTTACTTCACCGTTTATAATAATTTCATTCTTGTCCATAAAATAAAATATGTGATATTTAGTTTGAAATAAAATAGGTATTGAATCTTCTGTCATATATGTTTTTTGTGGATTTTTTATATCATTTTTTATTTTATAAAATGATAATTTATTTGATAAATAAATATTAGTTCTTTCTTCTTCTTTTTCTTTTTCTCTATTTAATTTATTTTTTTGATATCTTAATTCTGAATTAATTTCCATTAATTCTTTTTTTTCATTATCTAATTTTGTTTTTGTATCATTATTATTTTCTTTAATTTTTTCTTTTACATCATCTGATTCAGATATAAATGTACTTAATTTATTTTTATCACTTAAATTAATATCTAAATCTTTATATTTTGATAATAATTTACTATTATTATCAATTATATCTTCAATATCTAATTCTTTATTAGATGTATTATTATTTTCTGAATTATCATTATTTATATTTTTTTCTTGAATAATATTCTGATTATTTTCTTTATTTTGAATTTTAGGATTTAAATTTTTATTATTTAGTAATTTTTCTAAAAAATTTTCATAAATATTTGAAAAAATTTTTGATGGAATTTCATTAATTTCTGAGAAAAATGACATAACACCTCCTATATTTTTTTCTTTATTATTACCATAATAAAATTCTATTTTATTATTTTCAAATATACCATTTATGTCACCTAGTGTATCTATTATATTGTTTTGGAAATAAGATTTTTTAAAAATTATTTTATTATTTAAATTTATATTTTTGTTACATAAATTTATAAAAAAAATTAAACTTTTATTTATATTTTTTGAATTAAATAATTCTTTTTTTTGATTATTTTCCAATATTGTTACAGTATTCATTTATGTTATAGTCAAATAATATTTTAATTTTAATTTAACCTTAAAGTATTAATATATATAATTATTTATTATGAATTTTTCAAATCCTAATCAAAATGTTAATCAAGTTGATAATAATAATAATATTAATTTAAATAATGCTCCAAATAATTTATATTATAATTATGATTTGAATAACAATTATAATTACAATATCAATCATATTTTTAATTTAATTAATATTATGGACAATTCTATAGTAAATAATTTTAATTTTTTAAACAATGAATTGAATAATTTAAAATTATTAATGGAAAAAAATAATAAATGCAATAATGAAAACAAAAATATAAATTATGATAATTTTAATAAAGTATTTAATAATGACAAATTATCAAAAAAAATAAATAATTTTAACTGTAAAAACGATGATGATTATTATTTATTAAAAAATAAAGATAATAATATTTTTTGTACAAAAGAAGAATTTGAAGCTATTGATAATATAAATAAAAAAATTAATAATTTAAAAATTAATAGTTTGAGTGATTTAATAAATTTAGGTATAAAATTTAAAAATAAAAAATATAAATATGATTATAAAAACAAAATATATAAAATAAATAATGAACAATATACCTTTAATCCTCATTCATTAGTTAAATTAATAAAACCATTAACTAAATTAAATAATCTTGTTGGTTTGACCAAAATTAAAAATTCAATTATAGATTTTATTTCACATTATTTACAAAATAATAAAAAACATGACAAAATGTTACATACGATAATTGAAGGACCTCCGGGAGTAGGTAAAACAAGATTTGGCAAAATACTTGCAGAAATTTATTCATCTCTAGATATTATTCCTTCTAATAAGTTTAAAATTGTTACAAGAAGTGATTTAATTGGAAGATATATTGGAGAAACTGATAAAAAAACACAAGAGGTAATTAATGATGCAAATGGTGGAGTATTATTTATAGATGAGGCTTATTCATTAGGATCTGGTGGTAAAGAATCTTTTTCAAAAGAATGTATTGATTGTTTAAATCAAAATCTAACTGAAAATAAAAAAAAATTAATTGTAATTATTGCTGGATATAAAAATTCTTTAAAAGAATATTTTTTTTCACATAATGAAGGATTAAAAAGAAGATTTCCATTTAAATATACTATTGAAGATTATTCATCAGAAGAATTAAAAGATATATTTATTTTATTTTTGAAAGGAAAAAATATAAAATTACATTATTCTACTAAAATTGAAGATATAGTTGAATTGTTTAAAAAATATAAAACTATTTTTAAAAATAATGCAGGGGATATTGAAAATATAATAACTTATTTGGAATTAATGTCGGATAGAGAAAATTTTGGATATAATAATGATTATAGAAAAATATATAATTTAGATTTAATTAAAAATTCATTTGAAAATTATAAAAATACTATTTATAATAAAGATAATAATTATATACCTTTTATGTATAGTTAAAGTATGAAAAAATCTGATTATTTTATAATATTATTGATATTTTTATTAATTGGTATTATGATTAATGATTATTTCAATAATTTTATGCAGGTAATATATTTATCTAAAAATATTAATAATAATATAATTTTTGAAAAATCATCTGGTCCACAAATAGAATCACCAACTGAATCACCAACTGAATCACCAACTGAATCACCAACTGAATCACCAACTGAATCACCAACTGAATCACCAACGGAAAAACCAACAGAAAAACCAAAAAATAATATAAAGCAATTTTATAAAAAAATAAACAATAAAAATAAAATAAATAATTTTGATTATTGTATTAATAATGGAGAAATCGATTTTGAAAATGAATTATATCCTGATATAAATTTATCTAAAACATTAATTATTCATTAAATTATGAATTAATATATATTAAATTTATTATTATATATTAATAATGGGTTGTTATAATAGTAAAATTTACGATAAAAGTATTATAACAAATAATTTTTATAATTTAAAAATTTGTACATTTTATATTGATATATCAAATTTATTTATAAAAGAAAATTATTTAGACCAAATAATAAATTACTATTTTGAATGTAATAATGAATATTATATTGATTTATTATGTATTCAAGGAATTGAAGATTTATATTTATATAACTTGATTATAAATAAATTTAATAAATATTTAGAAAAAAATAATATAAATAAATCAAGAAAAGATAATTTATATTACTATCCATATATAAAAAATACTAATAATAATACATTAACAATATGGAATGTTTCAAATGATACAAATAATATTATTAATTATAATAAACTTGTAATTTCAAGATATGAAATAATATGTTCAATGGAAAAATATTATAATATTAATAATCAAAAAAATAATTTAAATATTCATTATATTACAATTAAATTTTATAATAATTTAATTTCATGTTGTAATATTAATTTTTTAGAAAAAGATACAAATTATGATACAAATATTATAAAGTTTATTAATAATACATTTAAAATGTATAGAGCACAAGTTGATAATTTGGAAAATAATTTAAATAATAATATTGAAAGAAAATTATATTTTTTTTGTGGTAATATTGGAATAAAGGAAATACAAAATAATAAAATTAATACGAAATATAGTAATTTTATAATAAAATTAAAATTATTGGACATATTTAGATATATATCCGGGATTAAAAATAAAGTAGATATAATAAAATATAATTATTATACAAATATATTATGTTATAGAAATACTTTTATTTTTTTATACATTGATGTAGAAAATAACATTGATTATGATAATTATACAAAAATAAGTAATATGATTTATAAAAAATATGGAATTATAATTATTGATTCGTATATTGATAAATATATGAATAATATTTTTATAAATTTTCCTACAAATTGTATAATTTTATTTGATAAAAAATGGGAAAATAGTAAAAAAATAAATAATAAATCTATTTACAAAAAGATATCTTTTAATTAGATAATTGTATTATTCTTTTATTATTTTATCTATTAAATTATCAATATAATCATTTTTCTTTTTTTCATACTTAATTTGAGGTTTTTTTAATATATGTGGATGATTTTTAATAAATATAAAATCATTAATAATTACAATAAAAACCATTATCAACGCAATAACTAAAATATTATGGAATGGTATTTTTTTTTTTTGATGTAAAATAAATATTACAATTAAACAAAATATAGTAAAATATTTATGTACAGGTTTAGTTATATAATTCATATAATAATTATATATATTTGTTTTCTTATTTATTAAAAAAAATTGATAATTTTTTCTTATATTATTTAAACCCTTAATTATAGTATTAAATATACATGGCGACTAATAATGAAATAATTAGATTTTTGGACGAAAATATTTCTATTCCAAAGATAGATTCAGCTGAGATTAAAAAATTATCTAATAATGAAAAGTTTACAATATATAATGATATTTATTTGAAATTATATAATTATCGACTTCAAATAGATGAACTACGTGAGAAATGCTTTTCAAATATACAGACACTTTACAAAGATTTCAAAATAAAAGAAAATATGAGCACTAAATTTAGTGGTAATGAATCAGATGATCCTTTATCTGATATAGATGAGAATACAATATTTTCAAATTCAAAAAATGATAAATCAGATGATGAAGAAGATGGTGTAGAAGATGATGCTGTAGAAGATAAAGGTAACGATGATTCTAATAAATTAGAAGAATCTAAAAAAAATAAAGTAGAAAAAAAACCTAAAAAAGTTAAAGCAGTGAAAACTACTAAAGCTAAATCAACTAAAACTACAAAAACTACAACAAAAACAAGTTCTAAAAAATCAACCAAAAAATCTAAAGATAGTGAAGATAAAGAAGATAAAGAATCAGATAATGAAAATGAAGATAATAAAGATGGTGACTCTAATGATGTAAATGAAGATAATAATACTAAAGATTCAAATGAAGATGATGAAGATTCCAAAAAAATAAAGAAAACTAAGAAAAAGAAAACTAAGAAGGAAACGGAAAAAGAAACTGAAAAAGAAACTGAAAAAGAAACTGAAAAAGAAACGGAAAAAGAATCAGACACTGATAAAAAATCTAGTAAAAAATCTGAAAAAAAAACAACAAAGAAAACCACTAAGAAATCTCCAAAAAAATAAAAATTGATTATTTATTATTTTGGCCTAAGAAATATTTATTTATTATTATATGTTCAAAATTAATTATATCAAACCTCATAATAGTAATGAAATAAACAATAATTTTAATTATGATAAAGATTATTTAAATAAAAAATATAATATAAATACAGATAATAACAAATGTAATTTTGAATCATATGATAATAACAGTAACAGTAATAGTAATATTAATATTAATAGTAATATTAATACTAATATTAATAAAAATTGATTAAAAGTTTATTTATATAAGGATTTATTAATTTATAATAAATATAAATATTAAAATGGATGATATTAATATTGATTTACTAATTAATGATTTTATTA
>Ga0163111_10003341_pt1 | contig 10345 bp, 11 predicted proteins | sample CRUFie1St18metaG_FD_109645 | JGI IMG/M metagenome (GOLD analysis project Ga0163111, IMG submission 109645) | Marine microbial communities from the Costa Rica Dome - CRUD Field 142mm St18 metaG | ecosystem: Environmental > Aquatic > Marine > Oceanic > Photic zone | place: Costa Rica: the Eastern... | reverse complement strand
TCTAAATTTGATGTATTAAGTGAAATCCCAACAACTTTAGCACTAGGAAAAATCCCATAGCAACTAGCAATACTTTCATATAATTCAATGGCTTTATTTAAAGTAGGCTTTTTAATTTTATCATGATCCCTTAAATGGGTTATATCTGATCTGTCACATAAAATTAAATGTGTCGGACAGCTACCCCTAATTAATGGAAGTGTTGCTGTGCTTCCGGGATGAAATAATGAACCTTGACCTTCAATAAAAATCCAATCCTTAGAGGATTCATTAATAATCATTTTTTCAACTGCACCACAAGCATGATCAACTTTATATGCATCAAGGGGAATACCTGATCCAGTAATTGTAATTCCAATTTGACCTGTTGCAATAAATCCTGTTTGAATTTTATTTTTATTTGCCCACTTATATAACTCTAGACTTGTAGTCATCTTTCCAACAGCCATATCAGTTCCTACACATAAGATTCTTTTATTATTTATGTTAGCTGCCTTTCCAGAGGCAATTTTAGGAATAAATTGAGGAACTCTAACATCCCATATCCACTGATCTTTCTTTAATTTTTTTTTATATTTTTCAGCTAATAAATTATGTAAACCGTTTATCACAGATAACCCTTTTTCTATAGCCTGATTAATTATAGGAAACCAGCTTTTAGGTATTTTTCCACCAGAATTTGCAATTCCCAGTAGTAAAACTTCAGCTCCATTTTTTATGGCAAAATCAATATTTTTAACAATTGGGACATTTCTGGAAATCGAAGTTACATCGCTAATATTTTTCCCGTCATTTTTTGAATCAATAACTGAAACTATTGGATTTGTCAAATACCTCAAAGCACCAAATCCCATTTTTCCATTTTCAGTAAACAAATGACCCTCCATGTAAATTGCAACCTTCTTACTTTTATCTAACATAACAAATCTTTAAGTGGAACAGCTCCGTGGCCGGGGATTAAACTTGGCATTGTAATACCTTCAATCATTTTTGGACCATATGCTGGATCTGGATTCAAATTATAATGTGAATCCAAGTCGACATAATCTATTTGTCCAGAAATAGAGGCTGCGGCTGAAATTGAAATTGATGATTCACTCATGCATCCAATCATTGTTTTTAACCCAAATGCCTTTGCTGTAGATAAAATTCTTAATGCCTCAGTAATACCACCACACTTCATCAACTTCAGATTTACACCATCAATAAAACTGGCTACGTTAGTTATATCAGTTGACAAACGACATGACTCGTCAATAAAAATTGGCAAAGGACTTTGCTTATGTAGAATTTCAAGATACTTCTCTTCTCCCTCAGCAATAGGTTGTTCAACATAATCACATTTTTTTTTGGATAACCAATCTATCATTACTTTTGCCTCCTCTAGAGTCCAACCTCCATTAGCATCAACCCTTATTTTAATCTTATATTTATCAGTGCTCTTCAATACTTGATTATACATGGCCTTATCAGTTTCTATCCCTTTTGGAGAACCCAATTTAACTTTAAGTGATTTCGCTGGAATATTACTTAATAACAATGGTATTCTCTCTCTCACTCGTTCTGGGGTCATGATACCTAGTGTAATAGAAGTTTGTTTATTTGGCAGGGGCAATCCTAATAAATTATGCAATGGAGTTTTTGCTGTTTTTGCTTTTAAATCCCATAAGGCTATGTCCATTCCTGCATATGAACATGGAGAAATTTTTAGTTCTTGAGCGGTTTTTTCTATGTCATAAATTGACATTCGACCAAGATCAATTTTGATCAGTTTTTCCAACTGATTAAGAACTTCATCGGTAGTCTCTGCCCCTTCATTTTTACCAGGTGCACATTCACCCCATCCAATGTGACCATTATTTTCTATTCGTACAAAAATATTATGTCTATCTCCGTGAATTCCTCTACTAATTTGTAGTGGAAATCTTTTTTTTAATAGTACTTTATGTAAAGTTATTCTCATTATTGAACAATTTTAACTTAAAATTTGATGAGTTTTCTGAATGTTGGTGAGGTAACAAGCCATAAAGAGAATCCACTAAGAACAGTCAAAACACCAAACAAAGAAAAAATTCTTAACAAAATATTATTGAAATTATCTCTTCCATTATAATCCATTGTGTGTCCCATCCAAAGAAAATCAAATATTCTCCAACTTGTATGGCGAACTCTTTGAAATTTTCCATTTCTAGCGGAAACGTATGCAGTAACTTTTTCTGGATGATTAAAGTGAATTGCATAGGCTGGTAAAGGTTTTCCTCTGTATTCGTGGTGAGAATTGACTTTTTTAATTTTTTCAATATTTAATATTTCCAAATCTTCTTTTAAGTAAAAATTAACCACATCAACTGCCTGTTTTTCTGTCATCTCATCCAACTTATCTCCAGTTTTTGCGTTATATAGTTGTTTGCCATTAACCCAGAAATATGGCTCATTAGCAATATTAAATAGTTCTAAAGTCGAAATATTAGAAACCTTATCCAGTCCGATTAAACCTGAAAAAGATTTATCAGATTTAGGACTTTTTATAAATTGATCTCCATGAATCTCCTCAAGGTTTGTCCAACTAAAATATAGTCCTGAGATTGTCCAAATTAAAAATTGAACACCTATTATTAAACCAAGATATCTGTGAATTTTTCTAATTTTTAAAGAAGTTTTCATCTTTATTCTATTTTTTTATTGGCTTTAATATACTAATTGTTAATGTAGCTCCAACAATATTTGCAAGAATGTCAAAAAAATCAAACACTCGATTCATAGTTAAAATAGGTTGGAGAAGCTCAATTAATAATCCAATAAAAAAACAAATTATCAAAGTCAATCTATTGTAGTTCTTAAAATTCGAATTAAAAAGCGTCATTTTTATACCTAAGGCCTGAGACGCATAAAGTAAAAAATGTCCAATTTTATCAATGTGAGGTATAATTGAGGGGATTTCGCTAGTTCCAGGAACAATAAAAAAACTGCAATAAATAATAACAATTAAATTAATTATTGAGAAAAGGTTCCAATTTATAGTTTTTCTAATCATTTTTAATTTAACAAAAGCTAATTTAACTAATCACAACTTATATTTGCCAATAAATATACTGAGTTGAGTCATAATTCCCACAGTAAAAACGAGATTGATCTTCATGGCATTAGACACAAAGAAGCTATTCAATTAGTCAAAGATTTTTTAGATGAAAAAAAGATGGATGGCTCATTCTCAGTAATAATAATTACCGGTAACTCAAGTTATTTACAGAAAAGGATTTTTAGTGAAATTTTGGAGTATTCTGTATTCAACTATTACATACCATCCTGGAACCTGGGTCAGATAATTGTCGAGTGGGTAGAGCTTTAAATTAAATTAATATGAAATTGAATATAAAAACATTTATAGTATTAATTTTTACTACAGTTTTATATAATGGGTATTCTCAAGATTCTACTATTCAGTACGAGGCTCTTCGCTTTAAAAACGAACTAGGATTTCAAAAGTCTTATAGAATATTAAAAACTACATTTAAAAATCTTGAGGGGTTTCAAACTTATTATCCAAACACCAAAATAACCCTTGAGAAAATATTACGATACCACTTATATACGGCAATTCATATTAATCAGAAGGAGAACAAATTATTATCAATGGATCTAACTGAATTCCAATTAAAAAATTTTACTTCAGAGGAAGAATTAACAAAAGAAGTTGTTAGGCTAATTGGTAAGATGTTTTTCGGTTCAAATGAACTTAAACTAATACCAATTCAAAATTAATTACAATACCTTGAAAAACAAAAAACAGAACAATCAAGGTGTGCTTCGGTCATATGCGAAACCACCTTTCTTTCCTCCAGACCATGAAGTGAATTTTACACTCAGGTATATGTCATCCTCAATGAGATGTAACACTAGATCTTTCCCAACAACATCTTGAGGTTTTCCAACTGCAATTCTGAAACTTGTAAATATTAAAGACTCAATATCATTAATATTACCCATTGACCATTCGGTTCCTGATGGACTTTCAGATTTATCCGAACTATCCTCAATAGCTTTATTAAAAATTTGCCCACCATTATTACCTCTGGTAATCCAAACCCTAGAGGTGAGCCTATCCTGGTTAATTTGGTTGTTGGGATCAGCTCCATCTTTCTTTTCAAAAGACTTTATTGCTCCATTCCAGACAACTGAGGAGGTTGTGTCGTTTGGAACATCATCATCTTTAGAACAACTTAAAAAAATGAAAAATAACATCCCAAATAAGAATACAAGATATTTATTACTATTTAACATATTAAAGATTTAAATACTTCACAAAAGTAAAAAAGAGATTTAAAAATATTGTTTTGAATTAACAAATAATTTTCTAATAATATCTTTTTACTATCTTAATACTATTAATATCTAACCATAAATAATAAATCTAGAAATGCAAAAAATATTAAATAGATTTTGGGATTTTTTAATGTTATTCATTGCTATTACTCTAGGTTTTTTTGTTGAGAATTTCAGAGTTGGATTGGTCGATAGACAAAAAGAAAAGGAAGTAATTGCATCCTTTATAAATGACATTGAAACTGATATAAAAGAATTAGATGTAGTGATTCAGCGAAGACAAATAAGAGAGATAAGAATTGACTCCATCATATACATATTAAATAATGGTTTGGAAAATGATTACGGAAAAGATTTATATTATTACGCAAGGTACTTACCTCGACCATTTGTATTTTGGGCTAACAATACTACAAATGAGGAGTTAAAATATTCAGGAAATTTTATTTTAATTAAAAACCAAAAAATTATTGATGAACTTCTAGAATATAACGACAATTATATCTTTATAGATTTTATAAGACAGAGAGAAGAGTATCTAGTCAGAAGGCTATTTGATCAAATAAATATAATATTTGATCCCAGGGTTTTTGACGAAATGAATGTATATGATATAGAGTTTGTTTATCCATCTGGTAATCCAAAAATTAATTCACAAAACATTGAAGCTATAAATCTTTTCCTAAGTAATTTACATTATGTAAAAACTGTTAATGTTGGTCAACTTGGACTTTTCAAAAAGCACCAAAAGAGAGCAAAAGAAATATTAAGTTTTATAAAAAAGGAATATCCTGATATCAATCTAAAAGAATAATTATTTATTGACATTTCTATATAAACATATGTAATAAAAAAAAAGTATTTATTTTTATCTAATTATTTTTTCTTACGTGAAGATTTAATATTCTTTTATTCTCTATTTTGACAGTTGGATCATTTCTGTGACTCCATATCTTTTTTCTGGCAATTCTTGCAGAACTTTGCAAATCAATTAGTGGGTCAGGGTAATTAACTTTAATGTTAAGGAATCCCTTGTCTAGTTCGGTGATCTTCCATGGTTCATGAATAAACTCTTTGGGAATATTTCTCAACTCTTGTACCCATTTTTTTATGAAAATTCCATTTGGATCATGATCTCTTGATTGCTTAATTGGATTGTAAATTCTAATAGTATTAATCCCTGTTGTACCTGCTTGCATCTGAAATTGTGTAAAATGTATACCAGGTTCATAATCCAAAAACAAATTAGCCATGTGATAAACACCATTTCTCCAATCACAATCAAAATGATGGCACAATACTGAAACAAGCATAGCTCTCATTCTGAAATTTATCCATCCTGTATCCCTAAGACATCTCATACACGCGTCTACAAGTGGAAAGCCTGTGAGCCCTTTCTTCCATGCATTAATATAATTTAAATTGTTTGTATATTTCAAACTTTCGAATCCTTTATTAACACATTTTGATTCATAATCCGACTCTGATTCAAATTTTTGGATAAAATGATTATTCCATTTTAATCTTGTAAGTAACCCACTAAAACTTCTTTTATTCAATTCATAATTACTATGATTTAAAACGTACTGATAAACCTGTTTAATGGTTAGGTTTCCATATGCTAAGTATGGGGATATTCTCCCACTCGATCTTCTGCTTTCAAGTGGCTTAGAAATGTGTGAGCTATAGTTTTTACCTCTATTCCTACAAAAAGATTGTAAATATTTCCATCCATTAATTTCTCCAGGTTTTTGAAATAAATCTGGATAGGTTTTCAATTTATTCACAAAACTGATACCTATTTTAAATTTTGATGTTATATTAATGTTCGTAGATTTTGAGTATTTATTTTTAATTATATCTTCATTAACGTGCTTATACCACCCTTGATCCCAATTATCTCTATTTATTATACCACGAATTATCGCATCTTTTTGAAATTCTTTCCAATGTATATCATGTTTATTAAAAAACTGAGACACTTCTATGTCTCTAGTCCATGTTTTTAAGATTCCTGTTTCCTGGTAAGAGAAAATTGTTTTTAATTCAAAATATTTATTTAATTGCTTAAATACTTCCAAGGAATCGGCATTAAATATGACTACTTTTCGATTATACTTTTTTAACTCGTTATTCATTGCTAAAATAGAATGATAAACGAATTGCAAGTGTCTTAATGAAATATCTAAGGTGGAAATTAGCTTGGGATCAAATATATAAATACAAATGTATTCAAGCGCTGAGTTTTCAGCCTCCATTAAAGGGATGTGGTCCTGCGTCCGAAGATCTCTCTTTAACCAAACTATATTTAATTTTTTCTTTGAAAGCAATGTTTTTAGTAATTTACACTTTAAAGTTTTCTTAAAAATACTTTAGCAGTCGAACGCAATAAAAAAGAAAAAAATTATGACTTCACTTTAAGAGTTATATCTTCATCGTTGAACTTTTTGTTTACTTTCATTGTTGTTATCAAAACAATACCGACTGTCGAGTGTAAGAAACCAAAAGCAATAGCATTAAAAATATTAAAATCGCCAAATAGAGAAGCGGAAATAAAAAATATTGCTGCAACGAAGTTTAGGGATGCCACAGAATATGCATAAACAACTCTAACTTGTTCTCTGTGCCAAATTCTCTTCAATGATAAATACATAATTAACCAAAAAAGGAACTCATATAAATATTGTATGTCATGCAATCCGAACATAAATTATTTTTATTTAAACTTACCTAAAACATTTAACGAAAATCTTTTAAAATGATATTTTTAACTTATATCTATATAAGTTTTAATTATTAATCGCTAAAGGAATATTAAAAATTTAAAATTTAATTATAACTCGCGTATTCCTCCACAAAACATTTATAAAACTTCAATTAAACAACTCTCCATGTGTCCCATTTTGCACTTTCAATATATTTACGAACTATCAGATTAAAATTGATTTCTTTCAAATCACAATTAGGCTTTTCTTTCTCGTATTGATTGATCCCAATTTCTATAACATCGATTAGTTGTGATTTTATGGATTTAAATGATTGTTTGCAAATGTCACTGGTATGAAAAGGTTTTAACTTAGATTTGATAGTACTTTCGTTTCCAAGATAAAAACAGTGTTTATTTTTACCTCTGTCGTATATACAGTTGTATGTGTAAGATCTTTTATCAAAGCCAATCGAAATTTTAGGTTTTACAACTATTTTATCAAAATCAATTTTATTATTTAAATTCGATACCTGGTCTTCGATGAGTTTTATTTTTTTTTTAATCTTTAGATAGCTATTGTATATTTTGATTTTATTTTTCTTCAAAAGATTAACTTCTTGATTAAGTTTGGATAACTTTTCACAAATAGGCTTTTGGTCGTCTGAAATATGTGTGATACGGTTTTTTTGTAATAATTTGATAATGCTCATTTAACTATTTTATAATTAATTTTGAATATTATTTGAAAAAATAAATCCTTATAAATCTATATAATTTAAACAAATATATATAATTATATAGATATAAATATTGGAATAAATTATTAATTTTGAGTTTTAATTAAATTATACTATATATTAACTATGAGGAACAGAGAGGTATCATGCTTGGGGAAAAAAATAAAAATTAGGCTTATAAACAGAATAGATTATGAATCTATCAAGGATTGGGGTGAGGAGGATGGAAACTTTAGTTATTTTCCAAATTCTAATTTTCTACAGGAGGTTAAAAGTGAAAATTGGATTGACAGAAAACTGGATGATGAAAATGGACTTTACTTCTCAATTATAAGTTTAGAATCAAATAAAATTATTGGAATTACTATTCTTGAAAATATCGATTTTAAAAACAAAAATGCATGCTGGGGAATATATATTGCTTATCCTGAATTTCGAAAATTAATTTTTAGCTTAGAACCTTCATATTTAATTATTGAATATGCATTTCACAATTTAGGTTTAAAAAAAATATATGGCAATAGTTTAGCTATAAATGATAGGGGAAGAAAATTTCACAAGTATATGGGTTTTAAAGAAGAGGCGATTTTTAACAACCAAGTATTAATAAATGGTGTTTATATTGATCTTATTTGGATATCTATACTTAACGAGGAGTGGCAAAAAAAAAGGTTAGAATTGGGTGAGTACGTAAATTCTTACAAAGATTAAAATTATTAATACTAACTTTTATAAAATATTAAATTTCCTAGATAATAAATATTTTGAAAGAAATAAATATCAGATTTAAATCGTTAATTACTTTATTAATATTTGGAGTCAATTTAACTTTCTCACAGATCAATACGTCAACTGTAACAATTACTCTTGAGGAAATTAAAATCAAAGCATTAAAAATTAAAAATACTGAAAAGACTGTTCCTTTTGCAATCAGTTTAATAAACTTCAATGAAACCCAAAAAAAATTTCAACAACTATCTCTTCAAGAGTACCTAGAGGGAATTCCAGGTTTATTTTCTTCGAACGCCAATAATTTTGCTCAAGACCTCAGGGTATCATTAAGAGGATTTGGAGCTAGATCGGCATTTGGAATTAGAGGGATAAAAATTATAATTGATGGAATTCCTGAAACAACTCCTGACGGACAAGGTCAAATCGACAATGTTTCTCTAGGTCTAATAGAAGAAATTGAGGTACTAAGGGGGCCTCAAGCCAGTCTTTATGGCAACGCATCGGGTGGAGTAATTTTTATTAAAACAATCGATAGTCTGTCAAAAAGCAGGTATTTATTTAAATCTTCATTGGGAGATTACAATCTGCAATCATATCAATTTACAAGCTATTTGAATAATAAAAATACCAGTGCAATAATTTATTTGAATGACATTGAAATCGATGGATTTAGAGAGAATAGCTCGTTGAAACAAAAAGCATTCAATGTGAAACTAAAACATAAATTCTCAGACAAATCTATTTTAAATTTCCAGTTTAATTATACCGACAGTCCCTTAGCCGAAGATGCAGGCGGATTGACTAAAGAGGAAGCTTCTTTTAAATGGAATATGGCAAGGCAAAGAAATATTGATTATAAAACTTTTGAGAAAATTAATCAGGCTAAAATTGGTTTTAACTGGGAAAAAAAAATTGATGATAAGATAGAATTTAACCTTTTTAGCTTCTATTCCAATAGGGATTTTTACGGAAAGCTTCCTTTTGAATATGGAGGAATTATTGATTTAGACAGAGAATATAAGGGTTTTGGTTCAAATATTACTTACAATAGTATAAATGAAAATTTGATTCATAGTATCCAAGTTGGAATTGAATCATACTTTCAAAATGATTTTCGTAAGCGATATAAAAATATAATGGGAACTAAAGGCAGTAATGTTTTTGATCAAAATGAGAAATTCAATACTACAGGGATTTATTTGATAGACAATATTGAATCAAATAAATGGATCATAAGAACTAGTTTAAGATATGATAATCTTTTTATAAATACGGATAGCACAAAATATAATAAGCGCTATAATGTAGTTAACCCAAGTTTTGGTGTTACTCATAAACTTAATAATGATAAATATTTATTCTTCAACTTTTCAACCAGTTTTGAGACACCAACTCTATCAGAATTATCAGCCAATCCCTCAGGTAATGAAGGATTCAATTTTAATCTCAATCCATCAAAAGCATATAGCTACGAGTTTGGATGGAGATCATACAAATCCAATTTTTTAATCGAGACAAATTTATTTTTTATTAGAAGTTCTAATGAAATATTACCATATGAGCTAGAAAATTTTCCAGGGAGGTCCTTTTACAGAAATACGGGTAAAACAGAAAGAAAAGGCTTTGAATTATATTCTCGATTGAAATTAGGAAAATTGAAATTGGAAGGAAGTTTAACTTATGCCCAATATACTTTTCTAAATAATAATTCATTTAATAAAGTTAAAAGCTCAAATAATTTACCTGGAATACCCGGGCATCAGTGGTTTTTTAATTTCAACTATAACCATAAGAATAGATGGGTAACACGATTAACGATTGAAAAAATTGGTGGGTTTTATGCTGA
>Ga0163111_10003339_pt1 | contig 10346 bp, 7 predicted proteins | sample CRUFie1St18metaG_FD_109645 | JGI IMG/M metagenome (GOLD analysis project Ga0163111, IMG submission 109645) | Marine microbial communities from the Costa Rica Dome - CRUD Field 142mm St18 metaG | ecosystem: Environmental > Aquatic > Marine > Oceanic > Photic zone | place: Costa Rica: the Eastern... | reverse complement strand
CGGATTTGCAAGTATTGCATCATTACTTGATTTTACTATGCACAATCCTCTTGAATTTTGTATGGCTCTCATGTTGTAGACTGTCCACAACCGCAACCCTGTTTCAACGGCAATACCACCGTCTCTCTTGTTGATCGAATGTGCAACTTCTAGTGGATGTCGATACGTATAGACAATTCTGCACAAGCCGTATAAAGAAAACCGCAGCCATTGTGAGAATCGTCGATACTAATACGGTATCATGTGAAAGTTTTCAATTAATTAACAATGGAAATGCACCACTAGAAGCCTTTTATTCACTTACGCAGGTTCATTGTTCATTAGTTTTAACCAAGTTTTCAATGTAATGCACATCCGTGGATCCTTCTGCATCCATGGTGCGTTGTTTGGATCGTTCAAAAACGGCAAGCCACGATTTCCTTCTTTAAATGTCACCGCTCCCGATTCTTTGTCCTTCAGTGCTTGCTTCCAGTCATAATTTATAACATTCGCATCCCAATAAACTCTTTGTTTCTTCATGAATTCGTCGTTTTGCAGAACAATATCGATGCGTTCAAAAAATCCCTTCTCGTTGTCAAAATTGCTTCGAATCAACGGGCCTCCCACTGCATATCCGGCACCTTTGTTCAATAAACCGCCCAGCATTGATGTACCACTTCTATGCATCCCCAATATCATAAAGCCATTGCGGTGATTTCCGGCAACTACTGCATTACCATCCGTCCGTTTGGCAATTGGCTCACTTTCTTTCTGTTTCGATTCGTACTCGGCCACGGCTTGATCCAATAGATTCGCATCGGTGACACCTCGACCTTGCCGAAAATTCGATAGCTTCTTTCGTATGCTGTGCGTTACTTCTCCGAGCTTTTCTTTGCCGGGGACATGAACGTTTTCCTGTAGTGAGGGTGGAACATGCATATGATGAATATAATCACGCGCTGTTTCGTCGGGCATCGAGTCAGGTGTAGACGCTTCTAGAAGTGGCCAAAGAACTATCAACATGAGCATATAACACGAGACAAAAAGGCCCAAACATATCGTAGAGGTGAAGCCAAAGACTATGTAGTTGGCAAAACGCTGTTCATGCCTTGGTTTCTTGTTGCGTCGCTGACGTTTACGAGTGTTGCGCTTGCCAGTTGAAATATTGCCACCCAAACTCGCACCAACTCCACTCTCTATTGTTGCATCCATTGTCAAAATGCTATTAAAAACAAATATGCTAATTGTCGGTTTGTGTTCAACAATAACTTGGCTTCTATCGAAGAGAGGAGAGGACTGAAATTATAATGGCATTGTGTTTGATTTTGCGATGACTCGAAAAATCGGTTACGGTATTGAGCATCAAGAAAAACCCATTCGACTCGATGGAATCCCAAGGTTGCAAAAACTTGTGAGCAGGGACAGACGTCAAAACTTCCACCACTTCTCCATTGAGACTATTTTTCTTTGGTCTCCTTTTTTCGTTTTTGCGACGATGATAATGGCATCGTGACATGAAGAACAGTAACCCTGTCATCGTAAATCTACCATCAAGCAGAGGTTGGAAGAAAGCTGAACGTGTTGTAGAAGATGTTGCACCAACAAAGTATGTGTCTGGAGCAAGTCCCAAGACATCGCAGCAGCAGCAACAACACTCTGACTCTAGTTCTGACACGTCCCTGAAAGAAAATCTCTGCTTGGTCTGCTTGGAAAACAAGGCTCGGTATACATGCCCGAAATGCCAAATGCCGTTCTGTTCTACAGAATGCTATCGACAACACACAAACATAGACTCTTCAACAACAACGAGCGGAAATCATCCGCCTCCTTGCAGCGAGGATTTTTTCAAGAGAAAAGTATTTTCGCTAATGCAACTTGAGTCCTCAGAGCAACACGAAAATTCACACCGTGCACTAAATCGGTATCATCATCAGAGTTCTAATGAACAAAACTTTCAAGAATATCTGAACGACGATGACAACGACACAGTAAATTTGTACGAACTACAATTGCAACTTGACCTACTAGAAAACGAGAATAAGGAGCTACCATATAAAGAACTCGTGAAACTTCTGTCGCCATCTGTGAGGGCTATGTTTGAAAATGATTTAAAGACTGGAAAATTGCAGGCAGAATCGATCTTGAATCGTTGGCATCCCTGGTGGAAACGTGAACTGGTTATGTTTAGAACAGAAAGCAATGATAACGATAGCGTTTTGAATGACAGTAAAGGAAGTCAAACCGAGAATGATGACGCTTTTTCAATAACCCTAGACGAGAGGCTTCTTAAGATACCGGATCTCGAAAGAAAAGGCAAATCACAGCCTTCCAAAAACGAGAATAATGATATTCTCATGTGCAATTTGTTAGATATTTTATATGCCACATGTCGAACGCTGCGTTTGTACCATGGTGTGGAAAACGCATCGCGACAAGCTCCAGTCGAAGCCGCAATAACCTTGATTTCAACATCTTCAGTGATCGGCAAGGACTTACGATTTCATACTACATCTCAAGTATTGAATTATCACTACACGAACACTGCCAGCAACAACAAGAATATAAAACAACTTGGCAATGAAACAGTGAAAGCGACTAACAGAAATGACTTTGATAATTTTGATGTCTACATGGAGGACATTGCCTCATTCATAACTTCACCACGTATGGTAGGAAGGGCGCTCTTGGAGGCAACTGATATATTGAAGGCCGCGATAAAAGAACTCAAGCACAATCAAACCAACTCAAACAACACAAAAGAATCGAATGATGATGGCGCGACGAAATTAAAGCAGATACGTCGACTACGCAAAAAGCTACAATTTTATCTATCCTGGGCAGTGCGTAATCGAGTCGCCGCAAATCTAATGCGAGGAGGTGAGCCCAAGGAAGAAATCCTGGCCTGGATTGACGAGCGGAAAGAATTATTCGTGGAATATGAAGGGAACGATGAGTGAAAACACCATGAAATCGTGGAAACTACATTGGTCAGGACACCTGTCGGCACTAAAATCTTTCAACTGCGTTTTATTTGATATAGAAGCAATTCAAATGGTTTTAGCTGAAAGTCAGCATAATAAGTGAATTAAATAATGGGGTTATGTAAAGGAAGATTTATTTTGAAAAGCGAATGGGTGGTCTCATCCATAATACATTCTTATCACTTAGAATTTTGCTACTAGTAATAAACTGTATCTAGCGTGATCAATTTTTTGCAGTCCTTGTCTCAGTACTTTATGGGAAGTCTGGGAACACTTTGAAGTGTAAAAATTTAATTCCGATGTAGGCAGTTGCCCAAAGGACCAACGACTTTCCAACGAACAAATCTATGGCGTCCAAAAGCTCTCGAAACAATCCGATTGATTGACCGGCAAATTTAACTCCACCACTCAAGATGATTACAGGTATCTCTGCAGGATTTCTTTCACTGAAATTCACGGCATAATCTAGCTTTCCCTTCGTCTTGTTATTATCGCTTTCCTCGGTGTCTTTTGGGCCAATTATTCTAGTTTTGAATGGACCAAAACCGATTTCGAGTATAACGGGCACCCCTCGAGCTCGATCGAAGAAAAATCCTCCGAACAAACGGAGGGGTCCACCGACAAAGAAGTCCGCGTATGTAAATATAACCGTCAACAGTTTTGTGGATCCGACTAGAATGAAAGTGGTCGCCAAAGCAAATACCGATCCTGCTAAAAACGTCTCCACAGTCTCGTGTAGTGGAAGAACCCACGAAAGTCCATTTTGTTGAATGAATGGACCAACAGCCTCGTTGAAAAATGATTCCACAACGCAAAGTTCTAAGCGTACCCGAAGGAGACCACTAGCAATCAGGGGGCCATATTCCACAAAATTATCCTTACCAACGACGCCCTGCGCCGTAGCTTGCAGCACGCGATAAAATGAATCAGAAGCAGAACAAACAGGTGTAAATGAACTTGGATCAAAACTTTGAGTTAATCCTTCCGGCATTGTAATCTTCGGAACAGAAACCGACGGAATAGAAACTGGCGGAATAGAAACTGATGGAATAGAAACCGACGGAATATCAACCGATGGAACAGAAATCGCTTCAGCTATTTCTGACATGACAGTGAGACCCATGATAGTAGTTGACGTAGCAGCAACCAAGACGGTCATCGAATTTTTTTCATCTTCTTCCTTTTCAATGATTTTGGGCAAAACTTCCACAGACACGATATCATCTGTATCGTCAGAAAACTTAGACATTTTTGGTGCCATGGCCAATCGAAAGCGAGGATCCTGTAATCGACCAATTCTTACTCCAGCTGAATTCCTCTCTACGGGTGTAGTAAATGCCCATGAAAATGCATTGTCTTTCAATAAGACCAAAGATGCCAGTATCACAAGTGGGATTCTTGTCATTGGCACCGTCCGAGTCGACCGAATAGCCATCGTATCTAAATTACAAATCGTCTTCAAGATCGATTAGAAATAATCTAACACTCAAAATTTTAGGTCGTTGTTACGCAATGTTCCTCCAACAGCAATCAACACTTTAAAGTGTAGAAGATGTGATCCAACACAAATGGGTGAAACGAATACGTAAGAGTGTCAACAAATGAGAGACTGAAGCTGCGGCTGCATGTTGAAGGCGTGTCGTAAACTAGCTACCAGGAAAAGGTTGGATATGGTCGCGCCGACAAATTTAAAATTCTAACGGAATCACCCGGTGTGCATTCTGATTTGCAACACCAGACACCACTCCTTTGCTGCCATTTGCTCTTTTGCTCTGGCACTTTGTCCCAAGCTGCCCATCTCCACAAAGCCACTGGGGAATTTGCAACTCCCAAGTGGGGGCCTCGCACCCACAAATTTGCTTTTGAGTGCGACCCAGAGCCCACTGCGAGTGGCAAGTGAGTGGGTGGCCGCAACTGGCTGTAGCTGCGCTACAAGGGGGCACTGCCACAGACTGCCCCTGTGCCCACTGGCGGCGGTGCAGAAGACAACTGCCATTGCCCATGCCCATTGCCCCTCCCAGTATTGCCACAAGATTCCCCTTTTGCCACGGCGGGACTGGCGAGAATCCGAGAGGCCTCTGTTGGAAGCCAAGGCAGTCATCAAAAAGTGACTTGTGGGGTTCCCGAGATTTTTTCGACATCACAAACTCTTCAAAATTTCAAAATTCACTATCTCACCGCGATGAACCTGTTTCAGAGATCAATGTCATCACTCGGTTGACTTGCACCATGATAATAGCGTTGTCTAAGTCTAAGCGAATTCATGTTATAAGACTATTTATGCTGGTGAGCATTTGCATTTATGGTCTGCTTCATTTCCGAATGCTTGCTCGGCTAAGCGCAGACTCCGAAAACCCTGTTCATAAGCAGCAGCATCGACATCACGAAAATGGCTTGAACCGAGTTCAAATCAATAGTAAGCAAGAAGTTAGGTTGAAAAGGGCATCCTCGATCGACTACTTTTCATGTTGTGGTGCCGGTCATAGACTCAGTAAACTTGCCGACGCTTACTATGTCGCCAAGAAACTCGAGTTCACTGTGCGGGTTTTCTTTGGCTTCTGCTCTGAACAGGAAGTATTTTCGTATCTGTTTGGCCCACGGCCTTTGAATGAAAACCAAGTGCTGGATAAGATAAACGCTGGTTTCCGGGTTGGGAAGGATATGAATATACTACCAGACATGTACATCAAAGTTAGCAACGAGGTTCCGGGATTTAAGAAAATAACACGAGACGGCGTGTCAACTGCTGGATACGTTAATACGACGAATTGTCCCTGTCCGAAGGAACGTTTTAATTCAGACGTAGAGCTATTCACGGATCTTCGAGACAATAGATTTCGTGCTCGTGGTATAGTCGAATCTTTTAGACGACAATTTTTTGTAGGTAATACAGTGATTGGATTGCACGTTCGTGCTGGGAACGGCGAGAAAGAGTTTCTAAATAAAGGTCGGGAAATAGGGGGAGGTCTCGATAAATGGTGTCGATCAATGACTAGTTTATTAACATCATTATCGAATAAGTTTCATAAGGAAGAGCCACCAATCTTGTTCGTTGCATCAGATACGGTTGAAGTCATATCCAGATTAAGGGAAATGCTAAAGGGCAGAATGGAAGTCATAGACTTCAAGCAAGAACGAATCGATGATGGTCAAGGTGTGTTGTTCGGAGCAGTGGGCGATGTAAATAATGATGGTGACCAATGTAAAAATGGATGGTTAGATTCTTTCACAGACATGATGTTACTAAGTTACGCAGACGTATTAGTGGCAGGACGGCCAAGTAGTTTCACACAAAGCCTTCCCATGACATTGACACTTTCGACACCGAAGTCGAAGCGAAAAGTTCTCAAAAGTTATTGCGAAGTAGATCCAAATGCAACTGCGTTCATGTGTTTCGAGGATCTCGAAGAATGGTGCTGTAACGGCAACACCACTTTTTCGTTGCATGAAATTCAAAACTATGACTACCGAAGAATGCCACAGGTGGGAGGATTAAACCTTGAGGAATATACAAAGCAACTGAAAATGAGACCACGTAAGAACGATGCTTGTATTCCTACGACGACTGATTACGGGAATTGTCTACCATTTGAGATGCCAAGTGAAAAGTCACTGTTAAAGTTGCAAACTAAAAAAAATGCCACTAAGAAATGATGATCAAACTAAATCACTTTAAGCAATGTCAAAACTTGCATACAAAGAAGGGGATAATAGCCACTTTATGCTACTGATTACTTCCTATCAATAGCTACTTAATCGCAGACACACTGACTTTAATAGGGAAACAAAGGGCATTCTCTTCTACTGGAAGCTCCCACTCTCCTCCACGAATATCCCTACAGCCAAGTCGGAACTTGAGATAATATAGACCTTCGTGCAGCAGTGCTTGGCTCTTGACTTTGACAAAGAAGCTTCCACTAGATGATATGGATGTAGCTATTGGACCGCTTTCAGTTTTTGGTAATTTTCTGGAAGATGTAGAAAACTCGGATGACTCTACGCTAGGATCAAGTGAGTACCAGAGAAGTAGAACATTGAATGGAATTTTTGTTCCGAAGGTCAAGGATGTTGGAATCGTCCCGCTAGCAACACCGGCGATAGAAGTACCAGAACAGATTTTGAGCTGATTACTCCCGCTTTCGTGTGTATCGTGATCAAAGAAAAACCGCAAGGACGTGTGCACTAATGCTTCTCTACATGTTGTTACTGATCTTGGAATAGGTACCGGAGTTCTTATTATTCCATTCATCATTTGAAGGAATATTAAGGCACGACTCTTTGCATCGAAAGATTGAGATTGATAAATTATCTTTTCCAGAGTAGAAGAATTGAAATGTTTCAATAGCGAGGTCAGCGGTTGAGCAATATCACCATTAGCAAATGCTTCGTGACTTTCTCCTTCAGTCTTCAGAAATATTTGGCTCGCAGCTCTCGCAACGAAGGAACACAGTGCATGGAGCGTCCTCAAAGCACTCCTTGACTGTTGACACAGAAACAAGCCATGCAGCTTGTATAGTCTAATGTAATCCATACTTAGTTGATGAAAAAGTTTGATGAGATTCTTCAGGTGAAGATTTGGTCGAGTAAATTTCTTCGGTTCCGTACCCGTCAATCTCATTTCCCTAGGAAACCGGAAGTTTTATTTAGAAAGTGAATTGTAAGATTTGCTACAAGTAAATACAGCATTCTGATACCGAGACAGTTTGACACTCACATAGTCAGTTGACGCAAATTCATCAAGAGGTCGAGGAAACAAACTCTCAATTCAAGAAGTTTTATTTGAAAGGAAGCCGGACACATCTTCAATGATTGAAGGGAACGAAGCACATTTATGGCCATCCGAAGTTTTGACGTTGATTCTGGTAAGGCATTTGCACCATTATTGCATAGCATTCCTTCTCCATCAGCAATCTTTTCCATAGCAGTAAACCAGATAAAGCTTTTTTCTGACGATGCTAAATTCATTAGATTATGGTACAATTCTTTGGCAACATCGAAATTTCCTGTCGTCATTGCATGTCGCGATATCAGGTAGATATCCCAGTTCCCCAGAGATGAACTAGTTAATAAGGGTCTGAAACTTGTCAGCGAGTCTTCCTCTCTGGCAAAGTAATGTGTTTTACGGCAGCACAAAATACTTGCTAGTATGTGTTTCTTCACATTGGGCTCCTGGATTTCGGTTAGTTGTTCTTTCAGCGTGCCAATATGTTTCTCAGCAACAGCTGGACATGCATTTGAAATCGAAGCGATCAATCGGAACGTGACAAGTGCATTCGCATTTTTTTTCTTCAATAAAAGTTCGAAAAGATTTACCGCAAATGTTACGGAGTGTTTAGAGAAGCATGAAACTAGCCCTTCGATATATACACCCGATGTACGTTGCTCGCTGCTTTCAATTGCTATATCAACAGCAATCGCTACACTATCGAAGACGGCTTTGACATAGTCTTCCCACATGTTTTCTGCGTAGCTAAAAGCTATTACTAGCATCGAGCAAGCTTGTTTTTGAATAGCTGGATGGGAATGATGTACAAGTTGAATGCCACAACTGATTAGCATATCTCGGTGATTACTACCATCTGGTTCGTCTTCTCTTTCACTCTCTTTCTGTGGCTCCAAGGTTGTGTTCAGAGGCAAAAGGAAGTAGAACAAATTCCTTGCCGCGTTAAGGAGTGCTGCTAAGATGAGAGGCGGGTATTTGCAATAGAGCTCTTCTTCGTTATCATCTTTTGGGCTATGATCATTTTCGCTCGACTCTTTCTCTTCTTTGGTCCAAGAATCGACTTGCATTTCGATGGCGTCTCGTAAAGAGCTCAAAGCATAAAATAGAAAATCTTCATCAGCGAAATTCCTAGCTTTGTTATATCTCATCAAAAATTCTTGCAGAAGTAGCCCACGAGAAGTGTGGGGACAAAAAATTGTTTCGTTGCCCCGAGAATTATTTGTCGTAAGCGAAGAAGAGAAATTTATTTCTTCGTCATGTGCATAGTTTTCGGAGCCCCTGGTGTAGTCGGTTCGATCGTCGACCAATCGATGTAAGAGACGATTCCATTCCTCCTCGATCACATGCTCTATCCTGCTTTGGATTGCTAATGATACCATTGCACGTTGTGCCAGCTGGCTGTCGTTGTCACTCATAGAACACATTCCAAATGCATACAGCGAGGCACGGAGGTGCGGTATCGCACCCTCATACAAATGTGCATTTTGGCAGATTCCTGCCTCTTGTTCATATTCTGGTAGGATAAGACAATCCGAAACGATCTTCACTAACTCGAGACGGTGACGATAGTTGATATGAAAGGAATTTGGGACTAAACTGGACATCAACCGTTTTGCCATCTCCCACGAGTCGCTCTTTTTATTCTCAAGCCTAGACGCTGTTTGTCGTATACATTGCTCTGATGGGTGTGGATGAATGGCCATGGCTAGAATGTGAAGAAGATCCACCTCTGTAGCGTGTGCTGGGCGGCCCAACAGGAAAGACCTCAAACCTATCTTCAAAAATGATTGAAACGCATTTTCAAGGTGCTTTTGCACGATTTGATCATCTACTTCACCGAATTCGTTACCATATCGATGAGGACTGTTTTGTAAACGTTCTTCTAGTGACATTGCAATAAAGTATTTGGTCGTATCTTGAGTAAAATCAAGACTTTCGGCCGTTTGAAATCCTGGTGAAAAGGATTGCTGTCTCGACGACTCTGTGTGGAATCGACTGGAAAGATTTTGCGAAGAGAAATAATCATTTCCAGTGGACTGCGGTAGAAAGAATCCTAACAAAAGTATCCCTGCTACTCTTGACACTTGACCATGTTCTTGCTCTGTCATCGAAGGAAGAAGACGGCATGCTTTGGCCAATAGCTGACAACAAACGTATTGAAATAGTTTTAGTCCAGATCGCAGAAAAGCACGATCTTTGCTTGCATGAAAAAGGACATACGGCAACTCTGGAAAAAACTTACCATATCCCAACTGTCAGTGTCCGTTGATGTTGCATTTTTCTCTGTACAAATGCGCTTTGATGCTGGTAGATCAATTCTATGAGACGAATCAGTCAACTCGTGATACGACGACGTCCTTATAGCGGCATCACAGGGTGATCCAGCAATGCCGTTGAAGAGTGGCTGGTGGATGGCAGCATTCAGATCTTCAATGATTCGCCGGATGTCTTCCTTCATAATTCCTATTCAAAGTCTTGCCATTCTCTTGAATTCAATTTGACATGACGTTCTCGAGATTCAATGGAAGTAGGAGACGATGGATTTCGATTATGCGGGAGTCAAAAACACTGGGTCCCGATTAGAGAATCGTTAAAGTTGATTTTTAACGGAAAATCGAGCCTGCATGGCCATGACGCATCTTTCTAATCGACCAGTCTTAAAT
>Ga0163111_10003338_pt1 | contig 10347 bp, 9 predicted proteins | sample CRUFie1St18metaG_FD_109645 | JGI IMG/M metagenome (GOLD analysis project Ga0163111, IMG submission 109645) | Marine microbial communities from the Costa Rica Dome - CRUD Field 142mm St18 metaG | ecosystem: Environmental > Aquatic > Marine > Oceanic > Photic zone | place: Costa Rica: the Eastern... | reverse complement strand
TTTATAACTACTGGTTATCATGACTCACAGGTTCAATATTTTGAACCAGCAAAATGGATTGCTCGATTAAGGGATCGAAGAACTAATAAAGAACCTTTACTTATGTATTGTAATATGGATGCAGGACATGGTGGAGCATCTGGTAGATTTGAAGCATATAAAGAAACTGCAATGGAATATGCTTTTTTAATCTCACTAACCGAAAACTAGCTTAACAATGTATAATAAATAAAAAAGGCGCTGTAAGAGCGCCTTTTTTGTAGTTAAAAGTAATTATTTATTTAATAATTAATCTAGATGTATTAGACTGGCCATCAATAGTTACTCTAACCATATAGACACCAGGATTTAATTCACTTACATCCATTGTATCTGAAATTAAACTAGTAGTGATGATACTTTTTCCAATGACATCAAACACTTCAACTTCTTTGAGTCCGCCTACTGGTGTTTGGATAGTCACATAACCTGCATCATTAGGATTTGGATAAAGGCTCATTTGTAAAGAATTTGTATCATTAATTCCTAAGGTACCTTCAACAACAAAGGCATCCATTTGTAATACGAAAGAATCATTACTGACACAGTGTATTCCAACCCTCACAGTTTGACCTTCATATGCACTTAAATCATATTCATATTGAGTCCATTCAGTTGGAGCCTCCTCATAATTTCCAGATGAAATTATTGTGAAATCATCAGGATTTGTTGATGAACCAATTCCGATTTGGAATCTATCTAAACCATATTGATCAGTCAATGATTTTGCCCAAAAAGTCAATGTTGGAGAGGTTACACCATCAATTGAAAATTCTGGACTAATCATCCAGTCATCATTGGGAAATGCAGTTCCTCCCGAACCAGATGCAAAGAAATATAAACCTTGATTTCCTTCATATGAATTCCATACATCAAGACCTGTACCTCCAACGTCAACAGCTTGTAGGTTATTCCAAATAATTCCTGAGCCTACATAATTTTCATTAGCAAAATCAACATTGGAAGCTCCCCATGTTGTGCCACCTTCACCATCAATAGCCACCCATCCTTCAATATTGTCAATTGCAAAAGGAGCATGACATTCAAAATTGTCCCTCCACACAATTGGTAACTCATATTCGTCTGGACAACTAGCTTCGTATGCAGTTTCACCGGTATAAAATCTCGTAAATTGAACTGGGTCAAATGTACATGCGCCTGTAGTTTCTTGTGTAAAGGTTTCAACTAAAGGAATACCTAAATCAGGTGCCCACCAAAAATGAGATGTTCTAGTTGTAACACAAGGACTTGAACCAGTTTGAGCATCAGAAAACACAGCTGTATGCTCAACTAAAACCACATTATCAAACACTTCTCCATCTGGCATAGTTACTACACCATAGCCTAATGCTTCAGTTGTTATCTCATGATCTCTGAACATATATGGAGGACAAGCAGCACATGTAAACTCGATATCATAAACGGCATCAGAATGGGTATCACCAACGCTAAAAGGATATGGCATTATAGTTAACGGAGTTGAATAGTTATTAGTTATGATACTCTGCTCACCATTGTAAGTATAACCAGTGGAAGTAAAACCTGGAAATTGAACTACTGTTTGATTTCCAGACAAGAAGGATTTCACATGGGTTGTATTTGGATACTCTGACGTGGTATACGCAGAATTTTCTATGGGTATTAGATAAACTTCGAATTGATCAACAGGATTGAGAGCAGAAAAATCCCAAGGACCGGTGGAGGGTGCTGAGACGGCTGCATTTAATGTTTTTGTTTCGTAAACAACCCCATCTTCAGGAAAATTAGGCATCTCAATTGTCTGCGAAAAAATTCCTGAGGAAAATAATAAAATATAAAATGTAATTTTTTTCATAAGCAAATTTTTAATTATGTATAAAGTTAGTAAAGAAGTCTTGAAATTTTCAAAAAATTTATTGACATTATTGTTTCTATTGTTTTTATTTGGTAAAACATATTAAAATAATTATATGATTATTAGAATAATAGCATTATTATTCATGTCTCTAGCCTCATTTTCACAAAACCCCGTGGGTGCATGGGAAAGATTTTATAAAAATGAAAGTGGAATAGAAATAAGAAGTGTTGTAATATTCTCAGAAAAATTTCAATCAATTGCAATGTTTAATACAAAGACAGGTGAATTTATATATTCAAATGGTGGAAGATGGGAATTGGATGGTAATATGATGACTGAAGTAGTTGAGTTTGATACCGCTAACTCAGAAAGAGTTGGAAATGTTGTGACATTTGAGGTAAAGATTACAAATAATAAATTATCCATCCCAGGATCAGATTGGCATTTTTCAAGAATTGATGACGGTAATCCAGGAGACCTAAATGGTGCCTGGCTTATGTCTGTAAGATATAGAAATGGAGAAAAACAAATCAGAAATACTGACAGACCCAGAAAAACAATGAAAATTCTATCTGGCACAAGATTTCAATGGATTGCTTTTGATTCTGAAGAAAAAGAATTTAAGGGTACCGGTGGTGGAACTTATACAACGATTGATGGAAAATATTCAGAAAAAATTGAATTTTTTTCCAGAGATAATTCGAGGGTTGGTATGAACCTAGAATTTGACTTTAATATTGATAAAGGAAATTGGATTCATAAAGGAAAGACCAGTAAAGGGGACCCATTACACGAAATTTGGGAAAAAAGAAAAAAATAATTTTATCTCAAATAATTGGTTTAATTATTGATATTAGTTCACAATTAATTTATAATTAATTTGTGAGTAAAACTTCAATAAATATTGTTTGGATTAAAAGAGACATAAGAACAATTGATCATGAAGCTTTTCATGTTGCAGAATCAAAGGAATTACCATATATCCCAATTTATATTTTTGACTCTAAACTTGTAAAGTATCCTGACACAAGTGATAGGCACCTAAAATTTATATTTGATTCAATTATTGACATTAACAGTAAGTTGTCGAAATTTAATAAGGAGGTCAAAATATTTTACGGATCAAGCATCAAAGTTTTTAAAGATCTTCTCGAGCAATTTAAAATTGAGAATATATATAGTTATCAAGAGTCTGGGATTAGATCATCATGGGACAGAGATTTAAAAATTAAAGGATTATGTGCAAAAAATGAAATTCATTGGATTGAATTTCAAAGAGATGGCATCTTAAGGGGAATTAGAAACAGAAAAAACTGGAATAAAATTTGGCATAAATTCATGCACAGTGAAATTATAAATAACCGTTTTGAAAAACAGAAAAAAATAAATCTCAAAAATAATTTTACTTTACCTGAGTCTTTTTCTAAAAAAATTGGTAAGAATAACGACTTATTTCAACCAGCTGGTGAGACAATAGCATGGAAATATTTAAAATCTTTTTGTAATGAAAGAGTTAGTGACTATGCGTTTAATATATCTAAACCTGAAAAAAGCAGAATATCATGTAGTAGATTATCTCCTTATATTTCTTGGGGTAATTTAAATATTAGACTGGTCTATCATCAATTAATGAAACTCAAACAAAAGAATAAAAATTTAAAATCCATTAATGCTGTGATTTCTAGACTTCATTGGCACTGTCATTTCATTCAAAAATTTGAAGTTGATTGTTCCTATGAAACCGATTTTATAAATAAAGGTTTTAATTCATTGAAAAGAAATACCAATATTAAATACATAAAAGCTTGGGAAGAGGGTAAAACAGGATTTCCCTTAATTGATGCAAGTATAAGAGCGGTAAAAAATACTGGATGGATAAATTTTAGAATGAGAGCAATGCTTGTGTCTTTTTTTGTTCATAATCTAGATCAAGATTGGAGACATGGAGTTTACTTTCTTGCAAAGCAATTTTTGGATTATGAACCTGGAATCCACTATACTCAATTTCAAATGCAAGCCGGTACAACAGGAGTAAATACAATTAGAATTTACAATCCAGTAAAGAACTCAAAAGATCACGATCCTGAAGGGGTTTTTATAAAAAAATGGATTCCAGAACTAAAAAATATTCCTAAAGAATTCATTCATGAGCCATGGCTGATAAGTGAGATGGAATCGGAAATTTATATGTTTAAAGTTGGCAAAAATTACCCTTCACCTATTGTAAATCTAAAAGAAACATCAAAAAATGCGAAAAATAAAATATGGGGTCATCTTAAAAACAAGACAGTAAAAGATGAGAGAAAAAGAATTTTAAAAACGCATGTTAATCAAAAAAACTAACTAAAAGTTGAGGTTAAAAATGTGGGCGCGAAGGGATTCGAACCCCTGACCCCTTGGGTGTAAACCAAGTGCTCTGAACCAACTGAGCTACGCGCCCTAATATCTGCCAAATTAAGCAAAGTTAACTTACATACTTAAAATGTGCACCTATTTTTTAACCAGAAGGCTTTAGGCGCTTTTTTTAAGCGTTCACAAATATATAATATCATATGTATATACCAAACCTTTTTTTACTAACTTTCTGTATTCCAATTTTATATTATGCTTTGTCCTAATTGTGGTGATGATTGCGCCAACAACAAGTTTGATGCGTACCCCTTATACCCTAAGGGTAATATTGTATGTGGTAAATGTGTTTTCAAGGTAATTTTTCTTAAACACGATTGCAGAAATACAGGTGTAAAGTATTGGAAATATAATTGGTCTAAATATCCTTTGAAACATCTTTAAGCTGAGGCATAACTACCTAATATTTTTAACCTCAACTTTTAGTTAGTTTTTTTTATAAAATAAAATTGGTACTTTTAGTTAAAATATAAGTTATGTTAAACAAACTATCAAAAACTGTTTTTATTTTTTTTATTTCGATTTTATTTGTTGCTTGTCTTGGAAGTAAAATAAATATGGAAAATTATAAAAAAGTAAAAAATGGGATGTCATTAAATAAAGTTGAGTCAATTTTAGGCTCGGGCGATGAAAATGCTACATCCTCTTACGGAGGCTATTCTGCCTCTGTTTATACTTGGAGTGACGGGTTTAAAGTAATTTCAATCACTTTTGAAAATGGTAAAGTATCGGCTAAGGCTCAGGTAGGGCTTTAGAATACTTATTTTTTTCTTTATGGGTATATATTCTGCATGTAAAACGATTTTACTAATAAATTGAAATATGAAAAAATCTATATTATTTATATTGTATTTTGTTTCATTTTCAAGTCTCTTGAATTCACAGAGTAAAATTTCAAATGATATACCTATCAAATATGACAGTAATAAAACGACATTTGGAAAATTTTTTATTACAAGTTCACTTGAAAATGAAAAGAACACTACCATTAATATATTAGAAAACGGAGCGTTTATAGTCTTTTACACAGGAGACCAAAATAAAGACCTATATATGGCAAATGTATGGCCTAAAAGCGGTAGTCAGAGCTATGGAAAAACATATAGTTATAATACTTTTGATATTGAAGACCCTATTTCTGGAATTGTAACGACGAACACATTATTTAAATGGGATTATTTAAATAGCTACAACTCTATTAAAGGCTCTGCAACTGTAATAGTAGAGCAAACTAATTCACAAAAACCTAATACTTTTAAAATAATAATTATTACAGATAAATTAAATAAGTTAACATACGAAGGATACAAAAAAGAGCCATAATTAAGTGGCTTATGAATTTAAAAATATTTTTTTGTGTATGTATAGAATAAATAAAGAAATTACAGGGGCAAAAATTACATCAATACTGTAGTGAACTTTTTGTAATACAAGTAATAAACCAGTAATCAATGTTATTACCAAGAATAAATTTCTGATTGATTTCTTTTTAAATAAACATGAAATAACAAATAAATTAGCTGTATGACCAGAAAAAAACAAATCATGTTGATTATATGAATTAGTTTCAGGATTAATTTCATATATTAAAAAATTTAATACAGGGTCGTATAACTCTATCATCTCAGGAGCATCAAGTCTTATAAAAAATAGACTAATAACTCTAAATATATCAACAAGTACAGCAAGCTGAATTAAGTGCATCAATTTAGTCGGATTATTTAAATGGTATAATATGAAAAATAATATTGTTCCATAGGTCAAGACGAAAATAGGAATTGAAAAATCTATTGGGTCTTTTAAAAATAAAGGGTCATCAAAAACTCCTAAATTATGGTCCCATGACTCAACAAGTGATAAATATTTTTTAAAAAAATAACCAAATATAACAGAAGCTAATATGCTTAAAACAAACTCATAAAACTTAGGCTTATTAGAAATAAAATCTGTCCAAATTTTAATCATATCTAAAAATATTCAATTTTTTTATATTATTTCAGAAACAACAAATGTACTACCTCCAATAAAAATGACATCATTTTTATTAGCATTTCTACACGCCATTTCAAGAGCTAATTTAACAGACTTAATTTTTTTACCCACACGTTTATTTTTATTAAAAACCCTCATTACCACCCCATTATCTATTGCTCTCATAATATTAGGTTTTACAAAGTAATAAATAGAATCTACAGGAAAAATTTTCGCAATTTTATCTATGTCTTTATCATCAGTGAAACCAATTATTATATGTAAATTATAATAATCTAAATTTATTAGCTGTGAAATTACTTCATTTAACGCTGGTTCATTGTGAGCAGTATCACAAATAATTAATGGTTCCCTTTGTATAACCTGCCATCTTCCCTTTAAACCTGTATTTTTTACTACATTTTTTAACCCGTTTTTTATATTAAGTTTATTTATCATAAATCCTTTATTGCTTAATATCTCAACAGATTTTAGAATAGTTTTTATGTTTTTCTTTTGGTAGTTTCCTTTTAAATCGCAATCATAATTGGGGTAATTAAATTGATCTGCAAAAAAAATATCTGCATTATTATTTTTAGCAATCTTTTTAAACACACTATTGGTTTCGTTTTGAGTCTCGCCAATAATTACCGTTGAGTTTTTTTTTATAATACCACCCTTTTCTATTGCAATCTTATTTAAACTATTCCCTAAAAATTTTGTATGATCTAAACCAATATTAGTAATGACAGATAATTCTGGTCTAATAATATTAGTAGAATCAAGTCTTCCTCCCATACCAACCTCTATGATAGCAATATCTACACTTTGATCACTAAAATAATTAAAGGCTAAAGCTACAGTCATTTCAAAAAATGATAAATTATTAGATTCAAAGAATTCTAAATTATTATTCATAAACTTTAAAACTGAATCTTTTAAAATAATTTTACCATTAATTTTTATCCTTTCCCTGAAATCTTTTAAATGTGGAGAAGTATAAAGACCAACTTTATATCCTGATTCTTGAAATATAGAGCTCATCATATGGCTACAAGAACCTTTTCCATTTGTTCCTCCGATATGAATTGACTTAAAATTTTCTTGTGGATTATTTAAATGGTTGCATGCTAGGGTGATATTATCAAGGTTTTTTTTGTAGGCGGATTTTCCAATGTTTTGATACATTGGAAGCTTTTTAAACATCCAGTCAAGTAATAAATTATATTGCAATTATGCTGTTATAGGAGTTATGAAATCTTTCATCAGCATAAATACAGCTATTCCAGCAAAATAAGCAAGCAATGCAATCCATAAAATGTTTTTTAGATACCAGAAAAAATTTATTTTTTCCATTCCCATAGCAACTACACCAGCAGCTGAACCAATAATAAGCATACTTCCTCCCGTACCCGCACAATAAGCAAGTAAATGCCATAATTGATCATCAGAAACTGTTTCAGGGAACATACCTATGCTAGCTGCAACTAATGGAACATTGTCAATAACAGCAGATGCAAATCCAAATATCACCATTAATAAATTAAGATCGATTTCAGCTTTTAAAAATTCTGCTGAAGTAAATAACAAACCAATTGTTTCAAGCGCTGCAACTGCCATTAATATTCCAAGAAAAAATAAAATACTTGGAAGCTCAATCTTTGTCAAGGCGTTATGAACAGGACTTTCATGATGTTTTGATTCATTAACATTTCCGTGAGGGTCAGGACCTGTTGCTTTTGATAATTGAAAATCTCTGTTACTATAAATTTCAGCAAAAATCGATACAATGGCGAGGGCTAGCATCATCCCAACATAAGGAGGTAAATCAGTAATTACTTTGAATATCGGAACAAAGACAATTGATAGTAAGCCAATTATCAACATTCTTAAAGAATATTTATTCGCGTCATCATTAACCGGTTTTAATTTTATATTTCCCTTAAAGGCTGGTAATAGTGATGCTATTCCGGCAGCAATAACGGCACAAACAATAGAAGGAATTAATAAATACTGTATCAAATTTAATACACTTACTTTTTTCTGGATCCATAACATTGTTGTTGTTACATCACCAATTGGCGACCAGGCTCCACCAGCATTTGCTGTCACTACAATCAAGGCAGCGTACCAAATTCTAAGTTTTTTATCAGCAACAATCTTTTGAAGTATTGAAATTAGAACAATAGTTGCAGTTAGATTATCGATGATTGCTGATAAAATAAATGCAAGACCGCTAAATACCCATAAAACAGTAACCTTAGATTTAAAGTTTATAATTTTCTGAAATACGTTAAAGCCATTAAAGTAATCAATAATCTCAACAATGGTCATGGCTCCGATTAAAAAAACCAAAATTTCAGATGTAAGACCAAGATGGTGCAATAGTGACTCCTCAATAAAATTTAATATGGGTTCTGCATCTTTTGGCAAGTAATCAGGTGCGATTTGTTTAATCTCATCTGCTGTAACAATTTTCTTTTTTTTGAAATCAAACCAACTACCAAAACTTTTATAATTTAATGCAATTAACCCCCAAGATAGAGCCATAGCGGCTAGAGCAGGTATTAATTTATCAATTTTAATAGTATGCTCAATAGTTATAAAAAAATAACCGAGCACAAAAATGATTAAAACAAATATTTCAATTAATTCCATCTGATTTTAGTATTATATAACAATATATGAAATTGGCAAATTTTATGCCATCAATATTATCTATTTATTTAAAAATTAAGCCTGATGAGTGATCTTTTGAGGCCCCTGTAACAGATTTTAGACAATTTACCTCATTACGAACCCTCAAAACACCAAGGAAACCAAAAATCAAAGCTTCCTTAAAGTCAATAATTTTATAATCCTTAATTTGAAAGCTATTCTTTATTTTGTTTGATAATCTTTTGATTAAAAACTTATTTTTTACACCACCGCCACTAAATAAAATATTTGATTTATGATTTATAATATTTTTGTCTATTTGAAATGAAATATGCTCAACGTAAGTTCTCAAAATATCTTTGACCGAAAGATTATAAGAATCAATCAAAGGGAAAATTGTATTTTCAACATATTCTAATCCCAATGATTTTGGATATTTATTTTTGTAATAAGACAAATTGTTAAGTTTAGAATATAGACAATTATTTATTTTTCCCAAAGCTGCTAACTTACCGTCTTTATCATAATTAAGTCCAATAGTTTTTGAATAGTGATTTAAAACAATATTTAATGGACATATATCGTATGCAATTATTTTTTTTTTTGACTTAACAGAAATATTACTAAAGCCTCCAAGATTTATACAATAATCATAGTCACTGAATAATAATAAATCTCCTACCGGAACCAAAGGAGCTCCTTGACCTCCAAGTATTACATCTTGTTCTCTAAAATTACAAACAACTGGAATCTCAGTAATATTCATAAGCTCAATTCTATTTCCTATTTGAAAAGTTTTTTTATTTTCTGGATCATGAAAAACTGTATGCCCATGACTTGAAATAAAATCAATTTTATCAATTTTATTTTTGCTTATGAAACTATTAATTACTTCTGCAAGTAAGTTTGTATATTTAAAATCTAAATTGTTTAAATCAGATTTAGATAAACGGTGAGAATTTAATAATAAATCAATCCATTTAGATTTATATTTTATCGTTTCACAATAATTAATAGAAAAACTCCAAGCAGATAGTTTATAAGAATATGTCGCATAACAAAGATCAATTCCATCAACAGATGTTCCTGACATTACTCCGATAACATTATATTCATCTTTGATTTCAAGCATTAAATAAAGATAAAAAAAAGCCCCTACAATAAAATTGTAGAGGCCATAAAGAAAGGCGGCGACCTACTCTTCCACAATAGTAGTACCATCGGCGCTAACGGACTTAACTTCTCTGTTCGGGATGGTAAGAGGTGATCCCCGTCGCTATAACCGCCCTAAATTTTAATATTTTAACATACTGAAAAAAATACATGCTCAAAAAATACTTGCTAAATAAGCCTATGGGTAATTAGTACTACTCGGCTATGACATTACTGCCTTTACACCTGTAGCCTATCAACGTGGTCATCTTCCACGACCC
>Ga0163111_10003337_pt1 | contig 10353 bp, 13 predicted proteins | sample CRUFie1St18metaG_FD_109645 | JGI IMG/M metagenome (GOLD analysis project Ga0163111, IMG submission 109645) | Marine microbial communities from the Costa Rica Dome - CRUD Field 142mm St18 metaG | ecosystem: Environmental > Aquatic > Marine > Oceanic > Photic zone | place: Costa Rica: the Eastern... | reverse complement strand
TCTCCTTGAATTATTAGGAGGAGTATAATATCCATATATATCATAGCCCGTTACATTAGAAGATGGAAATACTCCATTTAATTGATCAAAAATATTTAGTTCATTTCCATATTCATCACAGGTATTAGTTGCTGTAGATGCACAAGAACCCCCTACACCAGTTTCGCCTACCATCCTACTGTTCGGAGTTATATATTTGCCATTGGCATTTTTATAAATAGGTATATACGGTCTATTGCTAGGATTAGTTCTAATCCAATTATCCCAATCTGCTTCATATACTCCCAAATAGTTCGGATCTGTTATACCTGTTGAATCTATAAATTCAAAACTAGTTGGCCATAATGTTATATAATTTGTTAAATCAAAATTATAAGCATTTTGCTCATAAGTTGAGAAGCGTGAGCGCAATAAATTTCTAGTATTATAGTTATAATTAGTATCTATCTTTCCATTTTTATTTTGGATGCGTTTAATAACAGGATTATAACAATCTTCACCATTTCTAGCACACGATTTTGCCCAATTATCTCGATAAATAGTTTCATTTTGACAATTATTAGAACAATCTAAATTTTTTCTATAACCTAAAATAGGTGCTCTACCACCTTTAACTGGATTACCTGGAGCCCAATTTCCTTGTTTAAAGGCTAAATCTGTATTAACATTTTTAACGGGTCTATTATATAACTTAAAATTAAAACGAGACATTTCTTATATTAATTAAAGAAAGATTATTTACAATTTTTACACTCTTTTTGTAGTATTACATTTCCTATCGCATTGCCTCTTGCAATATAAGGATTACGCCATCTAGTAGGAGGAAATCCCGCTGTTTTATTGCCTCCTTCACTGGGATTGGTGACAAATCGGGGTTCTGAACTTCTGTAACCTTGAGTAAATTGTTTTGAGTTTGTATTACATCTGTTTTGATCACAATTTCCGGTTGATATTCTTTTCTGTATTCTACTTCCTTGAATTGTATCTAATTTCAATCTCTCTAAACGACCGCCAGAAGATACAGCTCCATTGGCAGCAAATTTTTTATTACTTCTCTTATATATTGTTTGTTTCAAATCTGTTACTCCTTGACATTTACTTTCACTAAATTCCAAATCAAATACTTGTGCAGTATTAATAAGTGTGTCTCTAGATAAATATGCCGTAATAAAAGGATTACCGGATGGAACACCAACACAATCATCATTTCTTGTTCTAACAAAAACAATAGCACTCCAAATAAAAGTAGGACTGCCCGATAGATAAACTCCGTAAACTTCTACTGATAAACCCGGTTGTATTAAATAGTTAAATGGACCAATATTATAAACAGCCCCAAATGTGTATGAACCTATAGGAGCACCTAAAAGAAATTGTCCTGAAGGTAAGGTTGCATTTTGATTTAAAAATATAATTGCTTGTGTTCTTACACAACAATTGCAACAACTATAACAACCACTTTTGTGATAAACGGGCTTAAAACTTTTTATTCCTGCTTGATCTAAAAAAGCCCACGCGCCATCTGTTAAAGCAGGAGTAACATCGAATTTTTCTAAACTTCTTGAATAACTACTACACCTAACATTATGCCTATACTGATGATATCCTCTAGCTGTTTTGGTAAAAGGAGTTGCCCATTTAATTCTCTGTCGTCCAGATTCAATAATTGGTTTTTGTGTTCTTGCACTATTTCCTTGATTATTTGTTTTACATATTTTGGACTGAGACCAAACATCTTTATAGATTTCTTCAGTAGGTTCTTCAAAATCACAACAATCAATCGTTTTCCTCCATCCAAAAACAGGCGCAATTGTTTGTTGTTTTGAATGTTTTCCACTAGTAAATGCCAGATTTCCTGTTCCTCCAGGGGTAGTAAATTGGTTTCCATTAAGATTACCTACTAAATTGGGTAAAGTAATAACATCTGTAGGTAATATTGTTATTGCAGATTCATAACCATCTATATAAAATACTATTGTTTCTAATGGTGTATTTTGAGTAAAACTAACCACACTTCCCATATAATTTCCTATTTGAATAGGTGATCCTGGATCGATGCTTAGTCCTGGAGTAAGTGCCCACGATAAAACAGTTCCAGCTCTTAAAAAACTACCAGATAATGTAAATGTTTGTCTAACACAAGTTCTACATTGAGCCCCATCTCCCCAATTTTTCATTCTAGGCTGTTCAAATTTGTATTGTCTTTTTAATATTTTTTTATTTAGACCAGCTGGTGCATATATATTTATACGATTATTAGACATTGCTTTACTTAATATTATTTTAGATTAAAAAGTAATATTAAAAACTTAATTAGTTGTTCCAGCATTAGGTGGATGACAACAACCTCCCGCTTTAATGCTACCAACTGTGTATGGTAGTTTTACATCTGAAAATAAACTTCCTGAGATATTATTTGATGAAGTTCTCTGGAAAATATTTCCAATAGATCTACCGTGAGCTAAATAAGCTTGACGCCATCTAGTTGGAACAAATCCTCTTGTTTTAGCACCACCTTCGAGTGGATTTGTTACAAATCGGGGTTCTGAACTTCTGTAACCTTGAGTAAATTGTTTTGAATTAGTATTACATCTGTTTTGATCACAATTTCCGTTTGATATTCTTTTCTGTATTCTACTTCCTTGAATAGTATCTAATTTCAATCTCTCTAAACGACTACCAGAAGATACAGCTCCTTGAACTTGAAATTTTTTGTTATTGGGCTTGTATACCGTTATGTTTTCTCCTCTTGTTGTTGTGCATTGATCCTCTGAAGAATCTATAACATTAGGACTATTTACTGTTATCGTAATAACACCTCCAACGCCATCTGGAAAGGTTAAACTATCTCCGTCTTGTAAATTAGGACAAGGATCCGGCCCATTTATTCTAGCAACAACAACCCACGGTATTCCAAATGGTGTATAAACTCCTTCAAATACATATATAGCTCCATTTAGTTTGGCTGATGTGGCACCAACCGCTGGTGGAGGAGGTGGTGCTCCTGGTGGAACAAATTCTGGAACTTTAAACACTATTTTTTTACTACAACAATTACAACAGCTATTGCAACCACTTTTTCTGTATTTTTCCGGATATCCTACCATTTCAGGCGTTTTATATTTTTCTTGACTTCTTTCATAAGACAAACAGCGGAGATTTTTTTGGTATTGAGCATAACTAAATGCATATTTTTTTCTTTGCTCATCCGCATTTCGTAACTTGTTTGGAGCAGCAGCAGCATTATACTGCATTCCCGACCTAATAAGTGGTTTCTTAGTGCGCGAAGGTCTAGCAACATTTCCTGAGAGATCGCCTACGCAAACATCACAATCTGTCCACGTATCCCTATAAATTTCTTGTGTAAAACCGTTTTTGTTTCCATCAGCGCAACAATTTCCATCAGCATTTTTAGCCAATGTTTTGCGATAGCCACCAATAGGAGCTCCTCTTACACGTGATATTCTTGTTCCTGCTATAGGAACTTTTACATCTCCTGTAGGAAACCCTCCTGGAATAGATGTGCTTACTTTACTTCTGTATTCTTCTTGAGTATTTATATTTTTAAGTGGTGTCCCTGCCCTGTAATCTGTTACCACCTGATTTAAATTAGTATTATTATATACATTAACACGACGATTTCTCATAATAAATGACATTTATATTAATATGAGAAAAAATATAACCCGTTTATATATAATGAAAAGTTTTTGCTATTTAATGATTTTATTATTACTATCATTAATATTATATAATTTTACAAGATTTAGAGAAGGTTTAGACAGTTGCCCCGCAGGACAAACCAATGCTGAAGTCCAAAAACAACGTAGATGTAATACAGTAAATGCAAAAGTAAATCAAGATTTGATGGCTAGCGTCAAAAAAAATTTACGAGATTTGCAATCTCTTTTTGACAAAACTTCTAAAAAGATACAAATCAATCAAAAACAAGCACAATCAAATTTCGTAAATGCACAAAAAATAGAAGATCTTTTGGATGGTAAAAAAGTTGATAATTCTAATGCTTGTAAAAAATATCCAGAAGCTTGCTAAATTAATATAAAGTTAATATATAAATGAAAGGTTTTGTTTATTTACTCATATTTTTGTTACTTGCATTGCTTTTTCAAAATATAATAAAAAAACTACAATTAATTGAAGGATTGGAATGTGCACCACAAGAAAATTCAATTAGTTATGCTAATGAGGCAGCAGCAAAATCACAAAATAATCAGATTAGTATTTTAAAACAACAAATTACTATGTTAAATCCTCGCATTCAAAACAATACCAATACCATAATGCAACATAAAGCTAAAATACAAGCTGCACTTAAAAAAATTAAGGAAAAGGGAGCTGCAAAAGAAGCTGAATTAAATAAAGCTGCTGGCAAGTTAAAAAATTAAACCACATCAGTAATAGATTCTATTGATTCATCAGATTCTGTGTTTAATTCTTCATATTTTTGTTCATTGGGTGGATTAGGAAGCATTTCTATAACTGTATTTAATGGATTATGTTCTACATTTAATACCGTTTCTGGATTTTTATTTTTATTTAAGTATTTAATACTACTTTTTGAGACAATAGTTAGAGCGCCGGGTAGTGTGTAATTAAAACCTGATCCCATCATCATAAAAATAATAACTATAAAAAATGCATATGGATGTTTACCAATATCATTACATCCCCAAAAAATAAATAAAAAATTTAAAGCTATTAAATTTAGAAAAAAAAGTTCCCATCTTATGTATCGAAAAAATTCTTTTAATCTTTTAATATTCCTGTAAACTTTATAGTAAAAAAAACAATAAATGTATAAAGTTTGAATAAATGAAGTAAGAGAAAGATAATAAGGAATAGTAATATTTACATTGCCTTCTCTAATAGATTTGCCAATAGTATAGTTATACCAATTTCCTCCAAATGTTAATATTGTCAATGAAGCTTGCGTAGGAGTATCGATCCAACATAAAAAAATAGACCCAAAAAATCCTATAAGCAAATTATTTCTCATTGTTTTTGATAAAGAAGAGTTTAATACCAGTGAATCTTTAAAAGGATACTTTTCTAAAGGATGCAACCTAGAAATAATATAGGTTTCACCACACTCCATACAGCGATTTCTAGCTTCTCTATTTTCTGCTGATCTTCTCCAGGTGTTTAAACAAGACGTATGAATATATTGACTTGTACCTTTACAAGCACAAGGGTGAATAAATGGGTCATCAGATTTTTCTGGTTCAAAACATATTCTACATTCATTAGCATTATCTGACATTTTTATAGTATTAATATATAATAAATGAGTAATTTTTTCAACAATTTAGCGAATGATTTTTCAAAATTTGAACAAGAATTATTAGGTCCCGATTATAAATATTACAGATTTATTAAAACTCCTAGGGAATTGGGAATGAGTGATCGTGGTAACATGGAAACTTTAGGAGCGAATGTAGCAGGTTTAGTCAACTATACTAAATTAATGGTGGAAGGAACAGGAGCTGCAAATAAAGCAGGAAATAGACCATTAGGAAATAAGTTTTTCTTAAAAACTGGAGGTGAATGTAAAGCTCCAGATGGTTCAAGTCAAGATAGATATATTTATATCAATAATGTCCCTAATGGATCAATTCCATTTTTATCAAGTGCAATGGGAAGTAATTTTTCCACTTTTCGTGGTTTAGTTCCTGGAGCAATTGGTGATGCAGCTGATATGAATCCATTGGCAATGATGTCTGGATTTATGCAAGGTAATAATCCAAAATGCACTGCCGTTAGTTTATCAGAAATAAATTCAAACAATCAAAAAACAGGAAGAAAAACTAGATACATTGCAAATGGTGATATATTGCAAATGGATCCTTGCACATTTGGGGGAAGATTACCTATTCCTAATCCGGGCGGAGGATATTCCAGAAGAAGTGGATGTGTTGAATCTTTTGTAGGTAGCAGTAAAATTAATAATAAAGATAAAAAATTTGCTAATGTATACACATTAGCTGTCAGTGGTTTACTTATTTATATTTTATTTCGCCTTCATAGCAAAAATTAACACCACAAATGTTGTATATATTGTTGCTGTGCTATAACAACACCTGAAACATAAAAGAATAACCCTATCAATAGATGAATCCAATGATTTTTTATTGTTCCTAAACCAAAATATAGAGAGATTTTGGAATGAGGTGAAGTATCAGCTGGAGGATATATTCCCCAAAATATAGCATTTACCATTAACAGTGAAGTAATTATAATTCTTAACATTTAATAAAATATTAAGAATTTATTTAATGAAATTAACGGCGGCGGCGACGCGTGCGCTTTCCTCCGACTTTAACACCCCTACGTTTTAACATTTTTTTGGCTTTTTTTGCTATTTTGCGATAGTATGTGGATCGCATACGTGGGCGTGCACGACCTTTATACGATTTACGTTTATTACCCCATTCTTTAGCTCTAACGTAAGCTGCATATAATCCTTTTTTATTTACTTTACAAGTTCCTTTTGCGCAAATAGGGAAATCTGGATGTTGTTTATCTCCTGGTGTTTTAGTTCCTAAAAAACATTTTTGTCCACATTTACGATACATAGTTGTGCGTTGTTTTCCTTTTGGGGAGATCTTACTCCATCCCTTCCAGGGGACTGCTTTACTACTTCTTTTGCGTGTTTTTCTAGTCATTATACAATAAATATAGATTATTATATAATTTTACTTATACTTTCACTCTTTTAAATAATTCGAGTGCAACCAATCCACCTGCAACTTGTGCTACAATATAAGGCACTAAGTCACTTTTGGGTAATTTACCCGCAGCAACCATCATAATAGACACGGCGGGATTGAAATTACCTCCAGAGATTTTTCCACCCACCATAATAGCAACAGCTAAAGCGAGACCAATAGGGATAGCACTACCAGTTGCTAAAATAACATAAAGAAAAAACATAGTTCCTAAAAACTCTACTAAATATTTGTTCATCATTATATTATAAACGAAGAATAAATTTAAAAGCTCATACGTGGGAAAATTCCTGAAAATTTGGCTGTCTGTGAACCATCTCCTCTGTTTGGTCTACGATAAACAGTTTTTAATCCAAAAAGAACGGTAGCTCCTTTTATAGGATTGGCATTGGCTGGACCATTTCTAACACGATTTTGAATCGTTTTTTTCATAGCAACGCTGCTATCACTCACTGATGTTGGTCCTACTTTGCTGTAAGATTCTCTGATTATTTCTAATGTTGATGGCATTATATATAAAACCAATAAAAAAAATTTAACCGAAGGTAGCTTCTCCACTATATCTTACATACAAAAATTTATCCTCATCCTTATGTTTATCATAAATCATTCCCATAGTATGAGACACAGGAGCCAAACTATCATTTCCAACAAATAAATAAATAGAAACTTCTGGTAAAATCTTCATTCGTTTTCGTATAACATACATAAATTCACCCATACTAATATCAGCAGGCACAAGATATTTACTTCTATCTAGTCTAGGAGCATCTGTTGTTGCTCTTTCACACACTACTGGAATTCTGTCCGGATATTTTGCTAAAACACTTTCGGCTTCACGCAAACGTGTCATAAAATCCTTTTTTTTCTTAAAAGGTATTTCCGTCCAGGTTGGATCTCGTTTTATTTCTAAAGCTTTATTTCGAACAAAATCAATAGCACCTTCTACAATGTTCATATACACTTTACAAATAAATTCTTTCTAAATTATTTTGCTCTAGCTCTCATTTTTCTTCTTTTTCTCTGTAATCTTCTTGTTCTTTTCTTTTTCCATTTCCATCTCATTTTGGCTGTGGATTTTTTAAATCTACAAGCGTGTGACATTTATAATAATAATGCGCCTTATCTTTATTTTATTTTTATAAAACTAGTTTAGCTATGAAATTAAATATATTAACCTGGAATTTAAATTTTTTCTATGATAATTGGTATAATAGAATAAAATCCATAAATAAAGTTTTAGAAAAAGAAATTCAAAACAATGATATTATTGTTCTTCAAGAAGCTACACTTCCCTTAATTAAAAATATAGACACTATATTCAGCTGTCTTAAATCATCGTCCGTTACATATACACATCACTATACATTCTCTGACGAACTTACCGTTTTATTTGATAAAATATCATCGTGGTTTCCAGGAAAACAACAACAAATAAGCTCAGTAATAAAATTTATTATGGATAAGTTTTTCAATATTGTTAGTTGGACATTTTACAAATTTGGTAAATCATTTCAATATATTTATTTTAAATATCCTGTTTTATGGGGAGTTTTATGTTTTACTTTATTGCCTATTATCTTACTTTTAGGTTATGCCTTTTTAGGTATGATTACTATAACAAATAAAAAGATTAAAACAACTGTAAACTCTAAATTTGTAGGAAGACTTTTTCAATATAGCAAATTTTCCTATAACAATAGAGAGATCTTGTTTTGTAATATACATTTAAATGAGGCTAGTTGTAAAAAAGGTTATGAAGAAATTAAGAAAATTATTAAATTTACAAAAACAATACCTCACGATGTGCTAATTCTTGCTGGAGATTTTAATTCTTCACCTACATCTAAAATTTATAAATATTTAACCAAAAAACATTTCAAAAGTGTCATAAAAGAAACTTATGGTAAAGAGATTAGAACGTGGCCAGCAGAAAATCCGGAAACTTGTATTGATTATATTTGGATTCGAGGAAAAGATGTGGAAATTTGTAGTGCGGAAGTATTTGGTAAAAATACAGAAACTGATCATAAAGGAATAAAATGTTGTCTTGATATCACTTAATTACTATGCAAAATTGAAATTAAATATTAAATGCTTATTAATATAGAAATGACAAATTATATATTAATAGATGGTAGCTATTTCGTGTTTTTTCGATATCACGCAATACTAAACTGGTTTAGATTAAGTCATCCTGATGAAGACTTTACAACAGCAGACAGACACCCTGATTTTCGCAATAAATTTCACAAAACATTTGTTGATGTATTTCAAGATATTGCAAAACGGTTAAATATAGAAAATCCTACTTTTATTGTTGGAAAAGATTGTCCACGCAAAGATATTTGGAGAATGAAATATTTTAAATCATATAAAGGACATAGAGTTTATGAAGATACATTTATGATTGGTGAATATTTCCAATCTGCATACGAACATCTTTATTATGATGCTGGAACAAGCGGTATTATTGAACATCCACAATTAGAAGCCGATGATTGTATTGCTATTCTCTCTAAAAAAATTCAAGAATTAAATCCTACCAGCAAAATATGGATTATAACAAGTGATATGGATTACTTGCAACTTTCGAGTCCAAATATTCAATTATATAATTTAAAGTTTAAAAAACTTACTGACAGTAAAAACAGTTTTAATGATCCCAAAAAAGATTTATTTTGTAAAATAGTAATGGGAGACAAAAGTGATGGTATAAAAGGAGTATTTAAAAAATGTGGCATCAAAACTGCTTCTAAATATTATGAAAATCCCGAATTGTTTAAAAAAAAACTTGATCAAGAAAATGCACACGAACAATATGCATTTAATAGAAAAATTATTGATTTTAATGAAATACCACAAAATTTTATACAAGAGTTTTTAGAAAGTTACGGATTTTAACCTATAAATACACCAATACAAATATCATCACGATTCCAGTCGGGGAAAGTTGTTTTATGTTTTTGTTTTTTGTCTATGAATGTCCATTCTTGTTGCCATCTATCATATATCCAATCCATAATTTTTTCGGCTGTTGTTTCTTTACTTGATAAAAGTGCTGTATCCGTATCACACACCATATCCCATAACCCATCACTCCCCATTACCAATTTATACGATTCATTTTCCTCCCTAAGAATAGAAGCAAACTCAATTTCATTCCCTGTTCTATTTCTATGACCTAAAGATCTGGTCATTGCAATTTTATCTCTGGGGGCCAAAATAGCTCTATAACTAGGAACCACAGTTAATGTATTTGGTGTTAAAACCATAGGTTTTTGCTCAAGTTTAAACCAATATCCTTGATTGATTTTCTTGAGTCTTTTATGTTCTGCTAAATTATTTGCATCGTGATCAAGACTGCGCCATATTTCTTCGCAGTTTTGATAAATTCTAATTGATGAATCACCAATCCACCAACATTCATACCTATCTCTATATATTCGAACAACACTTAGGGTAGCACCAGCTCCTGTGCTCTTACTAACAACGTCTTGAGAAGCCATTGTAAAACCTTCATACCAGTTTTTAAATTTTAATTGCTCATCCCAGTCATAATTTCTAATAAAATTTATTATTATATCTCGGTTAAATGATAAAGAAC
>Ga0163111_10003336_pt1 | contig 10353 bp, 14 predicted proteins | sample CRUFie1St18metaG_FD_109645 | JGI IMG/M metagenome (GOLD analysis project Ga0163111, IMG submission 109645) | Marine microbial communities from the Costa Rica Dome - CRUD Field 142mm St18 metaG | ecosystem: Environmental > Aquatic > Marine > Oceanic > Photic zone | place: Costa Rica: the Eastern... | reverse complement strand
TCCTACAAAAGGATGATTTTCAGTATTAATTACTTCGCTTGGGAAAGCCATTACCACTCCTTTTTATTGATTACTATTACATAATAGCACCAAGACGTCATGCTGTCAACCTTTTTGTGTTATATTAAACACACACATAAAGACAGTTGAATATCAATTAAATACCTATAGTACTAGAACAGTACCAGTGTGAGTGAGAGTGAAACAGAATGGTTGATCCTATTACAGCAGTAGCAACAGCTACGGCGGCTTTTAATGTTATAAAGAAAGGCTTCCAAGTTGGCAGAGACATCGAGTCAATGGGAGGAGATTTGTCCCGTTGGATGGGTGCAGTATCAGATATTAAAAAAGCTGAAGAGTATAGTAAAAAACCGCCACTGTTTAAAAAAGTGTTCCAAGCAGGTTCAGTAGAAGAAGAAGCTATGCAAGCCTTTATGGCTAAGAAAAAAGCCGAAGATATGCGTGAAGAACTAAAGAGTTTAATCAGCTTCACTAGAGGTCCTAGTGCTTGGGAAGAACTATTGCGAACAGAAGCAGATATTCGTAAAAAACGACAACAAGCTATATACGCTCAGGAAGAATACAGAAGAAAAGTAATTGAATGGATAGCAATAGCATTAGCGGCTTGTACAGTACTAGGAATGATAGGTTTCTTTGTGTGGCTAGCACTGGAACAACGCGGTATGATGTAAGGTGATACATGCATTTATATTAATAGTGCTTATCGGATCAGGTGAAGACGCAAAACAACAGCCTAGTCCTATGTATTTTAGAAGTATAGATGTTTGTCAATACTATGCTAAACGTATACCGAGACAATATGGTAACTATGGTAGCAAATGGATGGTTCCAGCAGAACATAGAATTACTGCGTATTGTAAGCCTGTGAAAGTTAACCCTCAAAGTACTACTGTATATGATTGGTAAGATATGTTTAATGCTAGCAAGCCTTTAATTTTTGATAAAAACAGTCCAATGTTCAAAGCGACCCAAGAGCCACAACTTATGCTAGTAAGGCATATGGGCTTTAGTAGCTATTATAGGAATAAAGCGAGAAATAAACAATTTCACGAAGAATATATTCAAAAGACCAGAGGACTTACAACTAGGTATATTCGCTAAATTTCATCTTGTACTTTTTAATTTTAGCAATTAAGTTTGTTCTTCCTATACCTAACTCTTCTGCCGCCTTTGTTCTGTTACCTTTGTGTTTGTTTATCGCTTCACTTATATTGTATTGTTCTAATTGACTTACTGCTTCTGGTAATTTATCAATATGAATGTTATACTGTAGTTCGCCAGCGGCTATCCACAAGGCATCCTGTTCAGTTTCGTCTTGCATGTGTACCCCATCATGTGTAACTTATAGCTTATTCTGTATCTTAGGCACAGTTCAAACTATTATTTAGATAAGTACTTATGACAGAAGGAAAATGCGATTTTGGACAAAAACCTGTGTTTTACTGGTGTTTGGTGTAAAAATATTTACACCTTTCGGTAAATACTACGGAGTGAGAGTAAATGAGATACTTAACAACCGGTGCAATAGCACTGATTCTAATTTCCACACAATCTAACGCCTCAGAACTCGGATGGAGTTTTAAGTCGCCTGCCTTCCATTATGGTAACGGTTATTCAACTCATGTGTTGAGTGTAGAACAACTACAACACAATAGACGTGAAGACCTTCGCAAGGAACAAGAAGCAGAAGCCCGTAGGATAGAAAGAGAGTTAGAAAATACAGTTTTGTCTAAGTTTATGAAAAACGTAGAAAGCAGAATTTATGCTACGTTGAGTAAGCAAATGGTCGACAATATGTTTAAAGTTTGTGATGAAACAGCAGAAGATGCAACGTGTACTGCTCCAACAGGCGGTACTGCTCAAGTTGAAGATGCTACAATAACTTGGAGTAGAGATCCAACTTCTGGTTCCATAACATTGTTAGTAGACGGTCCGGATGGTACTACAGAGATTACCATTCCAGGAGCCGGGGAGTTCTTTTTTTGAAGCATAGTTTGAGTTTGGTAATACTGATGGCTTTTTTATCGGGTTGTACAGCTATGACTAATTCGCTTGATGCGATATTAAACAAAGCAGGCAAGCCAGCTAGCGTACAACTTGCGCCAGAGCAAATGAGAATGAACAGCGTACCCGAGCTTGATGGTAAAAGAATTACTATTGCAGTTTACAACTTTTTAGACAAAACTGGACAAAGAAAACCTGCAGATAAGATTGCAAATCTTAGTAGTGCAGTTACCCAAGGTGCAGAGGTTTGGGTAATAAACGCACTAGAGGAAGTCGGCGGAGGAACTTGGTTTACAGTTGTTGAGAGAGTAGGATTAGACAATCTAATTAAAGAACGTCAGCTTATACGCAACACAAGAGATGTGTATGAGAAAGACCTACCAAAAGGACCCACTCTTCTTAAGCCTATGGTTTTCGCAGGACTAATACTAGAAGGTGGTATAGTAGGATATGATAGTAATGTTGCAGTTGGTGGACTAGGAGCAAGATATCTTGGTATCGGCATGCAAGATGAATATCGAATGGACACAGTCACCGTAGTGATGCGAGTAGTAAGCGTGAGCACCGGAAAAGTATTGATGAGTGTAGCGACTGAAAAAAGTATTGCTAGTTATAGAAGCGGAGCGGATGTATTTAAATTTTTAGACCTTGGTACTAAATTAGTAGAAAGTGAAATTGGTTGGTCTGTAAATGAACCCGTTAATTATGCAGTAAGGGCGGCGATCGAAGCTGGTATAATTGAATTAATATATGAAGGCGAAAGAAAATCATTTTGGAAGTTTAAAAAACCTTTCAAAGAAATAAGAGAGTGAGAAATGATGCGTGGTATATTAATGATGTTTGCCTTTCTGGTATTCACCAGTACTGCGTTTGCCAACGAAATTTATATTGAACAAGTAGGTGATACCATTGACTTGGATATTATTCAAGATGGTCAAAATAACGAGTTTGGCGACGGAACGACTGATGCTACCTTAAAAGGTGACGATATGACTTTTAGTATCACACAAACCGGTGATACAAACAAAATTGACGCAATTATTAAAGGCAACGACTACACAGGCACATGGGTATTCACAGGTGACAACAACATAGTTGACATGAAGTGTTCAAGCACCGCGGCAGGTGATTGTGAAACTGTAACAGTGAATATTGCAACTACAGGCGATGATAACATATACAAAGTCTATATAGGCGAAAGTGCAGATACAGATGATTACACTGCTAACTGGACTGTGACAGGCGACGGTAACGTTATTGATTTAAACAGTGATGCTAAAGCTGGTGATACAACCATTACAATAAACAATGCAAGTTCAACAGCAAGTGGCACTATTAACAATTCAGGAAGCGGACTATCAGCTACTAGCGGAGGCAACTATGTTGATATTGATCAATCAGGTGCTGGTGATGTTAACGGTCATAGTATTACATTAAGTGTTACTGGAGGCGGTAATGATATTAGTGTAAATCAAAGTGGAGTCTATGATAATAAAGTAGACATGACTATGCAAGGAGATGGTGGTGAGGTCGATATTACTCAATCTGATTAGTATGTCGTTGTTTAGTAGTGCGGCGCTAGCTCTGGCACCAGATGCTGGAAATATAGGAAAGATCAAAGGAAGCGGCGTACTAGAGAGGAACGGTGCAGTTGTAACCGGTGACACTGGAGTTGGTGTGAAAAGCATGGACACAGCGGTTACAGCAAACGGTCAGATGCAAATTGATTTTGTAGACGAAACTAGAGTAGACATCACTGAACACAGCAGATTGCTCATTGATGAATTTGTTTATGATCCGGATAACGGCGAAGGTAAGTTAGGGTTAAAAGCAAGTTTAGGAACTATGCGATATGCCAGTGGTCAAATTGCAAAAAAATATAAACAAAATGTAAAAATTCGTACTCCTTCAGCTACTATTGGTGTTAGGGGTACGGATTTTGTTTTGGTTGTTGACGAAGTAGGAGCAACAATGGTAACACTTTTACCCAGTTGCGATGAAGATGGTTACTGCTTTACTGGCGAGATTAAAGTAGAAACAGATGTCGGGTTTGTAATTATGAATCAAGCATTTCAAACTACTATGACTACTATCGGTAGTCAATCACCTACTAAGCCGTTGATACTAGAGCTTAGTGAGAAAGATATCAATCAATTATTGATATTAAGAAAACGTTCACCTTATGAAGATGAAGAAGCTGTTATAAGACGCAATGCTAGAAGAATGTTTGACTTTTTAGGCATTGACTTTTTAGAGTTTGATGACTTAGATTCAGATGCACTAGCAGATACAATTAATGATATTTGGGTAACACAATTAGATGAATCAGACTATATGCTTGCAGATGTGCTATACGATATGTTAGATAGATTAAATGCATTGTTGTATGCACTATTCAAAGATCAATTAACATTACAAAATGAAAAGTTTTTCGTAAAAGAAGAATATGGTTTTGATCCAGAAACAGGAATACGTTTAGAAAAAGAAGGCGAGTTTTATATTTTAGAAAGAAGAGACAACTCAGGAAATAATTATTATAGGTTAAGATTGCACGATGCATATGGATATAGATTGGATATGAGACAAAATGATTGGGAATACTGGGACTATAATCTTGGTGTTAGCGGTGGCGGCAACGACATTGTTATTCAGCAACAAAATTAATGCCAATGAAATATACATAACACAAGTTGGTAATTTGTTTGATGGAGAAATTACACAGGACGGAGAGAACAATAAGATTGTTAGTCTAAACACTGTGAGTGGAAGAGCAAGTGTTGGCGGAAATAATAAAACATTTACTGTAACACAAACTGGAGATAACAATAGAGCAGGATTTTGGACACACGGCGGCAATCAAGTTATTACTGTAACACAGGACGGTGATGGTAATGTTAGTGCAGTTGATAATCATGGCAATAACAATGATATTACACTAGACATCGAAGGTGATACTAACACAACACACACTGAAATAGGAAACGGCGGTGATGAATTCAATGACCTAAGTCTTATTATAAAGGGCGACAGCAATAATGCATATGTAGAAGTTCTCAACGGTGATAGCAATGACATTGATGCACAAATACAAAGTCAAGACAGTAATACCATGCGTATCACTGTTAATGGTAATAGCAATGATATCAAAGCATGGCAAGGCAAACACGAAGATGGTAATGTAGACCCAGACGAAACTGGAAACAATGATTTGTATTGGATTGTATCAGGTAACAGCAACACACTAGAAAGTTATCAAACAGATGATAGGGGTAATGGTGGACAACATATTGCAAATTATATCACAGGCAGTAACAATACAGTAAAACATACGCAAAGAGGCAGTGGTGACCACGAAGGCTTTATTGAAATTAATGGTGATGGTAATGATGTAGAACTACTACAACGTGGCAACAACAATAATATGTTTGCTGACATTGTTTTAGATGATGGTCATACAGTTGATGTTGCTCAACGTCATGCAAATCATATCTCTAACATTGAATTATCAAACGGCGGCGGCGCTTATAACCTTAATGTAAGTCAAATGTCTACTACAGCTCAGACATATAATCTCACAGGAACATGTACAAACGCTACAGGGTGTGCATTAACCATCAATCAAAATTAAATAAGTACACATATGAAAATATTAACACATTGGACATTGGCATTTGTAACTGTAGTTTTGGTTACATTATTTCATTACAATAATAATTTTGTTGTTGAAACAGCAAGACTCAAAGGATTTGACTTGCTACAACAATATGACCAAACTGTACAAAGTAACGACATTGCAGTTGTTACTATTGACGAAGATGCATTAGAAAAATATGGACAATGGCCCTGGAAGCGTGATGTGCTTGCAGATCTAATATGGAAACTTAGAGAAGCAGGCGCAGGTATAATTGTGTTGCCTATATTGTTTAGTGAATATGATAGACTAGGAGGTGACCAAGCACTACAAGAAGCTATAGTTGGCAATGGAGTCGTAATAGGTCAGAATGGTAGCTTTGGTGCTAACAAAAATGGTGTTCCTAGAGGTGTTGCTAAAATTGGCGATCCACTACCTTTCTTATTTGAATGGGACGGAATGCTTGGGCCAATACCATTTTTTGCAATGGCAGATGGAGTTGGTGTACTAAACACAGTGCCTGAGATAGACGGTGTTGTTAGACGCTTGCCTATGCTGATGCGTGTAGGTGATGCAGTATATCCAAGTATTGCTATCGAAACAATTCGAGTTGCAGTAGGAGAACAAAGCTATCAAGTAAAAAGCAATGCAGGCGGTATTGATAAAATGCGTGTGCCGGGTTATCCTATAATACAAACAGATAGCAATGCTAGAGTTTGGCTACGTTGGAACAAACAATTTGAAACTATAAGTGCAGTCGAAGAAGAAAACTTTTACATGTTAGCAGATAAAACTGTAATAATAGCACCAATAGCAGATGGTATAGCAAATATTATAGCAAGCCCAAAAGGCGGGCAGTATAGCTATATGCCTAATGCAGTAGCATTACAAAATATACTAGATGGAGACACAATATCTCGTCCGTATTGGGCTCTTTTAATAGAGATAGGTACTACATTTAGTGTAGGATTCCTACTCGTTATACTTGGTCGCTTTGCTCCATACTGGTTAGCAGGAGCAAGTATTTTAGTATTTGCTGGTGGTATTGGATATGGTGTTTATTACGCTTGGATAAATTATTTGTATCTAATAGATGGTACAATGCCTATGCTAGCTGTTATACTGGTAGGCTTACATGCTGTATTTGCACGTTTTGTATTAGAGTTCTTTGAAAAACAAAAGATTAAAAAACAGTTTGCTGGATATGCAAGCCCTACAGTTGTGCGTATGCTACAAGAGAATCCTGCACTTATAAAAGAGGGAATGAAAAGAGAAGTTAGTATTGTGTTTAGCGACTTGCGTGGATTTACTCCACTTGGTGAAAGTTTTGGAGATGACGTAGCTGGACTAACTAAAATTATGAATGGCTATATGGATGCCATAACACAGCCTGTACTAGACATGGACGGAATGATAATTAAGTATATAGGAGATGCAAGTATGCATATACACAATGCTCCTATACACGATCCACAACACCCAAAGACAGCGGTGCAATGTGGATTAGATATGCTAAAAGCAGTGGAGATATTCAATGACAAAATTACAAGAGAAGGCAGACCGCCAGTGGGCATGGGTGCGGGCATTAATACCGGACTTGGCTACCTTGGAGAAATGGGATCAACACAAAGACACTCATATGATGTATTGGGCGACAGCGTCAGCACAGCCGCAAGAATTGAGAGCAAGTGTAAAGAATACGGGTGTGTACTATTAGTAGGTGATGCTACATATCAACAAACAAAAGATGATTTCTTTTGGTTAAAAATAGATGATCTAGCTGTAAAAGGAAAAACAGTAGGTATAGGTATTTGGACAGTACTGGATAATGTTAAACCTGCATGGCGTGTAGCACAACGCAAACACGAAGAAATGCACCAACTGTACAAAGCTCAAAAGTTTCAAGAAGCTATTGAACAATGTAATGTATTACACAGTCATTTTGATGATAGGATGTCTGGATATTATGATATGTGGATTGAACGTTGTGAATATATGATGACTCAAGATTTACCTAAAGACTGGAATGGTGTCTTTGTCGCAACGACCAAGTAGCGGTTATCGGATATAGTTTGTAAAAAATATCTAATGGCAAACTCTGAGACAATTTAACTTTATCTCGGTCTGACTTTGCTGATTCATGCCATTCGTCTAATATCCAACTAGATGAATTTAATTCAGTTATCTTTTTCAGCCTGTTTACGTTTGTATTCTTCGATGTCATCTACATCTATATCCAATTTCCTGCCTGTCATCTTTTCATATTCTTCTTTAAATTCTAATACCATATTTAATTTTGTTTCTAGCCTAATTAAGTCATTGTCTAACATTCTAATTCTGTCAACTAAAGCTATTAGTATACCTTGAGCTTCTACTATTTTTGGTTTTATGTTTCCGGTTGCCCAGCCCCATATATACCATACAAAATAACCCAAAAATAGACATGCAATAATCGGAAACCCATAATCACTTATCCATACAGCTAGGTTATCCATTTATTTCGATCCGACGTACCCTGCTATAATACCAATTAAACCTGTCAATGCCATTTTCATTAATGTAATAACACTTTCATCTACTGGTCTGTTTTCTTGTAATGCTACATAATAGTCTCCTACTATGATTATTCCAAGTAGTGATAACACTCCGACAACTAGTGCTACTATTATTAAGTCTTTAAGATTCTTTATCATTCTTTCTTTAAATCCTCTGGGTTACTTCTTATTAGCCAGCCAGTTTCATTAACTATAAAACGGTCTCCTGGCTTGTACAAACAACTGTATTCTTCTTCCCAATCCCCGTCTTTATTTCGACCCATTACTTCACCGGGCCAATCTCCTTTAACAGTAAAATTATTTCCAATTTGATCTATTGTGTAGTCTAACCAATTCATTGGTTTTTCTCCCTTAGTCTTTTCTCGCATCCTCTTTGCCGTCTTTGGCGGCGATACGATCTACATTAGGGCGTACTCCAAGAGCATAACTCATCAGTGCATCAATTTTAACTAAGTCATTATTCATTGTTTGCACTCGGTTATTAAGACTTTTCACAATACCAGATAATGTCATAACACTTCCTGTTACTCCATCTAATATAAACTTTATTGTAAGAAAGACCAAATATCCTGATGCCATCGCCGCGGCTATTGGAAATCCAACATCCGAGATGAATCTCAATACGTCTCCCACATAGTACTCCTCTGTCTGCACTATTATTTATAGAATATTAGTACAAAAGTGTGGATCAGATAATACTTGGGGACGGATTATAGTCGTTAATGTTTATTGCTTTCCAAACATCAACGTACTTGTCAATAATATATTTGGGTTTAGATTCGGCGAGTAAACATTCATCGCCTGCATTAAGATCCATTGCTTCCATAAGTTTGTTGTAAACAATCTCATGATCCGGATTACTTAAATGTCCATTTCTTTGATCCCTGTGTTGTTCTTTTGCATTAAACTTAGGATCATTTTCACTAAACCACATAAGACTTGGATACATTGTTACACCACTTGCAAATCTATGATATAGATATTGATTTTCTATTAGTCGTGGTTCACCTGTTGCAAATTCAACTCCAGCACTAAAACTATGAAAATGTATTATCTTTTTGTCTGAAAAATCTTTACATAAAACTTTATCAAACCATTGCAATACACCAGCTAGTTTCATATCTTCGTATTGACCAATATAAAAATTATTGTGATAATGATATGCTGATTCGTATACATTATTTTTATCAGGGTGATGTCTAGCTATTGGACTTTGAGCAGTAAAGAAATTTATATCTTCCACATGCTTGTGAAATAATCTACTTGGTTGACTCCAAGCAAAAATAAATGTGTCGTACTCTTTTGATTCTTGTGTGTTTTGAAATTTATAAAAGTTTGCAATAGCGTTAAGTGGACCACTACCGCCTTGTGCATATTCGATATGTAGTTTACAATTTTGTCTACGTTCTAATCTTTGTAACCAATGGTCACCTTTAAGTGGATCAGGTCCTGAAAACAAGACAAAACTATCACCAAATACTACAACTTTCATAAACTAGCAAGCTCAATCAATGTTGCACTTAAATTAATTTCCACATCAGCTACTTGTGTATGCTTTACGATACCATTTCTAATAACAATTACTGCTTCGTCTTGCTTATCTTCAGTGTCTCCGAAAAACTCTATGTTTCTATACAACCAGCGATACATCTCTTCATATTCGTCAGCTCTACAGTTTGCAATAATTAGTTTTCTTGCTTCTCTGATTTGTTTTGCTTTGAATAGTTCTACCATTTTAATACGCCAACCTGTGTCAACATCACTTTGTTCTGGTTGTGCAAGTTTATTATCGACTACTGCCATTTGTACACTATTGATAGTTTTACGCAAGTCTGGATACGTTGCTCTTACAAAACTGTCTAGTGTTTCAAGTTCAAACTGTACATCATTACTGATTAATATTTCGGCACACTTTGCAGTAAACTCATTGGTATCCAAACTTGTAATATGAAAGCCTTGACATCTACTGTGCAATGCTGGAATAATTTTGTTAGGATAGTTACAAGTAAGAATAAAACGTACACTCATATGATACTGTTCCATTACACCACGCAAAGCCGCTTGACCTTCTGCACTAATATAATCAGCCTCATCTAACAAGATTACTTTGTAATCTCCCCACGGCATAGTTTCACTAAAATT
>Ga0163111_10003335_pt1 | contig 10353 bp, 15 predicted proteins | sample CRUFie1St18metaG_FD_109645 | JGI IMG/M metagenome (GOLD analysis project Ga0163111, IMG submission 109645) | Marine microbial communities from the Costa Rica Dome - CRUD Field 142mm St18 metaG | ecosystem: Environmental > Aquatic > Marine > Oceanic > Photic zone | place: Costa Rica: the Eastern... | reverse complement strand
CCTCAGTAGAGATAAGGGCAAACATAAAATCAGCAGTGGCAGGAAGACCAAAAGACTCAGAAGTATCGGTAAGATCTGGATCGCTATTGCCAAAACCACTACGAGTGGTCTGAGTAGCACTAATAATAGGGACGTTACATTCCACAGCAAGACCCCGAAGCTCCTCAGCAATCGCCTTAACATAGGTATACGAGTTAACAACGGCACCTTTGTACCTCACACTTGCACATATATTTAAGTAATCAATGAATATAAGATCTGGTTTAAAATCTTTTTTTAATCTAAGATCGCTTAGGAGTGCCTTAAAATGTCCTGCATGTGCAGATGCTGTTGGATACTCCTTGATGATAAGTTTACCCTGAGTTTTCCTAGCGATCTCATTTACTTTACTGGTAAAAAGAACCTCAGGTAATTCTGTAATATCTTTTACAGCAACGTTTAAAAGGTTTGCATCAATTCGCTCAGCAATCTTTTCCTCTGCCATCTCACATGTAATGTAGAGAACGTTGTACCCCTGTGACAATGCGGAACCAGCGCAGTGGCACATGAATAGAGACTTCCCGACACCCGTACCAGCAAGAGCGACGTTGAGAGTCTTATTAGAGAGACCACCTTTGGTAATGAAGTTAAACTTCTCAAGATCAAAGGGGATCTTTTCTTCTTTCCGATGGTAGAATTCATACCTGTCTGTAGCTTGTTCTATGTAATCGTGTCCGATGTGTTCATCGAACGAAACCGCCAAGGCTTCTTGGAGAATGGAGGGTATCGCATCTCTCGAAATTTTCTTATCGCCTCCGTCTGCAATCTTGATCGACTGCATAAGGGCGAGATAGATTGCTCTGTCTTTACACCACTTTTCTGTGGCGTCGAGCAACCACTCGTAGTCAACCCACTCGTCGGATAAGTTGGATACTGTCTGTACCGAATTTTGAAACGATTCATCAGTAAGGTCGTTACGATTTTGTAAATTAATTGTAAGGACTTCTTTAGTAGGAATCTTGTCGTACTTAGCAGCGAAGTCAGCAATCTCCTCGTAGATGATCTTCTCATGATAGTTCTCATAATATTCTGCTTTTAAAAATGGAACTACTTTTCGATAATACTCCTCGTTATGTAGGAGATTTCTCAGGATAGTTTCTTCAATTCGTTCAATCATTAAAATTTAACCTAGCGAAGGATTTATCACTTAACCTCTTCTGAATTAGTTTACCATATTCTTCATGAAGTTCGCAACCAATGTAATGTCTTTGTAAGGATTTAGCTACCAGAGCAGTTGTACCAGATCCCATAAAAGGATCTAATACAATATCACCTTCTTCACTACCTGCCTTAATACATGGTTCAATTAGATCAGGTGGATACACAGCAAAGTGTGCTCCTTTGTATGGTTTGTTTGTTACACTCCAAACAGATCTTTTGTTTTTTGTTGCGTAGCTTTTACTCAACCCTGTATGAGGGGATAGACCGCTGCCAGCATTATGATACTTACCTTTACTACGGTCGCGAGTACCCCAGTCCCTAGCAGGTTCTTTGATTGCTTCATTGTCATAGTAATATTTTTTATTTTTACTAAATAGGAATATATACTCATGTGACTTGGTACATCTATCTCTGACACTCTCAGGCATAGGGTTAGGTTTGTGCCAAATAATATCCTGTCTCAAATACCACCCATCAGAACGCAATGCAAAAGCCAACATCCAAGGAATCCCAATCAAATCTTTTTCCTTTAGTCCTTCTAACTTTCTTCCCCGCTTGTTGCATTGTTGCGGCAAATCCTGGTTGGTTTTACTCACCGATTGCTTAGGATAGGACTGACCTTTACCAGGTCTATAGTTGTAATAGCTATCTCCTATGTTTACCCATAGTGTACCATCATCAGTTAACACATCACGAACTGATCTGAATACTTCTACTAAAGTTTCAATGTATTCTTCTGGTGTTTGTTCCTGTCCTATCTGTTCGTCCTCACCACCATAGTCACGTAGACCATAATAAGGTGGTGAGGTAACACACATTCTAGCTTTGCCATCAAACTCTTTAAGAGTCTGACGACAATCACCAAACAAAATAGTATCAGTTACCATAAGAAAATTCCTGACGTGCCGCCTCTTCAAGTTGTGCCATCACTTCTTCAGTGAAATACTTCTCAGGATTAGCGAGAATAGATTTAGGATAAACAGAAGATTCACCAACTTTAATACGATTCCCAACCCGTTGGAAGACCCCGTATTGTTCACCCAACTCCAATAACCCGTAATACTTGTCCAGTCCACGGTCGTCAAAAAATAGACGAGTCTCAACTTTACTTCCCTCCTTTGTTAGTCGTGATTTCTTTGCTTCACATTTGATGATGTTACCAACAAGCTCAGTACCATCTTTCTCTTTCTTCTTTCCAAGATAGATGATAGTGGATGCAGCATACTTAAGACCTGTACCGCCTCCCATCTCCTTTGCAGGAACATAGGAACCAATTACATCATATGTATGGTTAGTCACGATCATAGGAACACCCGCTTGTCCTAGTTTCAATGTCAACACACGGAATGCACCCTTGATCAATTGTGATTTGGTCATGTCTCTGACCTGTTTGTCATTAGCAATGTCTTCCATCTCTTTAGATGTAGAAAGCATTCCTAGACTATCAAGGACAAACATCATAGGTACACGTTTGTCCTTAGGTTCTTTCATGTACTTATCCAGAATCCTACATGCCTGTGTCCTGAACTCTTCAATAGTAGCTACGGGAAACAGCACCATACGTGAACTGTCAATACCACGCGACTCAATCATGTCACGGGAAATGGCGGATTCAGTTTCAAAATAAATGACGCCACCTTCAGGATTAGCATCAAGGAAATTACGAACGACACTAAGAGCAAAAAAAGTTTTTCCAGTGCTGCTCTCTCCTGCAAGAGCGGTGACTTTGTTTGAAGGCAGACCTCCAAAAAGCGAACCACTAACCAAGGCGTTAAAGATATAACTGCCAGTATCGACGTAATTAGTAATGTCACCTGCAGCGACTCCTTCGCTGACCAGACCAGCAAATTCATTTCCACTGTCTTTAATTACTGTATCTAAGAATCCCATTTTGTTGCTTCATCCTCGTAAAAGTTTACATAAGTATAGTTCTTACTCATGAGTTTAGCAAACCCAAGAGCAGTGTCATAGTCCTCAAAGCATTTTACATCTTCAGAACCTATTTGTCCAACCACATGATTAGTCCATGTGACTACAAAGATTTTCTTATTCATTCAAAGAAACTCCCAATGGTGATGGTTTTCTCATGCTTCCATCCAATACATTGTAGCACGTTCTTCAAAGGTTCCAAGAAACTCTTTTCAAATTGTGTTTGATAATCCACATACTTTTCGATACCAAACTCTTTGGGTAACTCACCGAAGAAGCTAATAGCATTCTCATGCAGTGGGTTTGGTGTCTTCAAATATACGAATTTAATTTTCTCGCCTTCTTGTATCAAGGCATGTTTATTTTCTACCTTATGTTTTTTCACATAATGATTATAAAGTAGAGCACCCCTCACGGCAATGGGGGTTCCTTTTGAATAGATTGTCGTTGGGTGACGGTACTTGGCAAGGTTGTTAACTCCTCTGGGAAAGGAGACTTCCTCGTAAGGTCGCTGTCGTGTTTCATTGCGGACTTCATTGATGAAATTGATAAGTTCATCATTTGTTTTGCCGATAATAATCTTAAACGCTGCATACAACTTGTCTCTAAAATATGCTGGTGTTGATGACCTAGCTGTTTCAAGACCCATGATCTTCATCTTGGGTTCTCTGTATCTAACTCCCTCACTATCCCAAACGTTGAGAATGTAACGCTTCTTCGCAGTCCAAATACCACGGTCAGCAATATTCTCACGTTTCATACTCATCTTTTGATCATACGCTGAAACATACGACGCAAGTTCTTGGTATGAACGTTCAATAAAAGGTTCCAGTTTTTCTTGACAGATCTTGTCAAGTAACGAAACAACTGCTGCTTTATCGTCAGATTTATTACTAAAAAATTTAGCAACAAGAGGTCCGAGATTAAGATAGATTGAGTCAGTGTCGGATGCAATGACATAATCCTCCTTGTCGGTAGAGAGCAGTTTATTTAGGTATCCGTTCATACGGTTCTCAATCCAACGAATTGATACCTGACCAGATAGAGTGATAGCTTCGGCATTTGCTAGACGATAATATCGGAAGTGTTCATTACCGATAGCACCATAAGCAGAGTTGAGAGAGATCTTCTTTGCCATCTGAATATTATTACAGCGAGCAATCTCTTTCATGAGTTCGACAGTAGGAGTTTTTTCATACTCCTGCTTTGCTTTGATCATCTTCTTTTTGAAGATAACACGACTGTCGTACATCTTCTGCATCATCTGTGGTAAAAACCCATGCTTATCTTTACGATACTGGGCACCATTTGCACACACAGCAAACTCACCATCGATGTCTATCTCCTGTTTAAGGATTCGATCAACCGTAGCCTGTGGATGTCTAACGTCCTGAAGGGTTTCTGGCGAGATGTTGTATTGCATAATAAGATGAGGGTAGAGAGAATTAAGATCGAAAGACACCACCCAATCATAGAATCCAGGTTTCGGTTCCTTAACATATGCCCCCGCATATTTCTCGGACTTATCGTTTTGCTTCTTAGGCGGGATAGCAATATTACGCTTCAGAAGTTCCACGTAAATATAGTTATCCCACATACGAACCTGACTAAACACATCTTCATAATTCACCTTGGCATCATATGCCATAGTGTATGCAAGTTCAATTAGTTTCATCTTGTCATCTAGTTTATCAACTAGACGAACGTCATGGATGTTGTAATCGATAAATTTCTGCCAATCATTTTCATAGAACTCCTTGAAGGTATCATACTCAGAGTGATCAAGTTTCTTTTCACCAAGTTCAACATTACAAATGTGATCGAGACGATAAGATTCTTGATTGGTATAAGTAAACTTCTTATACAACTCAAGATAATCAAGAGTAGATATACCAAGGGTGTCAACAGCAAACTGTTTACGACCTTTGATAAAAATTTCACGAGTAGATACAAGTCTCCATGGTGATAAAAGTTTTACAAATTTCTCACCAAGAATACGATCAATACGATTGCGAATGTAAGGCATATCAAATAGCTGTACATTCCAACCAGTAATTACGTCAGGATAATTTTCCTGCCAGTATTCAAGGAACGCTCCCAACATGCCTTCTTCTGTTCGGAAATGCATGTAGTCCACCATGGGGTCTTTGTTATTGTATGGTCTTGCCCCGAACACAATAATCCTACCAGAGAAACTATCTTTGATTGAGATGGCAAGGATTTCCTGATCGGCAGACTCGATATCTGGAAAACCGTTTTCTGCTGCGGTCTCAATGTCAATGTTGAAAACACGGATCTTACTGGAATCAAATTTAAGTTCATTTTCTGGGTGTTGTTCAGCAATATACTGATACAAGAATCTAGAGTTACCATAGATTTCAAAATTCTCCACCTCCTTATATTGTTTTATGAAGTCACGAGCTTCTTGAATAGAACCAAACTTATGTGGTTCTACACAATCTCCTTCTAGTGTTCGCCATTCTGAATAATTCTTTGTAGGCAAGTACAACGTAGGGTTGAAAGGAACCCTAACGTTGAAACGATTGCCATTCTCATAACCACGCACAAGCAGACGGTTGCCTGCTTGCTCTACACTAGTGTAAAACTTCATTCAAGACATTCAATATAGCGAGCAAGAATTACCTTGCTTGGATTAGTAACAATAGTAACATCAGAAGACCGAACATTAAACTCGGTCTCTGATGAGTGTGTTGCCCACGGAGTAAGTTGACCTTCACAGTCTACCACATATGGTTGAACTAACCATATGTCAGGGTCACCTGGTAAAGTGTCACCTTCTACTGATTCTACCTGAGTGACGATCCACTCATTCTGTAGCTTGATCAGGTTCGCCTTCAGTTCCATTTGGTTTCTCAGGATAGAAAATTTGTTCGTCTTTTAGTCCAATTTCACGGAGTCTACCCGCATAGTTGTCAACAATATTATTGTCAGGGAAAACAACACTAATAATATGTTCTCCACCAAGACGATGTTCTTCTACTGGAGAGAAAGGACACCAACGAGTGTAAGCGATAGGAATAGTACCATCCTCGTTTTCAGTTCCAAGTTCTAACTTGTATGGATAAAGCATACGATATCCTACAACTTTATTGTCTTCTTCTTCATTGCGAACTTCACCGAAGATACAAAGAATATGATCTCCGTTTGCTAAAGTAACAACACGAATATTATGATTCGTTTTTAGTGGAGGAAGTGGTTGTTCAGTCATAATACCTCTGGGTTAACAGTTTTAGTTTCAACTTCTTTTCTCTCTTTAATTTTATTTTCATACGCATTTTGCAATCCTGGTTCAGGACTGCTGATAGTCATTACACTATCATAAGGGATCTTATACTGCCAATCGACAGAATAAGGATTCCACTTACTAAACTTAACTTGGTATTCCATGTTATATTGTTCAGTAAGATATTGAGGGTTCTCACCTGCGAGGTTGAGAATGTAAGGATCTTCCATCAAGAGGCAAACACCTTTACGGTTTTCACCTTCTTCATCAAAAATCTCTTTCAACTCAGTAATGATTCGATCACCCGTTTTCAATGTAAGGATAGATACTGCCATAGCTATAAGAGTTTGATTTTATTGTAACACGAAAAAAGAGGGGTGTCAACTGGATTTTGCCAGTTACCCCTCTGCGACGACGATATTTAAAAGGTAGCCGCAATTATTTAGAAGTGTTTTTTACGTTGTTGTTTTTCTGGTAATTCTTTCTTTAATGTAATTACTAGTAGACCATCTTTAAATTCTACTGTCTCTACTTCTACGTCATCTGCCATCTGCCAGTTGCGTGAGAATGTTCTATATGAAATTCCTTTGTGTGCGTAATTTCTTTCTTTATCTGCTGGTGCTTTTCTAGCAGATACTGTTAAGACATTTCGTTCGGTTTCGACTTCCAGATCTCGTTCTGAAAATCCTGCAAGAGCGACCTCCAATATTGTTCGACCACTAGGTCCATTAACGACATTGTAAGGAGGGTAGTTTGTTCCTGCTCCTGCAAGAGCTTCAAGTCTACTGAATGTTTCATCGAACCCAAGTGAAAATGGGGAAAGTTGTTGCCATGCATAATTGTTTACCATTGTCCTTTAATAAGCGACTGTTTACTGTGACCCCGAAGGCATCACATTAATAGTTATAAAGGAAACATAATTGTGATTGGTGTAGAGAACCCTCTCTATGACTACGGTTTACTCTACTTCTTGTTTTTTACGACCAATATTATATTTGCTCTCAAGCGTCCACTCACCTTTTTCTTTAAAAGATAATACTTTAATCTGATTGAGAGGAGCTAAGTCAGAAATTTTTTCCTGACTCTCTGCAGAGATATTAACTAGTCCCCAATCAACTAGAAGTTGTACAATACGATTACGACGTTGTACATCATTCAATGAAAGATTTGTATTCTTCCCATCAAGGGCAAACAATTCTTTGAAGTGTACAATAAAATATCTTCCTTGCTTATGCAAGATATGACAAGACTGATAGATCTTTCTTTCTTTGCGAGATGCTACACCAATCCTTGTTAATGTTTCTCTCACCTTGAGGAAATCATCAGGTTCGTTCAGGACAACTTCAACCATGTCAGTTTGTCGCCACTGGATCTCAATTTCACCGCTCATTTTTACCACCTTTGCTCAATGCTTTTGTAATGTGATCGAGTTGATCCTTGGTGAGAATTCTAAGAGCTTGTAAAGCTTTATCGTCATTATAACCATAATACTCTTTTACTAGCTCAAGATAATCAATAGAATCTTTTCGCGTCCAAGGAGAGAAACGCTTCCTTGGTTTCACACTATTTAGCAAAAAGTCGTATTGTAACTTCTTTGGCAGGTGTGGATTTTTGTTTAATTCGTTTACATAAAGGATGGTGTCAGTGAAAGACGACAAGCATCTATTAATAATATAAGGAGGATACTTTCTCTCAGCATCAATGTCATCATCAAGAATGTTTTTCTTGGATTGATTGATGCTGTATAGGTAGTCTTTCAGTTGGTACATTGTCGTTCCAGTGTCTTATGTTTCCAGCGATAATAAAACAGTTGGTAATTACCAACTGTATAAAAATAAAAGTTCTGATGACGCATATAACATCATCATATTGTTTTGTTGTTCTGTCATTAAAAGATCCGAGAGCATACTTCCAGATCTTCCAAAATTGTTTCATAGATCATTTAAATGTTGCAGTGACACCCACTACAGTACAACCAGGATTGCGAGCAAGAGCGACCTTACGTGCATCTTGGTAGTCACGGGCAATGACTTCTTCAACGAAGACTGTTCCCGCTTTAAATAGTTTGACTTCACATTTCATAGTTAGCTAATACAAGTTCTTTACGAGAGGCTTGATCTGTATTATAACTCCCCACGCTCCTCATGGTGTAAGTATGTGCAAATTCTGCAGCTGTCCACCCATCAAAACGGTCTCTAATTAATTGCGACGAATTGTAACTAACAAGTTGACGAGCGACATAACGGTCACAATCAGAAGCAAACTTGTCGTGATCAAATCCCTTGTGCATACTTCCACGTTTACCATATAGATTGGATCCGATTTCGTATGGGGGATCGAGATATATGAATGTTTGCTTGCTGTCGCCAAAGAGTTCTTCATATGATTTGTTAGTGATTTTCCAATGAGCAATCAACTCTTGATAACCAGTTAGTTTCTCAATCCCGTTGAACGAAAAGTTGGATTCACTTGCTTGTTTTGAAAAGGAACTTGATTCTGTAAGACCTGAGAAACTACACTTATTAACGACATAAAAAGAAACAGCACGGTGAACTGCCGCAGTCTCAGTGGCATCTTTCTCAAGATAAGCTTTAGCTTCCAGAAAAAGTTGTTTAGCGGAAGAGGGGTCAGGGTGCCTCTGTTTAAGTTGGAGGAGTTGGTTCTTAATTTCATTACCGTTGTCTCTCAGTTCACACCAAAAATTATAAAGTGGTTCATAAAGATCATTCACCCAAATGTCTAGGTGAGGATATCGCTTACCGATTTCCAAAGCTACACTACCACCACCAAGAAAAGGTTCTCTGTATTCTGTATAACCTTTTAGGTCAGGGATATATTGAAAGAGTTTACTGAGTGCTCTACTCTTCCCGCCTGGATACCTCAATGGTGTTTTTAGGGACTTCAAAGTTTGGGGCATGATATTTAAGGTATTCGTGAAAGGTTAGTTTCAATTGTTTCTGCGTCATACCACAATGGGCAGCAGCAGTAGGTAGATTCATTGTAGCATGGAAGAGACCTTCATGTGCTTCCTTTACATTCTGTGGCGTTGTTTTGGTTTTCAAAATACGCCCACTGTCTATCAGGTTCTGTTTCAAGTCTTTCAAGCATCTCCTCCATCATAATTTGTTTAGGATCTTTTTCAATGAAATTTAATAAAGTCATTGTTCGATCAGTATAACTTTGTCTACTTTGTTTTCTAAGAAATCAGTTACCTTCATTATACCATATGCAGTAAACACCTGCGGGACAATGAACGCAACCATAGCTACGATCCAGAAAATGTAGTAGTAGTTTTCTTTGTTTTGTGTTCTTTTTTTAGTCATCGTGATCATCAAATGGGTCTTCAAGTCCTTCGTTTGCAAAGAACCCTTTATAGATCCCGTAAAAAATAAACATCACAACGATAACTGCAATAGAAATCGGAAATGTAATATCGGGATCGAAATTATAATGTGAGATCATCATTTGAATTCACAACTCATCATGATCTCTGTTAGACATGCTAACAAATTGATCTCTTGATCAGGAACAATAGGAATACTATTCATATATTTGGCAATAATTAGAACTGCTTCAGGAATAGAAGCAGGTTTCAATACACCATAGAGACTATCATACACTTTACGCATCACCATTGTAGGATCATTGTCCATATTCTGAACGACCCAATTTTTTACATTGGTAAATTCTTTCTTCTTCAAAGAAGAGAGAAGCGTATCAAGATTAACGTCAGCAACGTCAACAAGAATAGCAGAGTCAATTTTTCCTGTGGCAGCATAACGCTGACACTCGTTAATAAGACGACGCCAGTCAGGGTAATAACGTTTGACAAGTTTAGCAATTACCTTGTCTTCATACTCAACGTTTTCTTTAGTGAGAATAGTTTTGAGGCGATTAAAAAACTCACCCTGTAGCTTCACTGCTTGATCTGGTTTGATTCTAAAATCAACCACTGTACATCTTGAGTGCAGTGGTTCAAT
>Ga0163111_10003334_pt1 | contig 10355 bp, 9 predicted proteins | sample CRUFie1St18metaG_FD_109645 | JGI IMG/M metagenome (GOLD analysis project Ga0163111, IMG submission 109645) | Marine microbial communities from the Costa Rica Dome - CRUD Field 142mm St18 metaG | ecosystem: Environmental > Aquatic > Marine > Oceanic > Photic zone | place: Costa Rica: the Eastern... | reverse complement strand
TTTTTATTGGTTTTTTAAGTTTCTTAGAGTGTTTTAAAAATTTCACCTTAAGCTTATTTTTCAATAATTTGAAAAGTTCGTTTTCTGAAATTGCTTGACTTAATTCACCAACCATTCCCATTCCGATATTTTCATTAACATTTTCCAGTGTATTTAATTCATATGCGATTTCTTCGTATGGGTGAGCTTTTCTTAAGCTTGACAATACAGTTTCTTCCAAATGTTTTAAAAATGTAATATTAATACAAACCTCTTCTATCTCAGTGTCTTTATGTTTTGTTCCAATTGTTGGATTTGAATCCTCATTTCCTTTAAATGTGCCAATTCCTTCATACGAAAAACTGCAATTTTCATATTTGCCAATAGATCCTGCACCAACACCAAATAACTTTTTTCTAAGCACTTCTGCGTCTTTCCTAGGAATGTAAGTCGTAAGTTTATTAATTGTTTTTGTTTTAGGTATTAATATTTTAGTATTCTTAATTCCTAATACTTCACATAATTTCATATTGACTCCTATGTTAGAGTTGTCTAACGCAGTATGAATTGCAAAAATTGAAATATCATTTTTTATAGCTAATAATATTGAATCATTTACATAATTTCCAGGTGAAATTTTTGTTAAACCATCAAATATAATAGGATGAAAGCTTATAACAAGATTATTTTTTGTGTCAATTGCTTCTTGAATAACTTCTTTTGTTGAATCAAGACAAATAATAATACCGTTAACTTTATCGTTTTTATTTCCGACTATAAGTCCGGTATTATCAAAATCCTCAGCATAATCTAATGGAGCATAACTATTTAAAAAATCAATTACGTCTTTAACTAACATCTTATAATTATTTATTTCAAAGATAAATAATTACTTTAGTTACGATGAAATTGATAAAAAAAATAATTTTCTGGAAACTTAGTCTTCAGTTTTATATTATAACTTTTTTTAGGAATAAGTTTTATGATTTTGGTTTTCTAAAATCTTACTCTTTTGACACTCCTGTAATTAGTGTCGGTAACTTAGCTGTTGGTGGTACAGGGAAAACTCCAATGGTGGAATTCCTCATTAATTATTTTTCTGACAAGTATAATCTTGGAGTTTTAAGTAGGGGGTATAAACGAAAATCAAAAGGGTTTATTTTGGCATCAGAACATGATGATGCAAATTCTATTGGTGATGAGCCTTTTCAATACTATTCAAAATTTAAAAATATAACAGTAGCAGTAGATAAAAAAAGAGTACGTGGTATTAAAAAATTGATTGATATTGGAATTGATTTAATAATATTAGATGATGCATTTCAGCATAGAAAAGTAAATCCAGCATATTCATTCTTGCTATCAGACTATTCAAATTTATATTTTAACGATTTCCTATTACCAAGAGGTAATTTAAGAGAATCTAAAAAAGGTTATCTAAGAGCTGATTCGATCATTATTACAAAATGTCCACAAAATTTATCAGAAAACGATAAAAAAAATATAAAGCGTAGAATTAATTTAAAATCTAGCCAGAATTTATTTTTCAGTAAGATCAAATATTCTGAGAATATATATTCAAGTAGTAATTCGATGAATATTTTAAAATTATCAAATCAAAAAGTAAATGTTGTAACTGGTATTGTTAATTCAGGAGTTTTAATCAAATATCTTGAAGATAATGATATAGTTGTACAACACTTTAAATATCCAGATCACTATAATTATAAAGAAAAAGATGTTTTAGAATTCCAAGATAATATTACCATAACTACAGAAAAAGATTATACTAAGCTGAGAAAATTTGATATCAAAAATTTATTTTATTTACCAATTAGTGTTGAAATAGATGATGAAAAGAATTTAATAAAAGAGGTTGAAAATAAAATAGGATAATTACTAATTGATATGCTTCCTTGCTCTGTAGGAAGATCTAACCAGTGCACTACTTTCAAAATGTTTGAAACCTAATTTTTCTCCAAGTTCTTTGTATTCCAAAAACTCGTCAGGGGTAACAAATCTTTGAACTTGAAGGTGTTTTTTACTAGGCTGTAAGTATTGACCAATTGTAACTATATCAACTTTTGCATTTTTCAGGTCATAAATGGTTTCGATAACCTCTTCTTTAGTTTCACCTAAGCCAAGCATTATTCCCGACTTGGTTCTTCTTTGACCTTTATCTTTCATATACCTAAGTACATCCATACTTCTGTCATACTTTGCTTGAACGCGAACTTCTTTAGTTAGTCTTCTTGTGGTTTCAATATTATGAGAAATTACCTCAGGTTTTATATTTACCAACCTGTCAATATGTTTATGAATTCCTTGAAAGTCGGGTATCAATGCTTCGAGAGTAATGCCAGGGTTTAACTCTCTTATCTTTTTGATAGTCTCAACCCAAAATTTACTACCCATGTCATCCCTTAAATCATCCCTGTCAACACTTGTAAGAACGGCATGTTTAATTTGCATTATTTTTATACTGTTTGCAACTTTTTCAGCTTCTTCCCAGTCAACTGGAAGGGGTTTACCGGTTTTAACACCACAAAATTTACACGATCTAGTACATATATTTCCAAGAATCATAAATGTAGCAGTTCCTTCACCCCAACATTCTCCCATATTAGGACAGCTTCCTGAAGTACATATTGTATGTAAATTATTATCTTCTACTAGTTTTCTAAGTTTGGTGTATTTAGGCCCTATAGGCAGCTTAACTCTTAACCAGTCAGGTTTCTTTTTATGCTCCACTACTTTTTTTGGCAAGTCTACTTTGAACCACTCTGTTTGCTCCTTAATGACAGTTTCCGTGTCAGGGATGTCAATTTCAAAGAGATTTTCTTTTATATTTTGCGTTGTTTTATTCAAGAAACAAGACTTAATTTTAAGATAACAAAGATACTAAGTAAAATTAAAAACTTAAATACCTTTTATTAAAAAGAATATTGAAAACCCTAACAAGTATATTATTCCGCAAATACTTAAAAGATGCATAAATTTTGTAGGTCTGTTTATTTTAGGCGTATTTTCTGATGATATAAGAATATAATTAATAATTGCATAAAAAGGTGCAGTTAAAAATGACAAAATGGTTGCAATTTTAATCAATAATCCCATTTGAGAAGATAATGCAAAAAAGATGGTTATTGTCCCAAATGCCAATATAGTAAGCCATATTAAATAACCGTTTTTGTTTTGATTATCTAATATTAGTTTAGTTGTTTCGGACATTGCTCTTGGTGATGCATCTAGTGTCGTGATCGTTGTACTAAGCATTGTTGAAAATGCAGCAACACCTATTATGTAATATGACCATTCCCCGAGACTGCTTGTATACATTTCAATTAATTGATTCGAAAAAGCCCCAGCAGAATCACTAAACGTTTCGCCGGATCCATACATTACAAAATAGCCAAGACAAATGAAACAAATACCTAATATTGCAGTTCCAATGTATCCAACATTAAAATCAAACATTGAATTCTTGAGCGTATAATCTTTTAAGGTTTTCTTTTTTTCTAATGCCCAAATTGAATGCCATACAGAGACATCTAAAGGAGCTGGCATCCAACCCATGAATGCAATTAGAAATATTATTCCGATAGAATCATTTGGAAAAATTTGAATCATATTTATATCCATTTCAAACTCTCTACCAGCAATAAAAGTAGCTGTAACAGTACTTATAGCAAGAATTATAATTATATACTTAATTATTTTATCAAGGGTTTTGTATTTACCTATCACTAAAATTATAGAGCAGAAAAGTGTAATCAATACTGTCCAAACTTCAAGTGAAAAGATTCCGCCGCTAATTGATTTAGCAATACCAGCTGTTACTATTGTTACAGCTGTTTGAATAGAAAACATAGTTGCTATGGTTAAAACAAAATAAATAATTAGAATATTTCGACTCAATTTTTTGTATCCATGAAGTACACTTTCACCGGTCGCTAGGGCATATTTAGGGCCAAATTGAAAAAAAGGGTATTTAAATATATTAGCAATTATTAATGCCCAAACTAATCCTAAACCAAAATCAGCTCCAGATTTTGTTGATTGAACCAAATGAGAGACTCCAATTGCAGCTCCGGCAAATAATAAACCAGGACCAAGCTTTTTTAAAATATCTCTAATTTTCCCCATTACATTCCTTGAATTCATCAGGACTTTTTCCACAAAAACTACAGTTTTCGCCGTCCTGATTTAAATACGGATTTTGACTTGCACAGGTGCCAGAGAATTCTCCATCTTTTTTTGCCCAAATTTTTATGCTAATTCCCAAAACACATAATCCAAGTACTAAAATTGTAACAATTGTAGGTATCATAATAATTCAAATTTATTAAATAATGTTAACTTCTGTCTCTAACTCTATTTTAAAAATTTTAAAAATTATCTCTTTAATTGTTAGAGATAGCTTATATATGTCATGACCCTTAGCATCTCCATAATTTATAAGAACTAGAGGTTGTGATTTGTGTATGCCAAATCCGTTAAATTCTTTTCCTTTTAGTCCTGCTTGTTCGATTAACCAAGCAGCAGGGATTTTATAGTTCTCTTCATCTATTTTATAAAACGGAATATTATTAAATTTCTCATTAATCCAATCGATTTTTTCTTTTTTTACAACAGGATTTTTAAAAAAACTACCTGCATTCCCAATTTCTTCAGGATCTGGTAGTTTTCTTTTTCTGATATTACATACAACATTAGAGATGTCTTTTATATTGGGGGTTTTAATGTTTAGTTTTATTAACTCTTCTTTAATTCCTCCATATGAACTATTAATATTGTGATTTTTGTTTTTTAATTTTAAGGTGATAGAAAGTATTATCAAACTTTTATTTTCTTTAAAAATAGAGCTTCTATAACCAAACTTACAATCCTTTATATTGTATTCTTTTATTGATAAGTCATCTTTATTAAAAACTTCACAGGACAAAAAAACATCTTTTAATTCAACTCCATATGCTCCAATGTTTTGTACAGGTGCAGAACCGACATTTCCAGGGATCAGAGATAGATTTTCTATTCCACCTAAATTATTTTCTAAGCAAAATTCAACAAACTTATTCCAATTTTCTCCTGCATTTGCTTTTACTATAGTGTTTTCTGAGTTTGAGTTTTCATATTTTATCCCTTTCATATTTAAATGAATTACAATACCATCGAAATCTTTTGTAAATAAAATATTACTACCACCTCCTAAAAAAAGTGCCTTTTTGTTTTTAATAACATTAATTATGTGGATTAATTCTTCTTTTGAATTAATTTCTACAAATTCTTTAGCCTTGACATCTATATTAAAAGAATTATATTTTTTTAATGAAACATTTTGCTTAATCATTTTTTAAATATTCCATTAGTCCATTTTTTAGAATATTGACACAGGTTACTAAATCAGATTGGTTAAGAACATAAGCAATTCGAATCTGGTTTTTACCAATGTTTTCAGTAGAATAAAAGCCAGCAGCAGGAGCAACCATAATAGTTTCATTATTCAGTGAGTAGTCTTCTAGTAGCCATTTTGCAAAATTTTCTGAATTTTTAATCGGTAGTTCAACAACACAGTAGAACGCACCTTTTGGTTCAGACACCTTTACTCCAGCGATTTCATTCAAACCCTTAATTAAAGTTTTTCTCCTTTCATTATACTCATCTATTACAGAATCAAAATAATCTTTACCAGTATCCATGGCTGCTGTACTGGCAATTTGAGCTAAAGTTGGAGGGGATAGTCTTGCTTGTGCAAATTTCATAGCAGTGGAAATAAATTCATTGTTCTTGGAAATAATACAACCAATTCTCGCTCCGCACATACTGTATCTTTTAGAAACGGAGTCAATAACTATAGCATTTTTTTGAATTTCATTAAACTCTAAAATTGAAGTATGATGTGTATTTTCATAAGTAAACTCACGATATACTTCATCGGCAATTAAAAATAGATTGTGTTTTTTTACAATTTTAACAAGTGTTTTGATTTCATCTTTTGAATATACATATCCAGTTGGATTATTTGGATTACATATTAAAATGCCCTTTGTTTTTTTTGTTATTAAACTTTCAAATTCTTCGATTTCTGGTAGTTTAAAATTATTTTCAATATTAGATTGTATGGGAATTATATTAACACCATTTGCTACAGAAAACCCGTTATAATTTGCGTAAAAGGGTTCGGGAATAATAATTTCATCTGAAGGATCCATAACGCTTCCTATTGTAAATAGTAATGCTTCACTGGCTCCACTCGTAACAATAATCTCTGAACTGTTTAATTGAATATTTAGATTGGAGTAATAATTACAAATTTTATTTCTAAGCTCTAAATCACCTTCAGATTTTGAATATGCCAAAACTTTAATATCAGAATTTTTTACGGCTTCAATAGCCGAATTTGGTGTTTCAATATCTGGCTGCCCAATATTTAAATGGAAGACCTTTACACCATTTTTTTTTGCTTTCTCTGCAAATGGAACAAGCTTTCGTATAGGGGATTCAGGCATTAATTTACCCTTATTTGAAATTGTTAGCATATGTAAAATTTAATTTTAGTAGTCTTCTACAATACTTTTCTTTTTCTTTTCAAGACCAGTTTTTTTATTATCAGCAATTACTTGTCCAGTTATTTTTAAAATAACATTTGGATTTGCCGCATTTGAGGTTACAGTGATTGACTTTCTTATAAATCCGACTCTTTTAGTATCATATTTAACTTGAATTTTATCAGATTCTCCAGGCAAGATTGGTTTTTCAGGTTTTTTAGGAATCGTACATCCACATGTTGATTTAACATTAGAAATAATTAACGGCGCGTCACCCGTATTTGTAAAAACAAAATCTTTAACACCATTTGCACCTTTGTCAATAGTTCCATAATCAATTACTGTTTTTTCAAAAGTAATTACCGCTTTTTTGTTTTGGGAAAAACCTAAAACACCAATAAAGAGTATTAGTGTAATTGTAAATATTTTTTTCATAATTTTTTTCATAAAATTTAACCAGATAAATATAATTATAATTAGTCAGATTAAGAAATATGAGTATTTTCGTAATGTGAAATTTATTTATGAGTATTCAAGCAAAATATGATCATCGAAAAATAGAAGACAAATGGTATTCTTATTGGACTAATAATGATTATTTTTCTTCGAATCCAGATGAACGTGAGCCATATACAATTGTAATTCCCCCTCCAAATATTACTGGGGTTTTACATATGGGACACATGCTTAATAATACAATACAAGATATATTAGTAAGAAGAGCCAGGCTGATGGGTAAAAATGCCTGTTGGGTGCCTGGTACGGACCATGCTTCAATTGCTACTGAGGCGAAGGTTGTTGAAAAGTTAAAAAAGGACGGAATTGATAAAAATGACATCTCAAGAAAAGAGTTTTTAAATTATGCATGGGAATGGAAAGATGAATTTGGAAATATAATTCTAGATCAGCTTAAGAAAATAGGTTGTTCCTGTGATTGGAATCGTACAAAATTCACTCTGGACGATAATATGAATAAATCCGTGATAAAAGTCTTTATTGACTTATACAATAAAGGTTTAATTTATAGAGGTTATAGAATGGTTAACTGGGATCCAGAGGCAAAAACAACTTTATCTGACGAAGAAGTAAATTTTATTGAAAAAAAGGATAATCTATATTATGTCAAATATAAAATCGTTGATTCTGACAGGTGTGTAACTATTGCTACAACAAGACCAGAAACAATATTAGGTGACTCAGCCATTTGTGTTAATCCAGAGGATAAAAGGTTTACTGATCTTATTGGTAAAAGAGCAATAGTTCCAATTATTGACAGACATGTTCCTATAATTGCTGATGAATATGTAGATATTGATTACGGAACAGGATGTTTGAAAGTAACACCAGCTCATGATCATAATGATAAATTATTGGGTGAAAAACATGGTTTGGATTTTATAGATATTTTGAACGATGATGCCTCATTAAATGAAGTTTGTATTCATTATTCTGGAATGGACAGGTTTATCGCGAGAGAAAAAATTATTGATGAATTAGATTCAATTGGTTTATTTGTAAAAAAAGAAAATATAGTTCACAATGTAGGAGTGAGTGAAAGAACTGGAGCCATAATTGAACCTAAGTTTAGTCATCAATGGTTTTTGAAAATGGAAGACCTTGTAAAGCCTGCAATTGAATCTGTGTTAAAGTCTGATAACATTAAATTTCACCCCAAAAAATTCAATAACACATTCAGGAACTGGATGGAAAATATTAGGGATTGGAATATTTCAAGACAGTTATATTGGGGGCATCAAATCCCCGTTTTCTATTACGGAGATGAAAACAATGACTATGTTGTTGCTGAAAATATTGACATTGCCCTAGAACTGGTTAAGAAAAAAACAAAAAATAACAATATTTCTTTGGATGATATATCTCAAGATGAAGATGTTTTGGATACTTGGTTCTCTTCATGGTTATGGCCAATTAGTGTTTTTGATGGGATAAATAATCCTGATAATGAAGAAATCAATTATTATTACCCTACAAATGATTTAATAACAGGGCCCGATATTATCTTTTTTTGGGTTTCTAGAATGATCATGGCAGGTTATGAGTTTAGAAATGAAAAACCTTTTGAAAATGTTTATTTTACAGGAATTGTAAGAGATAAACAAAGAAGAAAAATGAGTAAATCGTTGGGTAATTCACCTGATGCTCTAAAGTTAATTGATGATTATAGTGCTGATGGAGTTCGTGTTGGACTTATGTTAAGTTCTGCAGCAGGTAATGATTTGTTATTTGATGTTAGTTTATGTGATCAAGGTAAATCTTTCTCCAATAAAATTTGGAATTCATTCAGATTATTAAAAGGCTGGGAAATATCATCCATAACTCAACCAGACTATTGTTTGGTTGCTTTAGACTGGTATAATCAAAAATTTTATTCAGTACTAAATCAGATTAATGATCATTTTAGCAAATTTAGAATAAGCGATGCTTTAATGTGTGTTTATAAGCTTATTTGGGATGACTTTTGTTCTGTTCTACTTGAAATTATAAAACCTCAATTTGGACAGCCTATTGATAAAAAAACATACAATGAATTGATTAAAATTTTTGAAAGAAATCTTATTGTTTTACATCCATTTATGCCTTTTATCTCAGAGGAAATATGGCATTTGATATCTGAAAGAAATTCAACCCAAGCTATTGTCGTTTCTGATTGGCCTGAATCTATTAATAATATTGATAATCAAATTATTAGTGATTTTGAAGTTCTTCAAAACATAATTTCAGGAATTAGAAATGTTAGAAAAAAACATCAAATATCCTTTAAGGAAAGTCTTAATCTTAGTGTAGTTAACAATGATAAATTTTCCAAAAATTATGACTCGATAATTAAAAAGATTTGCAATATAAATGATGTAATTTATGCTGATTCTGAAATTCAAAATGCACTTTCTTTTAGAGTTAATTCTAATATATATTCATTACCGTTTGAGAAAGAAATCAACTTTGACGAAGAAATAGTTAAAATCAAAGAAGACCTAGAATATCAAAAAGGGTTTTTAAAATCTGTAAACTTAAAATTAGAAAACAAAAGATTTACGGAAAACGCACCACAAACCATCGTACAAAATGAGCTAAAAAAGAAAAATGACGCTCTTTCTAAAATTTCTGTATTGGAGGAGAGGCTTAAAAAGTTAGAAGATTAGTTTTTTGAAGAAATTACCGTAAGACCACCCTTCACAACCTGATTTAACTTTACATCTACCTTAGTTCCTATTGGTAAAAACAGGTCCACTCTTGATCCAAATTTTATAAAACCTGCATCTTTTCCTTGTTCGGCACAATCTCCAACTTGTGCATAGTTTACTATTCTTCTAGCTAGAGCTCCAGCAATTTGTCTATATAAAACTTTACCAAAATTTTCATTTTCTAAAACTATTGTAGTTCTTTCATTTTTTGTACTCGATTTTGGGTGCCATGCTACTAAATAAGCTCCTGGGTGATATTTAGAAAAAACAATATTTCCACTCATTGGATATCTTGTAACATGCACATTAATAGGAGACATAAAAACACTAACCTGAAGTCTTTTATCCTTAAAATATTCGGGCTCGTAAACTTCTTCAATGATTACAACCTTACCATCTACCGGAGATAAAATATAATTTTCGTTTGAATTAATCTTAATTTTTGGATTTCTAAAAAATTGAAGAATTAACACCAGCATCACGATCAAAAAAACTTTGATAGATAATGCATATTTTACTTCAAAGTAGTCTACAGAAATTATTAAAGCCGATACAATTACAAAAGCACCTAAAATAATGTTAAAACCTTCTTTATGAAACATATTAAATTAATTTTAAAAATAGA
>Ga0163111_10003333_pt1 | contig 10356 bp, 6 predicted proteins | sample CRUFie1St18metaG_FD_109645 | JGI IMG/M metagenome (GOLD analysis project Ga0163111, IMG submission 109645) | Marine microbial communities from the Costa Rica Dome - CRUD Field 142mm St18 metaG | ecosystem: Environmental > Aquatic > Marine > Oceanic > Photic zone | place: Costa Rica: the Eastern... | reverse complement strand
TTGTCAGCAAGTCAAAAGACGGTATGAAGACGTTCACACCACCGCCTGGCGGTGGTGGTGGAGGCGGCGGGTAAGTCTGAAGAGTGAATGATGAAATGACGATGTTATCTTGAATCAAACTGTTCGCTCTCTATCGAATCAACAGAATACTTTAGAACTAACAATTGATATGCTCTATCGTTTCGTTTTCCGTTTTGAAAAATATATTTTTCGATCTTCCCAACAGCGGCGGCGGTGGTGCTGCAGCAGCAGAAGAAGTTGTTGAAGAAGAGGAGGAGGAAGAAGAAGCCGAAGCACCAGCAGGTGGCGGTGGTCTCTTCGGGGACGATGGTGATGGTGGAGATTATTAAACATTTTAAAGAACATAGAGAAACCACTGAAATAGCTGCCATGTATAACATCACAATGCAATCACACTTTCTATTTCGTCGGAATCGATTGCGTTTGGAAGTACTGTTCCTGATTCATGAAATTGAAAGATATCGAATAAAATGTTTCAAATGCTCGATACAACAAAGTCGATTGACAGTTACGTATCATCGTAGGAGAACGGGCGTCAGAAGAACAACCAATCATTGGAATAAATATTCAATTTATTCATTGAAACTTGGAACGGATTTTTAGCAATCGCATGTTCGAATTTCGTCCTAGGTGTTACTTGTCGTTGTGTTCGATTTGCTCAATAAAAACAGGCGAAAAACGTGTGACTTTCCAACGCGTTCAGAGATCAGCACCCAAATTGTTTTCACTGCACGTCAAGCAAGCCTTGGTAATCGTGGCTGAATTTGCTATGGTTTAAAATGTTCATCATTGACTTCATGTCTGATTTGTTGGAACTCTTTCTAAACGATGACGAAATGAAGTCATCCCGTAAAATGTGTTGTTCCAATTTTGCTGCACTGGTATGAAACAAAAATAATGCGCTGTAATGCGATGTGTTTGACCCAATATTACTGTTAGTATCTCTTATATTAAATTTAGATTCTGTTGGCCTATCTAGTAGGTCATCTTATTGCCGCCTGCCCCTCTCGCCAAGTCGCTATATGCTTGCGCCTTTTGGGCACCATTTCCACTTCCATTGCCATACAGTTCTTCTAGCTCGGCTTGTTCTGCCTGGAGCGCCATCTGCTGTGAATACTCTTCAAAGCTTACGTATCCATCTCCATCGTGGTCGAAATCCTCAAATTTTGGATAATCCTTTTCGGTTAGCCCGGGATAGTTGCTCAAATAATCTTTCACATACATGTTGAATTCGGCTCGGCTGATTCTATCGTCGCTGTCTAGATCGGGCTGTTTGAATTCATCATAGTCCCGTTGTAATGCTTCTAATTCAGCCTTCGCCTCGGTTTTCTTTACTAATTCCGTCAATCTTTCGATTTGTTCCTGCAATTCATTGTTTTGGTCGCCAAGTTTGTAAACATCATTGTAGTATTGGCTGTAAAGTTTCTTTTGTTCACTCTTGTGCTTTCGTTTGAGTTCCTTCACAGCACGTCCACTGTGAAAGTTAGCGCCTAAAACCCACGAGGCGACGCCTGTGGCTATCAGTTTTACTGTGCCACCGACACCACCTGCTGCTGGAGAACTGTTGTTTTTTCAGAAGAAACCGATTCGAGAATGTGAGAGAGAGGATGAGAAAGAGGATGAGAGAGAGGTGAGAAGGGAATTTCATCATTATTTGAATCAATCACATCTATACCGCGGAATAGGAAGTACCGTTTCATCCACAATTCTAAATCAACGGCATGCATATCCAAAAAACAATCAGCGATCCACTGCCAGTACAAACATGAATTTGATACAACCGCATTTCATCATCACCACCTAAATTTAAGTTGTCCCAAAAACCTACTTTTTTTGTTGTTCTCGCTCGGCATAGTCATAGTACAAGCTATCTTCCTGTTGGTAATCCTGTTGGTAATCGTTGCCATAGTCCTGATACTCCGCGTACTCGCCATAATCATTGTAACTGGCTTCGTCTTGAGCTCGAACAAGCGAAAGGGCCACAACCATTGCGCCGAATAGAATCAAATTAAAGCGTGCCATGATGATTTATCTAATAACTTCTTTGTCTTGGGTTAACGATAGCTTGATATTGACGTCAAGGTTCGAGGTATTTGTCTTCTAAATTCTTTTGCTTCGATTGGCTTCAGCGATATCACTTTTCTAATGTAACTGGCACTTGTCTTATGGAATAATGTGCGTTTATGTACTGTATAACTGATATTGTTTGTGTTTTCTGATGCCTTCCTTTCATTGATTGATGTATGGAATCATAATCAAAGCGATGGCAAGGATCGGATTGCAACGAATCAAAATAATTGTTGGCGAGTTTTGACAACATGGCTCCATCTATAGGTAGCCTGTTCCGTACTTGGTACGTCCGTACGACACGTGTAGAAAATAGCTGATTTCCATATATTGAATCGAATCAATCGGATCTACAAAATAAAATATTTTAAGTTCGACGAAAGTTTTGAGTGCGCGAAAGGACATGCATCCTTTCCTATTTTTGGGAGGTATTTTGCCCAGAATGCATGTAACCTAAAATCTGACATCGATGTCAGTCTCTATCTGTATCTACTTCCTTTGTTCCATGGCTTTGGCTGATTCCCTTCGTTGCTTGTAGAACGACAATTTCTGGTGCTAGATCTTCATAGTTCAGTTTCGATCAGTCTGTATTTCTACACACAAGTTTCAGGAGATTCATGCTGTCGAGGAACAAGCAATTTTCTTTTGTTAGTATTTTCATCTAATGCCGCTAAAAATCATCCCATTGTGCAGAAAGTACTTTTAATAGTAAAATGGCGCCACCGCTGCCGTCAAAATCCAAAACCTCGAGGAGAAGACCTCTTCAGGGAGACTCGACAACTGTAGATGTGCATCAACCAGTCCGTAGAAGCAGTCACAAAACAAATGATAGTTCTCCACGACTTTCAACTCGTCGGTATCGGGATGATGATGCTTGGCCTGATGAAGGTAGCGGTGATAATGAGCGAGGTGCTCGACGACGATCAAAACATTCCTCTTCAACAGGTGGATCTTCGCACGACGATAAAATGAATCAACGTTTGTCATCATCAACAAGAACTGGTGCAAAATCAAAAACGACGATGACAACCGACGATGAAATTGAACGTATTCGAGAGATAAGAGCTCGTAGACAAAGGGCAGAACGAAAGGAACGTAAAGATGATTATAACGAAAAGGTCGGGGATTCGAGTCTGACTTCAAGCTCCACAATGAGTGGTAGTGTGCGAAGGCCGTCACGTCGTACATCAATTGCGAGACAAGATTTAGAAAAAGCGGGCTTGGTACGAAAAAGTAGCCGAGGTACGATCTCACCAAAAAGTTCGGAGGGAATATCTAGTTCTGGCGATGAATATAGTAGTAGTGATACGACAAAAAGTAAAGAATTTGCATCAAGACGAAGCAGTGATATTCAAGCACGGCTTGCAGCTAGAAGGAATAGACGAAACAATAGCGAAGGGTCATACAAAAGCACTACCTCAGTGAATAGACGTGACTCGGGAATCTCACAAACAAGTACTGATAGTTCTAGCGAACAGAATGTATCCCGGACCACCAGGCGGAAAAGTTCTAATCGTAGTGGTTCATCTGAGAGAATGCGAGGATCAGCTGCGAAGAGATACATGGAAGCGAGCGTTAATCCGGCGGTGACGAGCAGAAGTGCAGATAAAGCTCTAACAAAAGGGGCGAGATCTGAGGACCGAGCTTTTGAAAGAAAAAGGAATAGGGGGGAAAACCCAGCTGTACTGGCTGCCATGGAACCATATGACTCTCGGGAGAATAGCAAATCGAAACCTCAATCATTGCCTCCCCGATCCTCATCTGTCGCCATCAGTGAGCGATTGAAAGAACGAAGAGAGGCTAGAGAGCGTGATCGGAAAGAACGAGAAAAAAAATACGACTTGAAAGGTTTGTCGACTTCATCAGAACTGAAGCAAAGAAACCAAAAGGGTACTGAACGTTTGAACAGAGATGAAAATAAATCCAGGGCAAAAGAAAAAAATGATCAAGTTGATTACCGGGAACATAGAGAATCAGAACGCTTGAAAGGAAAGAAAGGCGAGGATAGGTCAACAACAAATGGAAACAATGCTCAAGTGGACTTGTCAACAGAGTTGAAGGATTTTTTAAATAGCAATCCTGTTGCCGCGAAGTCTAAAGATAGGAAACGAAATTCTGGTGTGAGTAAGTCAAGGATACCCAAACTCCATGTTTCTGATAAAGGGTATGAAGAGATAAGTGATGAATGGACTCTCCGCCTTTGCGTCATTTCTGCAACAGATTTACCATTCAATATAGTCCCGAATATGCCTTTGTGTCCTATTATCAAGATGGGTTTGATTAATTTAGCAGAATACTTGAATGAAAATGCGGAAAAGAAGTCTATAACAACAGTAGTGATGAAAGAACTTGGTGACAACGGTATTGAGACAGTTCAATCAGCAAATGTTCGATCTACAACATACAAAATTTTAAGCCGACGCGACAATGGAAGCGTTGATTTCCACCAGGAGTATCGCTGGGATAATCTGAAAGAACCTCAGATGATGGGGCTCTGTATTGAATTGTTTGCACGAGCAGTTCGTACACCCTCAAACTACATGCTATCTCCTCTTGCAAAATCACAAGACGATATTTCTACTCAACAAATCAATTCTGCAGCGATAGATACCCCCCCGCCTGTGACTGGTGTGAACCGAACGAGCACCTTAGATACGCGAGGGCTTTGGAATAGAAATAATAAGAAACAAAATGCTGAGATGCAAGCTGCCGAAGCTGCAGCTGCTGTGGCACGGATATTAGTCGACGACGAGAATAGAGCAGAAACTAAGAATAGAGAAGACCTACAGTCATCATCGATGAAAAAGTCTGATCCATCAAATTCTGATTATGATGTTTCACTCCGTTTGTCTCCTGACGGCACAGATATTGGTCTAACAAAAGATGTCAGATTGGGTTCTGTGGTGATTCCTTTAACGAGGTTACCGACAGGTAAGGGCAACAAAGAAGCAATTCGTTTGGAAGAATGGTATCAGTTGGAGAATTATGATGAATCCATTGAAACTGCTATTGATCGAAAGAAACCCAGTGTGTTCCTAGAAATCAGTTTATCTTCATCTGAAGTGCTAGATGATAGTGAAGATGAATTGGAGGAGTCGGATAATATTGACGGGGACGGAAAGGAATCATTCAGGACTCCCTCTCGTCTCAATCCATCTTTCTCGCGACGAGCATGTATCGAAGCACTAAATGAGACAAACAAAGAGGAGATCAAGAAAGAGAAAACAAAAATAGAAGACCCAGTCCTTGATCCGGGGGTTATAGATTTTGTAGCGGTCGTTGGTTGTAAGGACATTGGAAATCAGAAAAATGATGATGGTATGAGAGGCTGGGTCAAAACCACTCCAGAGTGTGTAGTGTTGGAACAATTTCCTCCAAATAACGAATTCCACTTGCAATCAGGAAGAAAGGCCCTCTTGCCAGAAATGCTTCAATGGTTTTGTTACCCAGAAGGGGCAAGACTTTGGAGGGGAATTGATCCACCATCTCCTTCTGATCTCAAACTTAAACAATTTTCTGGGATATCAACTCCAAACGTGATATCATCCACTGCTGCATTCGATGCATGTCTAAGTTGCACTACATCGTTCTCTTGGTTTGTTATTGCCTCAAATTCCGACGAATATGGCTCAAGCCTTGTGAAAACCTATGGAGCAGTAATACGATTTTATGTACCAGCTCCAACTGGCATTGATTCAACTCAAGACGATTTTGCACAAGCCATTATGGGAGGAAAACCAAATAAGCCATCCCCAACCTTAGTAAAGCGGCTCTGGGTACCTATCGCTATCTGTTTGACCTCGAATCTACCAATTGTGGGGATTATGGAAGCACTGCTGCTCAGAACTTGTGAAGAACTCGCTGCAGTTTCAGACGGCTTCTCATCTTCGAAAATGGAAGAGATCCAGCGTGCGATAGGAAATATTATATTGAACTACCAAAAGCCGATCGCAGGAGCTGTAAATTGTTCAGTGCCTTTTTTGATTGGAGATAGATTCTTATTATCCCTACCACCTCGCACATGTCTCCCGCCTCTTCCTCATGGCGGGGCCATAGTGTCTGTGTGTCGACTGCTAGGTGCAGAGGGACTCAATTACCTCATTGCTGCTGTACTCACCGAATGCAAAATTCTACTTCACTCTGAAGATATAGCCGAAATTGCGATGGTGGCTGAAGTCATCACTGCTCTCACGTATCCCTTTGCATGGTCTCTACCTTACATTCCTGTACTTCCCATCGGGATGATCGAATTCGTTGAAGCCCCTTTGTCATATTTATTAGGTATTCCGTCATGTAACTTGAAGTTGATTGATCCTCGGGCATTGGATGATACTATAGTATTTGACTTGAACAAAAAGTTTTCACCTTCAGAGTTTTCTCATGAGAAAGCCAAATCAAAATCAGCAGGCAATAAGCATCCACCTCCTTTGCCCACATCTCTTTCAACGAACCTTACACACGCAGTCTACAAACTATTACACGCGGAGGAGCAGATGGAAGAGGAATATAATGGATTCGGCTTCCTTGAACACAGCTTTCCTCGTCTTGATAATGAAAGTCTTGCAGAGAGAGAATTTAGGGTCACAATTGCGATCGAAATATGCGGACTATTAAGAGGATATCAAGATTGTGTGGGACCAGTGTTCAATAGAGATAAGTTTCTGAAAACTGCTCCCGCTTTGTATGAAGAGAGGAGAGAGTACAAAGTTGCTGCAGTCAAACCCAGCGGGCGTAGCACAATCACCGAAAAAACAAAAGTTCTGTCATCTCGTTCGAAACGATTTTTGTCGTCGCTAGTCAATGGTCAAAACTTCCAACAATTTATAGAGATCCTAGATAGCGAAGAAGCTTCCTTCTTCCACGAAGTCATGGAGGCAATTGATGAATCAAACTCGGATAAAAAATCAATGAAAAGAACAACATCGGATGATATCGACTTTAGTCAGGCCGACAAAATTGTTACACTCTTGATGAAATCGTTACAGAAAATTGAAGATAAAATTCCAACCTTTTGCGTTGAGAACGGAGGAAGTCTACTATTAGGAGACGCAACTGACGAGACTTTGTTGTCATCAATGTATGGTCACAGCAAATTCGATGATTTTGATGGATTTTTTCCTGAACCTGATACCACTGATCTAGGTGAAAGAAATTCATTCAAATTGATCAAGAGCTTACTCTCACCAATAGAAGTCGAATCAACATCTGCGGTATCCGCTTCTGGTATGCAGGCTTTGTCAATGGATTATCTTGCAAAACTTGAAAAATCTCCATGGAATTACAACCCGCTATTTCTCAATCTTCCACAATACATGAAGACGACCGAGAAGATCAAGCTACGAGAAGCAATTGGTGATAGACGATTCCGTGCTTGGAAATTGCAAAAAGATAAGAAGTCGAATCACGACGAAGACTTAGCATTTCTATCTGAAAGCGCATCTGGTTCTGCAAAACAAGGTTCTGCTCTTAACCTAACCACTTTGGTAACGTCAGCCAAAAATGACTCGGCAGAATCATCTTTAACGCCAACTGATACAATGCAATCAAGAATGCCTGCTTTAACTCCAGCACAGCAACGAATTGCCGCCGCTAAGAGTAGAGACATTATTCGTCGTTGCTTAGATAGGGCTCATGTCGTACAGTGCACCGAAGGAGAGCAAGTTAATCCTTTTTTGGATAACGGTCGAGATCTCATGGCAGAAGCGGAAAAAGCTTTGCGAAATCCATCTGCGCAACTATTTCTTGTGTCTATTTTAGCACAAAGGTCTCGACTTGACAACAAAAGAACTAGAACAATGCGACAAAGTTCCTCGGTAGGAAATTCCGCATCTCGTCTTGACCACGTTGCATTCGATTGTCTTATTCGATTAAGCTGTGCAATGTTGGATTCGTGTATGGAATTTAAGGAATTTGAAATGGCATATCGTTTGCTAACAAACTCAGCAGGATTCATAATGATCCAGGAAGTAGCTAATGCCAGGGAAGATGTTGGCGATGAATATAATAATGAACAATCAATGGTTGCCATTACAATGACATCGAGAATCGGATTACATCCGATTTTCGCAGACATTGGCGTGTGGGAGACAGTAATGGTTTTGCACCTTCGAGATCGGAAGGCAGTAAAGAAATCTGATGAATTCAAATCGTACAGTACCGATAGTGATGACGAGGTAGAAGAGGAAGTCGAATATGAGGCTGCTGTTGCGACACTCTATGAAATGGTAGGATATGGCATTCCGGGCGAGGAACTCTCTCGCTTCGCAATGCAAGTAAGTCAGGAACACGGATGGTTTTGTGATGATCGCGGGCGACAGCTTCTTATGCTTGCACGCAGGATCAGCATTCGTAGAGATCAAGCTGGCATAGGTGCGACGGGAGACACAGGCGATATTGATATGGTTCGGAAAGGACCAGATGTTGTTGACACAAAGAGTACTAATTCTGAAGGTTATTCTGAAGATAACCGTTCTTTTGTATGGGGAGACGTTGCTTGGTGCCACCCTGCCGCTCCCTCTGGTGCAGCTGCAACACCCGAATCTGTCACAGATTTAGACATGGCGTCCTCTGTAGACAATTTCATAAAGCGAACCCCCGTGACAGCACTTGCACCATTTGGGTCCTCTGCTGTGGCAAGCGGGGGGCTTGATGGCGGTGTCTTTCTTGCTTATTCTATCAAAGTCGGATTGCATAGTCATAATTATCCCAAAGTTAAGGGAATCCATTTGGATTGGGGCAGTGCAAGTCGAGCAAGAACAGGATCTACCTCAGATGGCGAGTATGGCGTAGGAGCAGTTAGCTGCTTAGCAGCCGCTTATGGAGATACATCGCACGATCTGACATCATCTCCAACGAAAGATGCGAAAGACGCCATTGATAGGATTGATATGGCTGAATCACTAGAGGGAAGTAGAATCATTGCTGGAACTACGGCTGGAGATTTACGCGTTTGGTCAGTGAAGGATGTTTATTCCTCTATTTTTATGGCTAAAAATGACCAAGAAGCAAGTTTTTCCCATACTACTTCTAGATTTAAACATTCACTTCGAGGGAAGGCCTTGTCGGGACATCGAGGAGGTGTTACTTGTATCGATGTTCCATCACAAGTGTATCGCCCTGATTCTTTGGTCACAGGAGGAGCAGATGGTTTAATAAAGCTATGGGCTTTGCGAGCACCATCTGGTAGTCGAAGAGCCAGTGTAAGTTCTTCTGAAGTTGATGTAGGTGCTGGTGGTGGGCAGCAACAGCGCGGTCGAGGAGGAGATGCTCTGAATACGCTGTTTGGTCATACTGGTCGTATTCTTTGTATCAAAACAGCATGGCATGGTGACCACCTACTAAGTGGTGGCGCAGACCGAACGATTCGAATCTGGGATCTTGCTACAAGTGGTGGCAGATGTATACATACATTGTGTGGTCATTTTGGGTGGATTACAAACGTACAATATTGGGGGCCAAATACAATTGTTTCCGCTTCGACCGACCGTTCTGTGGCGCTGTGGGATGCACGAGTCCGCAGTTCACCTCTCTTTATTCTCCGAAACCACCAGTCTCCTGTATCTGATCTCTTGGTTGGAGCCAGAACTGACCCTCATATGGTCAGTGCGGCAGCAGATGGGACGATTGCAACTTGGGATTTCCGATCTCTTTCTGAAACTACTGCAACCGAGCTTCCTGGTACTAAAGGAAGTTCAAACAATCGCTGTAGGATTGTGAGACAACCGTCGGTATCGATTTGTCACAATGGTAACGCGCGCGAACGAGCGGTAGGATCAATTCGTTTGCAAAGAGATGTAAATGACCCAATAAATTCGTTCTTGAGTGTTGGATCAGACGCTATTTTGAGGAAATGGGATATAACTACCGGAAATATGATGAAGGAATCACCTACTGGCCATTGTGACGCGATCACCAGCTTCGAGTCATATGCAAGCAATCCTACCGACGTGAAAGGGAAAACTGTATCTTCTATTGAAGATAAGGGATTTCTTACGGCCTCTCTCGACGGAACAATTAGGATGCGGAAATTAATTGGAACGAGAGATAACTAAAGAGAGACTCAATTTTTGTGGTGTATAAAGCTACGTGAGTTTTACACCCTCAGGACTCTTTCCTGGCTTGACAGTCTAGAAAGTGCGGCAATTCAATTTGTCTCCTCCTGCTTTTCAGCCCTCATTAAGGTGAAATGTTGAATTTAATACCAATCAACACATGTAAAGCTAAAGTAGATAGTTCAAAAACTGCCTTTAAAAATAGAGTGCACTAAAT
>Ga0163111_10003327_pt1 | contig 10363 bp, 8 predicted proteins | sample CRUFie1St18metaG_FD_109645 | JGI IMG/M metagenome (GOLD analysis project Ga0163111, IMG submission 109645) | Marine microbial communities from the Costa Rica Dome - CRUD Field 142mm St18 metaG | ecosystem: Environmental > Aquatic > Marine > Oceanic > Photic zone | place: Costa Rica: the Eastern... | reverse complement strand
TGGGCAGGTTAAGTATTGATGATGAAGGTCTTTTTGAAAGAGAAATGACAGTATTGAACTTTTTTAAGAAAAGGGATATCCCTATTGCAACGGTTATGGGAGGTGGGTACTCAGATGACAAGTACGAGCTTGCTTATCGTCACTCATTTGTTGTCAGAGCTGCGCATAAGATTTGGGCATAGGGATGGAGAGGGGCGGTTTTTAAAAATGGAATTAATTGATATTTTTATGTTGATTAAGGTATTTTTGATTTTTGGCTTTGTGACTTATTTGTATTGGTCATCAAGAAATATAAAAAAGTAATATTGTCACATTACTATAAACACTATTTGACCACTTTTTTTTCTATGCCATATTTATAAAGTTCAGAGGAAGCCATCCCTAGAATTGTTTGCCAGTTGGGGGAGGGCTCTTGTGTCTTTATATTAAGAGACAAGAATAATATAGGGGATGGTTTTCCTTTGAAAAAAAATGGGCCAACATTTTAACGTTAGCCCAATTAGGGGAGGATAAATTCACGTTGTGAATAATCTTATCCTACATTAAATAATATCAAGCTCAAGCATAACGTGACGTTAACGTAAACATTAAGTTAGCTTATTGAGTAAGGCCAAGGACAAATCAAATTTTTTTGAATAAAGATGGTTTTTTAGTTTTCAGCAACTTCAAGTCTTTACCCGTATCTAAGTCATCTTTAAGGCTATCTAAAGGGGCTATTATTGTTTTAATTGACTGTTTCGCCGCTTCCTTTTGATGCTCAAAAAATGAATTTGGTCCAAATTTAAGGGTCATTTTTGTGGGAAGACTGAGAAATAGCGCGTTTGTACCGAAGTCAACTGAGGGAGAGATTACCATGCATTCCGAGCCTTTTTTTCCTAACGTAATAATTTTTTTTATATCTTCAGTAAGTGGATCAATAATATCTCCAGGAATTATAAGACTAGAATTATAGTCGTTCTCAAACGACCAGGTTAAACCTAAAGTTAAAGCTGAGTTGAGATTGTTTGGCATTGGTTCTTCAAGCACAATAGCATTAAATTCCTCCGATAGCTCTTTTACTTTCTTGCATGGTGTTATTACAACTACATCTGAGAAGATCTTAGGAAATTGGCATCTTAATGTATTTAATTTCTTAAGAAGCTGAGAAAACAAAAGCTCTACTAGCCTTGCCCTACTGCTACGAGAGAGAATGCTAGATAGACGGCTTTTCCCTTCATCTAGGGCTCTCATAGGAATTAAGACTGTAGTTCTATTTTGATAATTTCTGAATTTCATTTAATTATTTTTTACTTTAAAAAACTTAATGGATTTTGCCCATCTCTTGAAACAAGAGGCTCAGAACTAGTTACAGACTCATTGGTTCTGTAGGTTTTTATCGTTTTATATAAAGTATTTCTTCTAACTGGTACTTTAGACGCTGATCGAATTATATCTACCATTTCTCTTTCTGTAATTTCTTGGCCATTCTTTGATCCAGCTGAGCGAGAGATACTTTCGTTCATAAGGGTGCCTCCCATATCATTCACACCCATTGACAAAAGGTTTCTTGCTCTTTCAGCACCTAATTTTGTCCAAGAAACCTGGACGTTATCGATTAATCCATTTAAGGCAATTCGTGAGACAGCGTGCATAAGGTCTATTTCATTATCGGATGCACCTGGTCTTACAAGATTGGGATTCTCAAGGAATAGTGGGGAATCGTAATGAACAAATGACAATGGAACAAACTCTGTAAAACCACCAGTCTCGATCTGTATCCGGCGGATAGTATCAAGGTGAATAGCCCAGTGCATTGGAGCGTCTATATGGCCATACATAATTGTTGCTGTTGAAGGAATCCCCAAACTGTGTGCGGTCTTGATGATTTCAACCCAACGAGCAGTACTTAGCTTGTTTTTTGTGAGTTTTTCCCTGATTTGTTTATCTAAAATCTCCGCGGCTGTTCCTGGCATAGAACCTAAACCACATTCCTTTAAATCTTCGAGAAAATCTGAATAGCTTAGTTTCATTTTCCTCGCACCATACCAAATTTCAAAGGGAGAAAAAGCGTGTATATGTAACTCGGGGAGCGCTTTTTTTAACGCAATCAATAAATCTCGATAATATGTGCCAGGAAGTTTCGGATGGAGTCCGCCCTGAATACATACTTCTGAAGCACCTCTATTCCATGCCTCCTCTGCTCGCTTTACTACTTCCTCTACACTTATCCATTCAGCACCTGCTTCATCTAGACGCTTGGCAAAGCCGCAGAATTTACAACCCATGTAGCAGACATTAGTAAAATTAATATTCCTGTTGATTACAAAGCTAACGTTATCGCCATGGACCTTTTCTCTCAGCCAATCTGCAACTTGTAAAACAGCCTTTTTTTCTTTATCAGTAGTAAGAAATAATTGTTCAATATCACTCAAGCTTGGACGCCTATCGCTGAGGGCATTCTCCAGAATTAAACGAATATCTTTTGCGACATCCAAAAAAATTTCGGCCTGGTCAGTAAATGTACAAACCGTATTTAGGTCTTTCATGCTGATTCCAATTTCTTATGTTTATCAGTTGGATGAAGCTTATTTGCACTCTTCGAGATATGAGCACTAATAGTTGGAGATAAAAACTGTCGCGTATTAAATTTTGGATAAACTGTTAACCTTTCGCCTAGTTCAAAACCAGCGTTTCTCACCATGGTAGCGAGCGCATCAATATTTGGCCAAGGATGTTGAGGATTGATGAAGTCTTTCGTCACTGGAGATATCCCACCCCAATCATTGATCCCTGCATCTATATACTCAATATGCTCCTGCTCTAGATTGGGAGGCGCTTGGATACTGATTGATGGGCTTAAAATAATTCTAGCAAGCGCTATGGTTTGCAACATATCATTTAACGAGGGTTCAGGGTGTTCTGCCATTGCTATGTTAGGCTTTCTCTGAAAATTTTGAATTATTACTTCCTGAATATGACCGTATCGATTATTGATTTTTTCTAACAATAAAAGAGCCTCAATCCGTTCATCAAAAGTTTCGCCTATACCAATGAGGATGCCTGTAGTGAAGGGAACTTTCGAAGATCCTGCAGCGACTAGAGTTCTTATTCGCTGAATGGGGACTTTATCCGGACACGCATAGTGAGCCTCACCTTTCTTGTTTAATCTTTTGCTAGTTGTCTCAAGCATCATGCCCATGGATGCAGAAACATTTTTGAGTTTTTTGAGTTCAAACTCACTAAGGGTTCCAGCATTTACATGAGGTAGAAGTGATGTCTTTTCAATAACCAGTTTACACATATCATAGAGATAATCAGTCATAGACTCATACCCAAGAGCGGCAAGAGCTTTTTTGGGCTTTACATACCTTTTTTCAGGTTTTTCTCCCAAACTGAACAGCAGTTCTTTACAACCGCTATTTTCACCCTTTCTAGCAAATCCTAATACCTCATCAGGAGACATGATTTTAGCTTCAGGATCATCTGGATGCTTTACAAAAGTACAATAACTACAAGTGTCCCTACACATATTTGTAAGTGGAACAAAAACTTTTTTTGAGTAAGTTATCATTTTGCCCCAATACGCATCTCGCTTTTTTGAGGCTCTTTCCATTAATTCAGACAAGGGAGTATTAAAAGCCAGCCTTTTATAGGTGTCGATTTCACTTTTGTCTATATCATAGCAATCTTTATTGATTATCACAGATGACAATTTTGTCATTCATAGTCCCCCCAATAAAACTATGCCATGGTTGACGGTAAAGGGCAATAATTTGTTTAAGTTGAATACTCAAACATATTTACTGTGAATTCAGATGGTGTTAAAATTTTTAATAATTTTTATCAAAAATTAATATGGAGGAATAGATGGGGGTAAAAGTAGCTAAGTTTATAGATTTAAGAGAAGGCGTTACCGCAAATCAATTTACCATCGGTGATAGAGAAAAGATTGACAGCATATCTGACCTAGACCCAATGTATAAAAGGTTAATGGACGAGCCCATAGCATGCGTTATGGCCGTAATGGGTGGGATTGGAAGACCAAACTTGACCCCAATGTGGTTCGATTATGAAGGAGATAAAGTTCTCGTAAATGTAGCTGAGCACAGAAAAAAAACAAAGTGGATTAAAGACAATCCGCAGATATCTATAATGTTAGTCAATCCAAAAGAGATGTATCACTGGCTGAGCTTGAAAGTAACTGTCGAGAAGGCAACCCACGAAGATGATGAAGGTGGAGAGAAAGTAATCAACCAACTAAATAAAATTGCAAAGAAATATCTTGGTGTTGAGGAATATCCTCTTCGAGACCCTTCCTTTCCAGAAAAAAGAATTCTATTTGAATGCAAGGTAGATAATGTTGCAACATTTGGAACATTTGATTGGAATAATTGGTAAAAGTCGGAATAATTGGCGGATCCATCGGAGGACTGACTGCGGCGTGCCTTTTAAGAGACCGCGGTATAGCAGAAGTCAAGGTTTTTGAAAGGTCACAAAGTGAGCTTGAACAACGCGGTGCTGGGATTGGTTTTTTAGAGCCAGCATCGCGATATCTAAAAACTTTTGCGAAAATTGATCTAGACGACATAAGTGTAAAAACACCTAAAATTCGTTATCTTGATAGACAAAATGAAATAACTTTCGAAAAAGCCCATACTTATCGATTTAGTTCATGGACAACAGTATATAAACTTCTGCTTAGAAGCTTTGATTCTAATTCTTACAAACTAGGTCAGGAGCTTGTTGATTGGGAAAATGGTTCCAAAGCAGTAACCGCTAAGTTTAAAAATGGAGAGTCTGCAACTTTTGATTTATTGATTTGTGCGGATGGAGTCGGTTCAGATAGTAGAAAAAAACTTCTACCTAATGTACTGAGTAATTATTCTGGTTATGTTGCATGGAGAGGGATGGTCTCGGAAAGCGATCTTGATAAAAAATTAAGAGAAAGCCTTTCAGAAGCTATTACCTATTATGTTTTCGCAAATAGCCATATTCTCGTTTATCCAATTCCCTCTCTAGATGGCTCTGTTAAAAAAGGAGAGAGGTTGATAAATTTTGTTTGGTATAGGAACTATGCGGAAGGAAGTGAATTAGATGACTTGCTTACAGGAAATGATGGTAAATATCGGCCTATATCTGTTCCACCAGGATTATTAAAAGAGCACCATGTGGTTGAAGCAAAAGCTGTCGCGAGAGCTAGAATGCCGAGGGATATAGCTAATTTAGTAGACGCCACCCAAAATCCTTTCATTCAAGTAGTATACGATGTTTCAGTTGATAAAATGGTCTTTCAGAGAATTTGTCTTTTAGGTGATGCCGCATTTGTTGCTAGGCCCCATGCTGCAGCAGGCTCTGCTAAAGCTGCTGAGGATGGGTGGCAATTGGCCAATTCGCTCGAGAAGCAAAAAGATATCGATAAATCGTTGAAAATGTGGGAGTCAACGCAACTTAGATTAGGGAAAGATTTAATAAAAAGAACAAGGTTGATAGGCGATAGATCACAAGTTTACAACAACTGGAATCCAGAGGAGAAGAGGTTCCTTTTCGGTCTCCACAAAGCAGGTGAATAAAATGAGTGACTTTGTAAAGACAATGACTATACGAGCTTTAGCTTTGGTTAAATCATTTAGTAAATCTCAGAAAAGATTAGCATTAAAAAGTTATTCCGATCAAGATAGAACCGTTTGGTTTTATACCCCTACTAACCATGGTGGACTATCTTTTGCTGATATGAGCTCAACCCAACATAGATTGGTGCTTAGCCTTGTCTCCTCAGGGCTCTCCACTTCAGGCTTTAATACCGTTGCTGCAATTATGGGACTGGACAATATTCTGGATAATCTTGAAGATTTTAAAGTAAACTTTAAAAGAGAGCGGGGGAGAGACCCCCTTCTTTACTACATAACTATTTTTGGAAATCCTGGATCTGAGAAGGAATGGGGATGGCGATTAGGAGGCCATCATATTTCTTTGCATTACTCCATCAAGGGGCTAAAAGTCTTATCTTTTACACCAAGTTTTTTTGGAGCTGACCCAGCAGATAGTCCATTATTAGGTCCTCATTTGCATAGACCTTTAGCTTCATTGGAAGATCTTGGGCGAGAGTTATTCACTTCCTTATCTGGTGCTAATTTGCAATCTGCTCTTGTATCTGCAGTACCGCCTGTAGATTTAACAACGGGCAATAGGTCATTTGTGACTGATGGAGATAAACCTATGGACCTCATCGATTTATGGAGAGGAGAATTTGAGGGAGACATGAAAAAGCTTTTACTAGACCTTCAAAAAAATGCCGAAAAATTGTTGAGTTTGGATGAAAGCCATATTGAAGCAATTAAATTCTCGCTAGAACCTAAGGGCGTCCAGTCAATATATTTGAAAGACAATCAAAAAGAAATTTTAGAGGCTTTATTGAAAGCTTATTTAGATCGATTACCAGATAATATGGCTGATCAACAACTTAAAAACATTAGAGATGATTTTGACAATTTATTTTTTTGTTGGGCAGGAAAAAAAGAAAAACATCAACCACACTATTATAGAATTCAAGGACGCCGAATATTTGTTGAGTACGATAATACACAAAGAGGAGCTAACCATATTCACACCGTATGGAGAGATTTAGAAAATGACTTCGGTGGAGATGTTTTGAAATCACATTATTCTACCTCACCGCATCATAAACATGATTAAACCAAAAATTGCTAACCTAACGCCGCACTAATTATTTCCATTTGTTCCTTTTCGAATATTGCATAGTTACCTCCGTCTGGAGCGGCCCTTTCGGGCCTGGCAATACAACTAAGATGATTTTTTTTTGTTAATGAACCGTTCCTTTTATTAAAGATTTCGGAGGTGAAGTAAAATTCGAACATTTCCTTAATATACCTCCAAGGGCCCTGGTTTTTGGGCTCTTCTTGACACCATATATATTCTTCAGCATCTTTCTGAGAAAGAATGAGTTTTATTTCAGCTTGGGGGAATGGGTATAATTGTTCAATCGAAACTACAAGAATTTTCGATTCAATATTTTTTAATCGAAGTGTTTTTTCTATGTCGTACCTTATCTTTCCTGAGCAGAATACAATCTTATTGTAGATTGTTTTACTATCAGCATAAGCATCGCTTACGAGTATCTTTCTAAAAAAGGTGTCTTCTGAAAATTCTTTTAGTGAGGAAACGCACTGTTTGTTTCTAAGTAACGATTTCGGTGAGCAAACGATTAGTGGTTTCCTATAAGGCGCAGCCACTTGTTTAAGAAGAAGGTGAAAATAGTTCGCTGGCGTGGAACAGTTCACAACAAGCATATTCCCATTTGCACAAAGCGAAAGAAATCGTTCTACTCTACATGAAGAATGGTCAGGTCCTTGGCCTTCAAGCCCATGTGGAAGAAGTAATACTAGAGAAGTCATTCTTCGCCAGCGGTATTCGGAACAAGAGATTACTTGGTCTATTGTAGTTTGAGCACCATTTGCAAAATCTCCAAATTGCGCTTCCCATATAGTTAGTGAATATGGATCTACTAGACTATAACCATATTCAAATGAGAGCGTAGAATACTCGGAAAGAGGAGAATTTATTAGAGAAAACCTACCTTGACCCATTGAGAGATTTTTTAAAGCAGTATATTCCTCTCCATTTTTAATATCATAGATAGCCCAATGCCGCTGCGTGAAAGTACCTCGTGTAACATCTTGTCCCGAAAATCTTATGGGCAAACCCTTATCCAGCAATACAGCGAGTGCTAATGTTTCGGCAGTAGACCAATTTATATTCTCTCCACTTTCGACTGAGTGTGCTCGTTCCATAAGAAATTTTGAAACTTTTGGATTGAGATGAAAATTATCTGGGGATTTAGTGAGGAGTTTTGAAAGTTCTCTTAATTTCGTCTCATTTATCCCAGTCGTACTCCTTCTATTTATATCAACTTCGGTAGCAAAAGAAATTTTTTTCCAATCTTTCAGCAACCAATTTCCTTTATTTGTATTATAACTCTGGGACTTTTCAAAAGACCTAATTAAATCTCTTTTATAAAGTCCAGTAATGATTTTTCTAAATTTTTTTGCATTAAAGTCGTCTTGCAACTTTCCCTGACAGAGATCTATCGATGAAACTTTATTATCAATTTTGTTATAAAGTAAAGGATCAGTGAATCTTGGTTCATCTAACTCGTTATGACCATATTTTCTATAACATACAAGATCAATGAAAATATCAGATTTAAATTTATTACGATACATGATCGCTAAAGAAGCACTTTGTATAATTGCGTCGAGATCATCTCCATTTACATGCAAAACCGGAGCTTCTATCATTTTAGCGATATCAGTACAATAATGAGATGATCGTCCTTCTTCCTCACTTGTGGTGAATCCAATTTTATTGTTAACTATCACATGAATACTGCCATTTACTGAATAGCCCGAAAGCTTACTTAGTTGGAGTAATTCTGAGGCTAATCCTTGTCCAGAGAATGCTGCGTCTGTATGCATTTGGATACATAAAATGTTATCCATCTTATTATTCCGATCAATTTTGGCTCTTGCTTTTCCCATTGTGTACGCAGCAACGGTTAATAGATGAGAGGGATGTGGTGATATTGAAACATTAATTTTATTTTTATTAAATTCTAGAATGTTTGAGTGCCCTAAATGATATGGAACATCACCAGTTAAATATTTGTTTTCAGTAAAAAAGTCTTTTTCCTTAAGCTCAGCAAAAATATGTTCATTAGGTTTCTTTGCAACATTCGAAATTATATTCAACCGACCCCTGTGCATACCTCCAATAATTATTTCCTTGAAGTTTTTATCAGATGCTTTCCTTAACAGCATTTGTATTAGTGGGACAATAGTTTCAGCACCCTCGCACCCAAACTTTTTTTTGGTGGGGTATTTTACTCGTAAAAATTTTTCAAACTCATTAGCCTTGATTAAATCATAAAATGCGTACTTTTTATCTTTTAAATCAAGGGTTTCGTCTCTGATACTCTCATAAGTGGTATAAAGCCAGTCTCTTATTTCTGGGTCGTTTATATGATGAAACTCTGGCCCTATAGAGCTAGAATATAAATATTTGAACTTCTCAATAGTTGTTTTGACTTCAAGTTTTTGAGCTTTGCCCCCATTTTTTTTTTGAAATTCTATTTCATTAAAAGCCGCGGATACTGCTTCTTTTATTTCTAAGTGATCTGAAACAGCTTTTCTATCTAAGGGGTCAGTTTTTGCGCTTAAGTGGCCATACTGCCTGTACTTAGCTTTTATAGTATCCAATGCACTTTGAACTTTTGTCTCTGAGTACGCAATTTTCTCGTTTATCTGGTTACTATGCTGGGTTTCTTCAAAGTATATGGCCCAGTCCATTGGTACGCTATTGGGGTCTTTCAAATAGCGTCTATAGTATTCTAATATTGGTTTAAAATCTCCCCCAGAAGGCAAAGGCACTATAACTCCTCTAAAAATCACTGAAATAATAGGCTAATTCAAATTCTATCCATTTAAAACTAATTTTATGATTAGGAGTAGTCAGTAAAGATCCTTGTGGTATTGAGCGATAATATCTTTATCCTCCTTGATCTCGCATTCAATACCTGTTTGATCTTCTATCATTTCAAAAAGGGTTGGAATAGGACGCGTTCTGGGCCATTTATCATAGTGCCACAAGCTTCCCCTTAATATTGACTTCCCACAGTGTAAGTGTGCTTGGGTAACTTGCATTCTTATGACAGTTTTTGGAATATTAGAGTGTAATTTGTGCCCTTTTCTTACCTCAAGATCCTCAGATATTGTGGCTCTCCCTTGAACCCTTAATGTCTCATTAACGCTTGGAATAAAAAACAAAAGAGAAATAAAATTATTTTTTATAATATTTAATAAGCCATCTATGCGATTATTGCCTGGTCTATCTGGAATCTCCAAAAAACTTTCATTTATTACCTTTATAAAGCCATGAGGGTCACCTTTTGGTGATAGGTCAATATTTTGGTCATTCCGCGTCCCAATAATAACGAAGGACGAGTTCTCGATAAAATTAGTACAGTGTTTATCCAATTTGTCTAAAATTTTAGTTGCAGCTTTTTCTTTAGCTGGACCATAAATCTCTCTCAACCTTTTCTCATCCATTCTCTTAACCTATTGTTCATCTAATTTTTTTAACATTGCTTTTATTGTGTTTTGATTAAGGGACTCTCACAAGAAAATCAACGATAGCCATTTGTACTTTTTTATTATTCAGCAGCCTGTTCAGTTGTGATAAAACCTCCTGATTGTTTGTCCCAGTATTGTCTGTACAAGCCACCATCCTTCAGAAGCTTTTTATGGGTGCCTTCTTCAACAACTTGACCATTAGAGAGGACTATTATTCTGTCCATTTTTGCTAAAGTAGA
>Ga0163111_10003325_pt1 | contig 10365 bp, 7 predicted proteins | sample CRUFie1St18metaG_FD_109645 | JGI IMG/M metagenome (GOLD analysis project Ga0163111, IMG submission 109645) | Marine microbial communities from the Costa Rica Dome - CRUD Field 142mm St18 metaG | ecosystem: Environmental > Aquatic > Marine > Oceanic > Photic zone | place: Costa Rica: the Eastern... | reverse complement strand
AGAAATTATGGACATATTGTGATTATTGGCTCTTTGGCTGGGTTTACAGGCTTACAAGGTGCTATTGGATATGGTGCAAGTAAGGCAGCGCTTATGCATTTATCTGAAAATCTCGCAGCAGATTTATTTAATACTAAAATAAAAATTCAACTATTTAACCCAGGTTTTGTACACACAAGGTTAACTATGAAAAATAAGTTTCACATGCCATTTAAAATGTCACCAAAAAAAGCTGCGGGAATAATAGCACGAGGTATGCTAACAAACCGTCGAGTGACAAATTTTCCGTGGTTTTTTTCTTTAATATTTAGGATTGGTAATCTAATGCCTTTCAAAGCCTATCTTTTTGGAAAAAAATAGTATCTTTTTTGTGATCACAAAATATCCTTTTTAAAAATAATATTGACATTTTTATTTTTGTGATCACATTTCTACAGTATGGAAGAGCAAGTAAAAATAAATCAACCATCTCTACAAGATCAAATGTATCGAGATTTAAGGCAAAAAATAATGCTTGGTGATTTGATTCCCGGTAAATCTTTAACTTTAAGAGGTTTAGCTGATCAATTTGGGGTATCAATGACACCGGCGAGAGAGGTTTTACGACGGCTTGCAGCAGAGGGAGCGTTGCTTGTTACTAATACTGGTCGGTTTATGACACCTGTATTGACTTCAGATAGGTTGGAAGAATTAACAGCCTTAAGAGGTTTATTAGAACCTGAGATCGCCGCCCGAGCACTTCCGCGTGCTCATTTGACATTAATAGATAGAATGCAAATAATAAATAGCCGTATCTCGCAGGCGGTGATACAAGAAGATAGTCAGTCATACTTAAAAGCTAATATAGAGTTTCACAGGAGTTTATATTTAAGGGCACAGGCACCAGCGATGTTGGCATTGATTGAGAATATATGGTTGCAAATTGGTCCCACTATGCGTGCACTTTATCAACAAGATACAATAAGGGAGGTTCCAACTCATCATAAGTTGATATTAACGGCATTAAAATCTGTTGATGAGACTTCCTTGAGATTGATGGTTAAGACTGATGTAACAAAAGGGTTACGAATGTTAGCTAGTTGAGTAAGATTATCCGAGTAATCATGCATGTATTGCGCCATCCCCACATGAAAGTGCAGCTTCCTTTATCGCTTCAGAAAAGGTTGGGTGTGCATGACAGGTCATTGCTAAATCCTGTGCAGATGCACCAAATTCCATCGCAACGCACACTTCATGGATTATATCACCGGCTGAAGGGCCAATAATATGGCAACCTAGGATCCTATCAGTGTTAAAATCGCTCAGAACTTTAACAAAACCAGAAGAATTAAACACTAATTTAGCACGTCCGTTGCCAGCAAAGTTAAACTTCCCTACTTTATACTCTATATTTTTTTTCTTTAATTCTCTTTCAGTAAAGCCGACTGAGGCTACTTCAGGATTTGTGTAAATAACATTAGGAATATTATTGTAATTAATTTGACTTTTTTGCCCTGCAATTAGCTCAGCAACAGCTATCCCTTCCTCTTCAGCTTTGTGAGCTAACATTACACCATCGGTCACATCACCAATAGCATAAATGTTCGGTATATTCGTTTGATTTTTTTCGTTTGTATGGATCATTCCTCTTTCATTTGTTTGTCCACCTAACTGGTTAAAACCTAAATTAGATGAATAAGCTTGTCTTCCAGTTGCCATCAGCACTATGTCACATTCAGTGTTAACTTCCTGACCTTTCTTTAAATCTTTGTATTTAACTTTTAATCCATTTTTTAATTTTTGTACGGTTTCGATAGAGCAGCTAGTTTTGAAAGCCATTCCTTGTCTTTTTAATATTCTTAACAAGTTTTTGGAAATATCTTCGTCCATTTCTGGAATTATAGATTGTTGATACTCAAAAACTACAACTTCGCTACCGAGTCTACTGTAAACACTGCCTAGTTCCAGACCTATGACTCCACCTCCAATAACAATCAGTTTTTTGGGTATGCTTTTTAGACTGAGAGCGCCAGTTGAACTAACGATTAATTTTTCGTCAATTTTGATGCTCGGTAGAGAAGTTGGTTTTGAACCAGTAGCTAGAACGATATTTTTTGCACTATAAGTATTGCCATCTACCTCTACTGTATTTTCTGTGTTTAATTTACCATGACCTTTTATGTAGTTTATTTTATTTTTCTTAAATAAAAACTCAATACCCCGAGTGTTCTGTTCAATAGTTGAGTTTTTGTATCTTTGCATTTCGCTCCATTCTATTTTGGGGGCTTTTGAGATTATTCCCATATTGGCAAAGTTATACATAGCTTCATGGAATTGATGGCTAGCATGAAGTAAAGCCTTTGACGGAATGCAACCAATATTTAGGCATGTTCCGCCAAGCGCTGGGCCATTATCGATACAAGCTGTCTTTAAACCTAATTGTGCGCATTTAATTGCGCAAACATACCCGCCAGGTCCTCCACCAATCACAATTACATCAAAGTTAGTCATGCTTATTTCCTCACTTCACGCTGATTAATTGATACTTTCTTACCACATTTCAGTTTATAAGTAGCAGTTAAGCAGGTATCTTTGCTTTGGCTAATTGAAAAGCGGTTGTCTTTGAAGTCAAGTGTCCAGAGAATGTTTTCCAGCGCATATTTATGTGGCGTTTCGATATGCAAATGTTCAAAAGTTAATCCGGCGTTTCCCATATCTCTGGATACATGGTTTGGATCTCTCCATTCAATAAAGATTGGAGAGGAGCCCCAGAGAGGAATTAATCCATCATTTCTTAAACTAAATTTCCATCTTAGGGTTCCACGGCTCATTTCCTCTGGTTTTCCAAAATCTGTATCAACCCCTAGATTTTGTAATAATCTAAGTGTTCGACTGATATTTTCCGTTCGACAAACCCAAGCAATCACTTGCGGAGATTTATATAGTGATAGTTCTGTTCTCGGGTCATCCAATCCAAACCAGGTTGCTTTTTGCTTTGGCTTAGCTTGCGGATCTTTAGCAATAATTTCTAAATATGTATCGTTTCCTGAAGAGATAACATGATTGTGGGTTCCCATTTGGTCATGTTTTCCTCCGGCAGGGACTTGAATATTTAATTCTTTCTCTATCCAACTCAAACCTTCACCAAGAGATGAAGCTCCCACAGCAATATGATCAAATGTGATCATTATAAATCCATTAATAATCGTTTTGGATCTTCTAATGCTTCCTTGACTCTCACAAGAAATGTTACTGCACCTTTACCATCAATTATTCTATGGTCATAGGATAATGCTAAATACATCATTGGCTTTATGACAATTTCATTGTTAACTACTATTGGCCTATCTTGAATTTTGTGCATACCAAGGATTCCGGATTGTGGAGGATTCAATATTGGTGATGACATTAAGGAGCCGTAAATTCCACCATTTGATATTGTAAAAGTACCCCCCTGCATTTCTTCCATTGAAAGCTTTCCATCGCGCCCTTTTTTTCCAAGAATGGCAATCTCTTTTTCTATTTCCGCAAAAGATAAGACGTTTGTGTTTTTAATTACTGGTACTACCAGACCATTTGGAGTTCCCACAGCTACACCCATATTTACATACTTCTTGTAAACAATGTCATCACCATCAATTGTGGCATTGACTTCAGGTATCTCTAGCAATACGTGACTGCAAGCTTTAACAAAAAATGACATAAAACCCAATTGTACACCATGTTTTAGCTCAAACTGCTCTTTATAATCTTTTCTCATTTTTTTGATCTCACTCATATCAACTTCGTTATAAGTTGTTAGAATGGCAGCGGTATTTTGAGCCTCTTTTAGCCTATTTGATATTGTTTTACGAAGTTGAGACATTTTTATTCTCTCTTCGCCATCAACTTGTGAGAGATTACTTACCGTTTTTTTCTGCTCAGTGTCACCTTTCAAATGCTGAACATCCTCTTTCATTACTCGGCCATCTTTGCCTGAGCCTGTAATGGTATTTCGATTAATATTATTTTCGAGCATTATTTTTTTTGCTGATGGTGCATCTTCAATATCTGTGTATTGTGATTTGTTTTTATCATCTGGCTCACTACTTTGGATTTCTTGCTTTAAAATTTCTTCATTTGAATCCTCTTCTTTTACAATAATCGCGAGTAGTGCATCCACGCCTACAGTTTCTCCTTCTTTGATTATAACTTCTTGGAGTTTTCCAGCTATGGGAGAGGGGACTTCTACTGTTACTTTATCAGTTTCTAATTCACATAACATTTCATCTGAATGAACTGTATCTCCAGGTTTTTTAAACCAAGTTGCGATTGTTGCTTCTGTAACACTTTCTCCTAGCGTAGGTACCCGAACCTCTATTGCCATTGTTCAACCCCCTTTTAATCCAAGAGCCTCAAAAATAATATTTTCCTGTTGCTCTTTATGTTGGCTCGCCAAACCAGTTGCAGGAGACGCTGACGGTGGTCTTCCTACAAATTTAGCTCTTTTGGCTTTAATTTTTAATTGTGATAAAATTAGTTCCAGATTAGGTTCAATAAAACTCCAAGCTCCCTGGTTTTTGGGTTCTTCTTGACACCAAATCAACTCAGCATTCTTAAATCTATTTAGCTCTTTCGTTAGAGCCTTTCCAGGTACAGGATATAGTTGTTCTATTCTTAAAAGATAAATATGACTAAGTTTATTATGATTTCTTTCCTTCAGTAAATCGTAATAAATCTTGCCTGAGCAAGCGATAACCCTTTTTATCTTATTATCTTTCTCTAACTTAATTAATTCACTATTTTTTTCTGCATCATCCCATAGAACTCGATGAAAGCTTGATCCTTGAGTAAAGTCTTTTTGATGAGAAACAGCAAATTTGTTTCTAAGGAGTGATTTAGGTGTCATTAAAACGAGTGGTTTTCTATAGGTGCGGTGAAGTTGCCTACGCAATATATGAAAATAATTTGCTGGTGTCGTACAATTTGCAATAATCCAATTTTCTTCAGCTGAGTTTTGTAAAAATCGCTCTAATCTGGCTGACGAATGTTCTGGACCTTGACCTTCAAAACCATGTGGAAGAAGTATGACTAAACCAGACATTCTTAGCCATTTACGCTCACCAGAAGAAATAAATTGGTCGAACATAATTTGTGCTCCGTTAGCAAAGTCGCCAAATTGTGCCTCCCATATTACGAGAGCATTGGGTTCAGATAATGAATAGCCATATTCAAAACCTAATATTGCGTACTCTGATAACATACTATCAATTACTTCATAGTTCTTCTGGTCTTTATCAAGATGGTTTAAAGGATAATATCTCTCTTCGGTATTTTGATCTATTAATACAGAATGTCGTTGGCTAAAGGTACCTCTAGCGCTGTCCTGTCCTGCCAATCTTACTGGAAAACCTTCAAGCAATAAAGATCCGAACGCTAGTGCTTCTCCGGTAGCCCAATCAATGGCGTTTCCATCTTTTAAGAGCTTATTTTTGGATATTAGCTGTCGTTCAACAGTTTTATGAAGCTGAAAATCATTTGGCAATCTAGTCAATGCATTCGCAATTTTTGTATAAATATTGAGAGGAATTGCAGTACTACCTCTTTGATAGTTTTCATTGTTTTGATTCAGATGAGACCAGCGCCCATCCAACCAATCTGCTTTGTTTGGTTGGAAAGTTTTTCCAGCTTCAAATTCATCATTTAAAATTTTCTGGAAGTTCTTTTTTGAGGTTTCGATATCAGCAGCTGGTATCAATCCGTCCTTTACAAGTCTTTCACTATATATCTGAAGGGTTGTTTTATGATTTTTTATAACCTTGTACATTAGGGGTTGCGTAAACATTGGCTCATCACCTTCATTATGACCAAACCTTCGATAACAAAAGATATCTAAAACAACGTCCTTTGCGAACTTTTGGCGAAATTCTGTCGCAACTTTTGCTGCATGAACAACAGCTTCAGGATCATCCCCGTTGACATGAAATATTGGTGCCTCGACCATTAAGGCAATATCAGTAGGGTAGGGTGATGATCGACTAAAATGCGGAGCCGTCGTAAAACCAATTTGGTTGTTGACTACAATATGCATAGTTCCACCAGTTCTATGACCTGTTAATCCAGATAAGCCAAAACATTCTGCTACAACCCCTTGTCCAGCAAAGGCAGCATCGCCATGTAGCAATATTGGCATGACACTTCGTCGGCTGTCATCATTGTATTGTTCTTGTTTTGCTCTCGCTTTTCCTAAGACAACTGGGTTTACAGCCTCCAGATGACTAGGATTAGCGGTCAGGGATAAATGAACTGTGTTTCCGTCAAACTCCCGATCTGAACTGGCTCCTAAGTGGTATTTTACATCACCAGACCCGTCGACTTCTTTTGGTTTGAAACTACCGCCTTGAAATTCATTAAATATGGCTCGGAGAGGTTTTGCCAAAACGTTAACCAGTACATTCAGCCTTCCCCGATGTGGCATTCCAATTATTATATCCTTAACTCCTAAAGCGCCGCCTCTTTTGATTATTTGTTCCATTGCAGGAATTAACGCTTCACCGCCATCTAGTCCAAATCGTTTTGTACCCATATACTTTATGTGCAAAAAATTCTCGAAACCCTCTGCTTCGATAAGCTTGTTAAGTATTGCTTTTCTACCTCTTTGGGTAAAGTTAATCTCTTTCCCATAGCCTTCGATTCTTTCCTTCAGCCATTGACTTTCATCTGGGTTAGAGATGTGCATGTATTGCAGGGCGAATGTACCGCAATATGTTCTCTTTACAATATCAATGATTTCTCGCATTGATGCCAATTCTAAACCCAAGACGTTATCAATATAAATTTGACGATCCATATCTTCATCTTCAAACCCGTAAGTTTGTGGGTCTAGTTCTGGAAGGTTTCGATTTTCAGTAACAGTCAATGGATCAAGTTTTGCGGCAAGATGCCCTCTTATCCTATATGCACGAATAAGCATCAGTGCACGAACGGAATCTAAAACTGCGCGTTTTAGTTCAGTCTCATCAATTGATATTCCACTTTGATTTAACTTGGACTTAATTTTATCTTCAAACTCTGGCTGAAGCTCTTCGTTAAACCCATAGTTATTTGTTTCTGTTTTCGGCCAATCTTCTCTTGCCCATGAAGGCTTTTGGACATTTAAATTTTCATTATTTGCATTCTTATCAAAATTAATAAAAAATTGTCTCCATTTTAGATCATGATCATTTTCTCCATCAAAACTCTTGGCATATAATTTTTCGAAGTAATTTACCGAATTTCCTTGGAGAAAATCTACTGACTCAGGATGATTATTTTTATTTTTTGACAACTCACGACCCAATTTTTTTGCTGAAATTGAAATATAAACATTTTTTTTGTTTTCTAAATTGTTTTGAAATCATTAACGGTTAGCCTTCAATACAGCAGTGCCTAGATCTGCAGGACTATCGGCAACGATTATGCCCGCAGATCTCATGGCTTCAATCTTATCTTCAGCTCCACCTTTTCCACCGGCCACGATTGCACCAGCATGTCCCATTCGCCTTCCAGGTGGTGCAGTTATACCGGCTATAAACCCAGCTGTAGGTTTAGCTCTACCTTTACGAGCTTCATCTTTTAAAAATTGAGCAGCTTCTTCTTCTGCAGACCCACCAATTTCACCAATCATAATTATCGACTGTGTTTCCTCATCTTTTAGAAACATTTCTAAAATTTCGATATGTTCTGTCCCTTTTATGGGGTCTCCTCCAATTCCTACACAGGTTGATTGGCCTAGTCCGGCTGCTGTTGTTTGTCCAACTGCTTCGTAAGTAAGTGTTCCAGATCTAGAGACCACCCCAACTGTTCCAGGCATGTGGATATGCGCTGGCATAATACCAATTTTGCAAGCACCAGGTGTTATAACACCTGGGCAATTGGGTCCAATCAGCCTTGAATTTGATGAAAGCAACGCTCTTTTTACTTTTACCATATCGAGCACTGGTATTCCCTCAGTAATACAAACTATCAATTCAATTTTTGCGTCAATTGCCTCCAAAATACTATCTGCCGCGTGTGCAGGTGGTACGTAGATGGAGGTTGCATTAGCTTTGGTCTTATACCGAGCCTCATGAACAGTGTTAAAAACTGGAAGGTCCAAATGAGTTTGCCCACCCTTGCCAGGCGTGACGCCTCCAACAATTTGGGTCCCATAAGAAATCGCTTGCTCAGAATGAAATGTACCTTGAGAGCCAGTGAACCCTTGGCATATGACCTTTGTTGTACTGTCAATTAAAATGGACATTTTTTTCCTTAATTATTCTCAATTTTTACAGCTTCAACAATTTTTTTCGCAGCTTCATCTAAATTTTTAGCTGTGATTACATTAAGGTTGGAAGAGTTTATGATGTAGTTTCCTTGATCTACATTTGTGCCTTCCAGTCGTACAACCAACGGTACTTTCAAACCAACCTCTCTTACAGCAGCGACTACTCCTTCTGCTATCACGTCGCAACGCATGATCCCGCCAAATATATTTACTAAAATACCCTTCACATTTTTATCAGAGGTTATAATTTTGAAGGCTTCAGTAACTTTTTCTTTCGTGGCGCCACCACCAACGTCAAGAAAATTTGCTGGTGTGGCGCCATATAGTTTTACGATATCCATTGTGGCCATCGCCAATCCAGCACCATTTACCATGCATCCAATTTGTCCATCTAGGGCAATATAATTTAGATCATGTTTTGAAGCTTCTAGTTCTTTAGGGTCTTCTTCCGTCTCATCTCTTAATGCTAAAATATCCCTATTGCGATAAAGCGCATTGCTGTCAAAGCCAATTTTCGCATCTAAACACTTCAATAGACCACTCTTATCTACAATTAGAGGATTTATCTCCAACATTTCTATGTCTTTTTCACAAAATAATTTATACAAATTTTTGATAAGCCTTATGCAGTGTCTGATTTGGTCATTTTCTAAGCCTAAGCTAAATGCAATTTGCCTACCGTGAAAATCTGATAATCCAGAAGCTGGATCGACGGAGAAATTTTTTATATTCTCGGGATCTGTTTCCGCGACTTCTTCGATATTCATTCCACCGTGCTTTGAACATACGAAAGTAATACGACCTGAATTTCGATCTACTAATAGAGCAAGGTAGAGCTCTTTTTCTATCAGTGAGCCCTCCTCAATATATACTTGATTTACTTGTTTGCCTTTGGGGCCAGTTTGGTGGGTTACTAAAGTAGATCCCAGCATTTTCTTTGCTTCAGTAGAAGCCTCAATAGCAGATTTGCAAACTCGAACTCCACCTTTATTTCCAGCAGAATGCTCTTTAAAGTTTCCCTTTCCTCTGCCACCAGCATGTATTTGAGCTTTGACAACCCACAAGGGCCCTTTTAGCTCATTGGCCTTTGGCTTGGCATCTTCCGCATTCAGAACGGTTCTGCCATCAGACACTGGAATATTGTAACTAGAAAGTAGAGCCTTAGCCTGGTGTTCGTGAATATTCATTACTTGGCCTATGTAGTGACTTATTCTATTTTGTTGACATAGAAAAATTAGCTATGAAATCACAAATTAAAGAAAGTCGGGAGAAATATTGAATTTTTCTATTTTTGTGATCACAAAAAAAATATTTGTGATCACAAATAAATAAATCTCTGATTAAGCTAATGAATCATCTATATTTTTACAGGCGTCTATTAGTCCAGATACTGCTTGAACTGATTTATCAAACATCAGCTTTTCTTCTTTGTTTAACTCAATATCTATTATTTTCTTGATACCATTTGCACCAATTATTGTTGGTACTCCAACATAGATTCCATTTAACCCAAAAGCTCCATCAACGTATGCGGCACAGGGCAAAACACGGTTTTGATCTTTTAAAAATGCTTCAGCCATTTCAATCGCAGATGTAGCCGGCGCATAATATGCCGAACCAGTCTTTAGCAAGCCAACAATTTCTGCTCCACCATCTCTAGTTCTCTGTATAACTGATTCTAACTTCTCTTTTGTAGTCCAACCCATTTTTACTAGATCATTCAAAGGAATACCTGCAACTGTCGAATATCGGGTTAGAGGGACCATTGTATCGCCATGGCCGCCCAAGACGAAAGCAGAAACATCCCGCATTGATACACCAAACTCTAACGATAAAAAGTGTCTAAAACGTGCGCTATCTAAGATACCCGCCATCCCGACTACTTTGCTATGGGGTAAATTTGAAAATTTTTGCAATGCCCAGACCATAGCGTCCAAAGGGTTGGTAATGCAAATAACGAATGCGTTTGGCGCAAAAGCTGCGATGCCTTCTCCAACTGATTTCATTACTTTTAAATTTATTCCCAATAGATCATCTCTGCTCATTCCAGGTTTTCTTGCAACCCCGGCTGTGACAATGCAGACATCGGCATCTCTTATAGT
>Ga0163111_10003323_pt1 | contig 10366 bp, 2 predicted proteins | sample CRUFie1St18metaG_FD_109645 | JGI IMG/M metagenome (GOLD analysis project Ga0163111, IMG submission 109645) | Marine microbial communities from the Costa Rica Dome - CRUD Field 142mm St18 metaG | ecosystem: Environmental > Aquatic > Marine > Oceanic > Photic zone | place: Costa Rica: the Eastern... | reverse complement strand
GAGACGTTTTGTGCGATAGAAGAACACAACACCAACACCAACACCAACAGAAAGCGATACAAAAAACGCATCAAAGCGCAAAAGAGAGACCTTTTACTCCTCCTCCCAACGGAGCGACTTCGACGACAACAACAACAACCACACGCGCGCAAAACACCTTTTTGTCGCGAAGAGTTGATGGTGTTGATGCGTGTTTCTGTTGGCGACGCAATCTTCTTCTTCCCTTCTTTTTTTTTCGATGCATTTTTCTCGTGCACAAATGTCGAGCGCGGCCCGCGGGGAAGAGACGACATCATCATCATCATCATCAAAAGTCGTCATCGAAAAGGAGAGTCTTTCCTACCTTGGAGTCGAAGCGCCGCGTGGTGGATAGAAAAGAAGAACACTAATAATGGGGTGGCTTACTCGCGCGTTCTTCGGCGGAAATTCCGACGACGACGACGAGTATTATTCAAAAGACGCCGAAAGAAGAGATGTAAAGTATCCGGAGGAGACCCATTTGCGCATGTACGAGGAACAGCCGAGAGTGATACCCGCCGGGAACTATGTCATCGTCGCTCGAGTCGTGGAGGCGAAAGACGTGTGCGCGATTAAGACGTTCGACCTGTGGCAAACGATAACGAGCTTTTCGGTGAAAGCGGCGACGGAGAACGCGGACGCGCTGCCAAACGCGACGACGAAAGTGAAATTATCGCGCGCTGGATTTCCCACGCAGAAAAGGAAAACGGCGGTGGAAAAAGAGACGTCGCAGCCGCTCTGGAATCAATGTTTCTATTTCGAAGGCATGGAACTCGCGCGCGGCGAGTTGGACGGGTGCACGGTGAACTTCGAGGTGTCGGACGCGCGGAAGTTCGGTAAAGACGCGACGATTGGGTGCGTGGAAATAGAGTGTTCGAAAGTGTACGACGAGGAGGACGGTCACGAGGTGTGGCAACGGTGGTACCATCTGACCGATCCAACCGGGAAGAGGCAAGGGAGTCAAGGGCAGGTGAAGATTTGCGTGAAAGTGTTGCGGAGAGGCGACGAAGATTCGGCTATTTCGCACATGGACGAAATTTCGAGTTCAGAAGACGAAGGAAACGAGAACGATGATAACGACGATAAAGACGATAAAGACGACAGGGCAAAAAACAAACTGGCAAAGAAGTCGTTCTTAGCCTCTTTGATGCAAAAAGAAACGGATACCCCCGCGGAAGAAGGCGAAATCGAGATTTGGGCGATCAAAGCGAACGTGTACACCGGGAAAGATTTACCAAGAATGGATTGGCCAAATCTAGGCGGCGCGGGGATTGATGCGTACGTGAAGTTGTCGTGCGGATCGAGCGCCGTTCCGGCGAAATCGAAAGTTCGACGATCGAAAAATCCAGAGTGGAATCAAGAGATCATCATGCGAGCGCGAGTGGCTGGAGGGAAGTTTGGTGGCGTTGGCGCGTTGCCGCCTTTACGTTTATCCGTGATGGATTACGATTTAGCCGGCGCCGACGATCACGTCGCGTCTACATCAATTTTGATCAGGGACATTATCGCGCAACCAAAAGACTTTGCGAGACCGAAATGGTATTGCTTTTATGGCGGCACGAGAAACTTAGAGTCCTCGTTTAGAGGCCACGTCTCAAAATTAGCGAAAAGAATGAACGCTGGGTATTTAGAAGGCTCGGCGTACAGAGGTAGGGTGTTGATGTCCTTCACGGCGACTCGAGAGGAAACCGGGAAAAGTACCGGTCGTGCGAAGACTCGGATACCAAAAGTGAGCGATAAACTGAGCCGAGAGTGGCCGTGTATTTTACACGCGGAAGTGTTAGACGTCGAGTTATTCCAAACCAACGCGAAAGGAAAGAAATGTCACGTGGAAGTCGAGATGGGGTTATCCAAACGCGCGTCACCAAAATCGACGTTGATGTCGGAGCAAGATCCGTTGGTGAAAGAGTGTTACGCCGAAATCAACTCCGCATTGGCGCCATTGCAAGTGAACTTACCGATGCCTTTCGATGGTCCGCGCGCAGGAGAAGGCGCCCCGGACGTGTTTGTGCGCGTGTGCGTCGCGGGCAAGTCGATCGGTTTTGCTCGAATTCCCGCGAAAAGATTAACTCCCGTCGACGAAACCATGGGCCCTTTACAACCGCCAGACGAGGAAAAGGTTCCGAACGGATGGAACGTTCAAGGCTGGTTTCAATTACAAGCGGACGCGTTGAGTAATCACAAGATAGGTCAATCGCGATCTCTCGAGCACGTCAAACCAGTAGGACAAGTCTTGATTCGAATGATTTTACGAGGTAATCCAAACTTGAAACGCCAAGCAAAAATTGACGCCAACGAAGGCGCAGATGAAGACGGCGATGACGAAGCCTTAGCGTTGAAGGAAGAGTTGAAAAATTTAGACCCAGCCGATAAGAAACAGAAAGAAGAATTAGAAAAACGAAGGAAGAAAATGGAACGAAAAATGAAAGGCGCGGTGGACGAGATGGTTGCGAAACCGTTGAAACCGATGGAGAAACGGAAGTTTATGTTACACGTGGAAGCGTACCAGGCAGTAAACTTACCAGCGGCCGACCCAAACGGCGCGAGCGACCCAGTCGCGGTCGTTCGATGCGGTCGCGCGGTTATCCAAACGCAGACGATGAAAAGTACTGTCTCGCCGTCTTGGTTTCGGGACTTGTTTGTAGAGATTGAGTTGCCGCTGTTGCCGCCTACGGCGATTGATCCAACTAGGACGGATTCCGATTCCGATTCCGATTCCGAATCAGACTCGGACTCTGACGATGATTCCTCTTCGAATGAGGATAAGCTCGAATCTAAATTGCTCAATAAACGAATGAAAGAGTTTCGAAAATTGAATAAGAATAAATCGGGAGGAGGTGGTGGGAAATTGCAAGGTCTCTCCGGCATCGCTTGGTGGGCTGCACCCGCTATAACCATCTTGGTCTTTGACGAAGATCAAGCGACGTTACTTTCCGGTGCCGATATCGATCCATTATCGGTTCTGATGGTGCCGTTGCTACACCCATCCGAAATGCGCGCGAAGAACGCCGGATCTTTAGCTGCCTATTCCGGTTTAGCGTCCTCGGTGTCCTTCTTTAGTGACTTTTCGCTCGATCCAAAAAGACCCGAACGGTATGATGAAGTCTTGGAACGCGTGAATAACGAGCTAGACGATAAACATCCCTATCCGGAATGGTACGAAATGGTGAAATTAAACCCGAACAGCTCCGATTTGAGCGCGAATGGCGGCGAGTTGCTCATGCACTACGAGGTGTTGCCGTTACCATTCATGGGGGTCGCAAACTTTGTTTTAGGTCCGCAAATCAAAGTCCAGTGGGAAAACGTGAAACCGCGCCCAGAACACCTAGCAACGAGACAAGTCAAAGATTATTTTGGTTTTGAAGCCGTTGAAGTGAGCGTGTGTGTGATGGGCGTCAGAGGATTGTTGCCGTATAAGCAGTTCGCGGCGCACATGCCAAAGGTTGAATTCGAGTTGACCGGATGCATTCCATTGTTCGACGGTTCCATGGAACACGTGAAATCGACCGCGTTTAGGAACTTGCCGAACGGTCCGAACGCGAACTTTAACGGTCAAACGTTAACGTTGAGAGGTTTGGTGCCGAAACTGACCAAGATTTATACCTCGTTAGCTATTCGAGTCATCGACGCTCGACCAGTTAAACGCTTAATCGGTACGGCCGAGCACCAAGTGTTCTTGCGACGAGATGAGCTCGCATTACTTGAGAAGAAAGGATCGAATTTAGTCTCGGTCAAGCGAAAAGAGACCACCCCGGACGAACGGGAAAAGTTGTTGGAAATCCTCAGAGACGAAACCATTTCGGATTACTCTTTCGATATCGACGACGGTACCGCGACACTCGTTTCTCAATCAAACACGGTAACGGATGAATCCTTGGATCACATCGCCACAGTTAGAGAAGAAGTTTTACAAGAACGTTTGAGACACATCGACGAGGCGAGAAGTTCACCTGGGAAATCGGTCATTTCCAAGCTCTTAGGCAGCGTCGGAGGTGCTGCTGATCCACCCGCAGCGTCTGCAAGACAGCATTTCGACATCGAAAGCGGATACGGCGGTACCAATCGCACGAATCCAACCACGAGCACGAAGCATAAACGGAAAGCATTGAGTCGATCCATCTCGCAACGGTATGAAGACGAGCTTAACATGAACTCGGCGCACGGTAAAGAATCAACGAGCGCAGGTAAATCTTTACGTGAAATCAGAAAAGCACGCAAAGCGAGCTTTAAAAATTGCAAAGAAGCGTTACGACAACAACGCCAACTGATGCGCGATGGCGTGGATTCATACAAATCGCAATCACAATACATCAATGCGAAACACGAAATTGAGGATATGATGTCAAGATTTACGAAATCAAAATCGAAGAGGATGAAAACACTCACGGAAGGAAGAGAGTATGGGGAGTCGTCATCTTCAGATGCGCACTCGTCGGATGCAGACACTCTTGATGGTTCTGGTGCAATCACCGACAGCGATCCAGAATCTGTCGACGGCGGTATGAACGCCGTGGATGAAAACGAGTTGAACAGGCGCTTGCAAGAAGAGCAGGAGAAGCTGGCGGAGGGAGAAGCGGCGCTCGCGCACGAGGCAAAAGCTAATAACGAAGACGACGAAGAAGCGAACCCACCGTCGAAGAAGCAGAAAAAAATTATCACTTTTGACGACGGTTCCGGCAACATCCCGGAATGGATGAACGACCGCATGCTCTTACCAATCGGTACTTTAGAGGAGGAGCTCGGCGACGTGGCGATGACCAACATCCCGATCTACCGTGCCGAAGGTTTCGAAGACAATTCGTCGAAACGAGAAGTCGGAGGCTACGTAAAATTTTGCTATTCGGTGTCTGAAATGAATCGAAAGTATTTCGACACTCCCGAAGAAGAGTACGAGTATATTCACGGCCCACCGGAGCCTCTTAAACTTGATTTCCTCGGCAACCCGAAAAAAGATAAGCCGGCTGTCGCGGCAAAGAAAGCCAGAAACGCTGCCATCATGCAGAACACGCTCTGGACGCCCGATAAAACCACGGCGACGATAAGTGAAGACGAGTTCCTTAAAATCCAAAAGCAAGCCGGCGGATATGTCAACGCCAACCAACCGATGATGGGCGAACAACCGCGACCGGTGACCGTGAGAGCGTACGTAATCAGAGGGAAAGGTTTACGGCCAATCGATCAATCCGGTTTGTGCGACCCATACTTAGTCGTTTCCGCCCCAGGTACGGACATAAAGTTTGGGAACTCGAAGGATAGAATCAATCGCACCTGTACGCCGTGGTTTTACAAAACCTTTGAGTACAAAACGGATTTGCCTGGCAACGGTCTCTTAAAGTTTGACGTCTTCGATTACGAGAAGTATTCCTCGGATGCGTTCCTCGGGCAGTGTTTAGTCGACGTGGAAGCTCGATTACTCTCCGACCGATGGTCGACGGAAATGAGCGATAAACCACCGCTAGAAATCAGACAACTCTTGGACAAACTCGGCAACCCCGGTTTCGGCGAGCTCGAAATCATCGTCGAAATCCATGACGGTCACGATAACATCCCGAAAGCGTTGGTGATTCAGCCACCGCCAGTGGTTGAAGTCGAAATGCGTGTGTGTGTGTTCAAAGCGCGGAATATGGTCAACAAAGACGTCGGTGGAAAGAACGATTTATATTTTAAATTGAGCCTTGTTGGTCTCGATCGAACCTCAACTCGATTTTCCGAGACACAATCCACTGACATCCACTGGTTCGCTAGAGATGGAGTCGGGTCATTCAATTACAGAAACATTTTCCATTTGACTTTGCCGTGCAATCGAATTAACTTGAGAGTTTCCGCGTACGATAAAGATCTGATCTCCGGCGATGATAACATCGGTGAGAACAAGATCCCCTTATCGAAAATGTGTAAAGAATTAGTCCGAAACGTTTCGACGTTTGGCGAAATGTCGCCCGAGTGCGTCATCCAACACAAATACGATGCGAATGAAGAACCGTTTTCCTTGAACCCGTTCAAAAACATGATGGAAGGCCCGATGCAAGGCAAATGGTTGAAAATGTACCACCCGACGTTACCGGGTGAGTCCCAAGGCGAAGTTGAGATTATGATTACCTTGTTGCCTCGAAAGCAAGCGGAAGAGAGACCGGTTGGTAAAGCGAGAGAGTTGCCGAATCGAGATCCAGAGCTGAAAGAACCCGATCGAGCGCATTTGAGCTTACTGAACCCGTTAGGTTCTCTAGCATTAATAATGGGCCCGGATATGGCGAAAAAAATCGTCTTTGTCATCTTGATCTTAGGCTCGTTATATATGTTTGTCATGTCGGCATTTTTCATCATCAACGACATTATCGACGCAGAGATCACGGCGACAATCAACGAAAAGAGAGCGATGGAACAAGAGATGGAAATCGAGCGCGAAAACTTGATCACCGGTGCGGAAGCGTACGCGAAACACGCCATTGGTTTGGACACATTAGAGGAAGAGGTGCATAAGAAGCTGAACGAAACCGAAACGAAGATTTTGGATACGACTGGATTGTCGACGGTGTTGAAGAAGTACAACGAGGTGAAAAGTGAGATTGATCAATATTCGAACGCGGCACGAGACGCAACGGTGTCGACAACTGTGCCTCCAACTACTGCGACGGCTACTCCAAATACAACAGCGGGAACAACCGTTGCAGCCCCGGTGCCTGCTACTACAACCGTTTCAGCGCCGACGAATGCAAGCGTCACTACCGCTACTCCGGCAGTGGCAACGACAAACGAAGCCGTTGTAGCTACACCAGCCGCAACGGAAGAAGTAGCAGCGGCGCCGTCGACAGTGGTATCCTCCGCGGATGAAGAGGAAGCAGCGCCATCCCCAGTTACGGAAGCATATATGGGTCATCACCGGTACGATTTCGAGGACGAGCAAGACCGACTGAACCAATCCACGGACGGCGACGAGTTGGACGAATGGTTCAGTAAGTACTCGATGTTAGGGAATGCACGAGAACGCGCGCAGAAATTAGCCGAGCTTGGTAAGAGAAGAGACGCGGAGCAACCACCAAAGATTTATCAAAAGCTGCATCGCAAGCTCTTACCGAATCCTTTGGAGAATTGATTTATTGGTAGAGAAGAATGAGTATAATACGTAGCGCAAGAAATGTAATAGTATTTATGAATAGAAACACAATGCGAATGAAAACAACACGTGCAATAGTCTTATTATTATGTACAAAAGGAGTGCTATCTTCCGTATGAATCAGCGTATGTTGAACCCGTTCCATTTCCTGGGCGTGAAAGAGTCGTCTCCGTCTAACTCTTCATCGCCAATGGAATGCGGGTGAAATAATTCATCGGTTATTTTGTTATTGTTTTTGTTGCTATCGTCGCCACCAATGTCCATACCGACGCCGTTTCTCGTTTTTCCTCCCGCAACACCGACACCATCATCACCACCTTTTCTTCGGTGGCCAGATGATTTTATCGGGCGAATGAAATTCATCCCGTTGCGAAGGCTGCCGTGCACGCTCGCTTCGCATGCCATGGCGTCTAATTTTTTCGCCAACTTTTCCACGTCCCTTTCTGCGTAATGCGTGAATCCCATTTTTATATGTTTTGCTGTGGGTTTTCGGTCGAAGTAAAACGCCCCGGGTTCCAGTTTCGCGGCTTCTTGGCAGATTAAATACACGATGGTATCTGCGCCCTGTTCTGGCGTGCGGAGTTTGCCTTTCATAGAGTTGTAAAATCCAGGCAAAGAGGAACGCAAACCGGGCGTGTCCACCCATCCTGGGTGCATGGAAACGTACAAGATATCCGGCACGCGATTTGTGTCTCTTTTCACACCCCTATTTTCTTTTCTCTTACTATTGTTACTCCTATCCATCTTATTCCTCGCAACTTCAGACTCTGGCGACCACCTACCAGGAAGTTTCTTCTCCGCTTCCAATCGCGCCCATCTTTCAGTCAAAGCTACTTGTCTCCTTTTATCTCGCGCGTATTGTGCAACACCCGAATATCTCCTTGGTTTCGTGTATTCCAAATCGTCAACCACTAACTCTTCCGCTAGCATCCCAGCCGACGATACCGTGATCACTCTCGGTGTGTACATCAACGCGTTCAATTTACCGTTTACGCCGTTGTGGCTGTCGAGCAAGATGGAGCTTGGACCCCCGTTATTATTATTATTATTATTATTACTATCATTATTGTTGTTTGTTACACCTGATCCAAAATACCCGCCATTCTTCGCACTGTTCGAATTCTGCGACTCGCTCGTCCTCCCTAGAACTGGTTTCAACGAACTCGTCAACAAGTGCATCCCGAGCGTATTCAAGGCGAAGGATGTCTCGTACCCGTCCACGCTCCTCTCGATCGTATCGGAAGTGCACAATACCGCCGCGTTATTCACCAGAACATGCAACTGATGACCTGAATTCGTAAACTCTTCTACGAACGCCCTGACTTCCACGTTCGAGCCGACATCGCACACGTGTAAATACAAATTCGTTCTTCGGGGCGCGATGGATTCCAGAATCTCTTTTACGGCTTTTTCGCCTTTTTGTAACGAGCGACAGAGGAGATGTACGGTCGCGTTTCGTCTCGCTAACGCAACCGCGGTGGCAAAACCGATGCCTCCATTCGCGCCGGTGATCAGGACCGAAATGTTCGTCAAGTCTCGGTTCAGCCAATCATCATCGTTCTTCTTCCCGTCCGCGCCGCCGTCCTTCGCCGTAAAAGCGGCTGTTTTCTGCCCAACATTTTTCTCGAATCCTTCGCGGGTATACTGCGAGTACCCGTGGATCCCGAACGCGAGCGAGCGGAAGTACGACGCCATGGTGGTTCCAGACGATGAAAGTAGCTCGTCTTTTAACCGAGCGCCTCCTCGTTCCCGCGCGGCGCGCCACGTCTTATCCGTCGAAAGCGTTTTCCTTCAATTTGGAGATATCTATCCATCCAAAGGCCGGCCCGAAAAGTCGCGAGAGACGCGACGTGCGGTCTGGCGTCTTTCGATCGCGACGCGCGCGGTAAAAGAAACCTCGGACGGCGCCCGCTCCTCCCCGAACTGGCCGCGGGCCGTGGGACGTGGGACGTGGCGACTGCGCCGTTATCTTTCGCGTGTGCGCGAACGTCTTTTCGCCTTTTTTTTGACGATTTTTGATGCCTTTTGCAAGATTTTAATCGACCGATTTTAACAGAAAAACACGAGACGAAAAGACGACGACGAAAAGACGACAGATTCGAATGGGTAGAGGACGATTTCTTTCTTCTTTCTTTCTTTCTTTCTTTCTTTCTTTCTCACGCGCGCGCTGATTTCTCTTCACATCTCTATCTATCTATCTCTACATGTAGGACTACTATGTTTATCGTGCGTAACGGTGTTGACGAGTATATACGACCTCTTTCTCTGTCTCTGTCTCTTTCGCGCGTGCGCGATGCGAGTCGTTCTACCGCGACCAGAACTTCGCGAGACCATCTGCGGCGCAGGAGAGCATACCACACGCGTCGCTGGACGACGATACTGGCGAAAAACAGACGTTTGAAATCGATTTAGCGTGCGCTCCAGGAATACGAAGAGGGTGCGAATTCGGAGTTTCGTTCGACACTAAATCCCAGACGCAAATGTCGCCGATGGCGTCGCCAATAACGACGTATCGATCGTCCGGGGTGAGCGTGGCACGCAAAACCACGTTTTGGTCGTTGTTGATACCGGAGAAGGTTTGTAACACCTCTCCGGTGGTTTTGTCCAGAAGCGCTATCGTCTTTGGCAATGTGGCGAGGACGCACTTCTCGTCGCCGCTGTTTTCGATGGCTGTGATTGGTTGTTTCCCTAACAAAGTGTCCACTCGTAACTCTCCTTTGCGAATATCGAACGTGCGTATGGTTCCATCGATTGAACACGCCGAGATTTCGTTCGTTTTTACTCCCCCTTTATCGCCACTACTCACCGTCAAATCCATCGCGGCGTCGGAAAACTGTCCAACCGTCTCCATCGCCTCGTGCTGTCTGTTCGACCGTAAATCCCAAAACTTTACGTTTCTATCGAATCCGCACGAGACAACGACGGATTCTTCGTTGTTGTTCGCGTGTCCGCACAAAAACTTCACGCAGTTCACCCCAAACGCGTCGTGGCCGGCAAATCGACGTATCGTTTGTCCCGTCTTCACGTCCCAGACGAACACGCCTCTATCGCCTCCACAGCTGACCAGTCTCGAATTATCTCGCGACGCCGTGGCGTCCCTTACTTCCCGCGCGTGGACGCCGGCGTATTCTTTCAGCGTCAACTTCGTTCGCGGATTGCACAAGACCACCGAACGGTCTTTACAGAGGACGGCGTAGTCGCCGGTGGTGGTAAACCGACATCGAAGCGCCGGCG
>Ga0163111_10003322_pt1 | contig 10367 bp, 9 predicted proteins | sample CRUFie1St18metaG_FD_109645 | JGI IMG/M metagenome (GOLD analysis project Ga0163111, IMG submission 109645) | Marine microbial communities from the Costa Rica Dome - CRUD Field 142mm St18 metaG | ecosystem: Environmental > Aquatic > Marine > Oceanic > Photic zone | place: Costa Rica: the Eastern... | reverse complement strand
TTGGACGCGGACAGTCCTGTCCTCCGAGCAACAGCTCCGATACCAAAGGTTTGCCGTGATCCACTTTGCATGACGAAGGCAATTTACGCTGGAACTTGTTTTTCTCTACAGAAAATACACATAAGTGGCAGAAAAAAAATTTGTTGATAAAAGGTTGAAATAATAAAGTCCTGAGAAAGAGGTGTTTATGTTTTGAATGGAATTTGTGCTACTTGACACCTTTCGCCACGATCAGGTCCTTTTTTACGCTGTTTAGATCATAACCAACTCGGTCTAGGGGCACTTCAAAAGGGACGGTTCAGGGAGAGGGGGGCCAGCCGCTCAAAAACCGTCAGGATAAACCAATGAAAACCAACACATGAACCTAGATCACACACTACTAGCGAATACCGCCGCAGGCGGACTATCCGTCAATGAACTGACCCAGTATCTCTTCTGGATTGGTTTTATTGCAATGGCGAGTGGAACGGCCTTCTTCTGGCTTTCGAAGAATGATGTTCTGCCGAAATACCGGAGCACATTGATTGTCTCTGGCCTGATTACAGGTATTGCTGCCTACCATTACTTCACGATGGCCAACGTCTACAAAAGTGGTGAGTTTCCCACTGAGTACAGATACATCGACTGGATTATCACAACCCCTTTGATGCTCATCAAGTTCCCCATGCTGCTGGGACTTGGCGCGAAGGGAAAAAAGTGGCTCACACAGCTCGTTGTGCTGGATCTGATCATGATTGTTACAGCTTACATAGCCGAAGTCTCTGACATTGGCTCCGGCTCGTGGTGGACATTCTTCCTCGTCGCAGTTGTCGCGTGGGCCGCTATCATTGGCCTGCTCTTCACGGGTATCGGGGGAGCCATCGAAGGTGCCGCCGAGCCTATCGCAAAGGGACTCCGGCAAATGCGGCTCTTCATCGCTGTCGGCTGGATCATCTATCCGGTCGGATTCCTTCTTGCTCTTGCGGGTGAAGATGGAGGAAGTATCAGGGAGATCGCATACAACGTTGCTGACGTTATCAACAAAGTCGGCTTTGGACTAGTTGCTTACTACGCTGTGAAGACGATGAGCGCAGTCGAGCAAAAAGGAGCTTAGATCTCCTTTTAATTGATATTTGAATTATTGTGACGGTATTGAGTCGGCGGTGAAAACTGTCACCGCCGACTCTTCCGTAAAACTCCGCCAAGACCGCTCTAGATGTATTTCCTTCCCCCGCTACTCTTGTTTCTCCTGGCCGGCAGTGGGGCCTTCGCCAGCGAGTGGGTGGATACTTGGTGGTTCCTCCCTTTCCTCATTTCCGCGGTGCTAATCGGCTTGCCACATGGGGCTGCGGACTGGGGTGTGCTTTGCAGGCTGGTAGCACGGAAGGATCGGGCGCGAAGTATTAGAGGGATAGGAATTTACAGCGCATTGCTGCTTACCTCTACCTTTCTGGTGTTTGTCACTCCGCCCTTGGGGCTGGCCCTTTTTCTTGTCGTTTCCGCTTGGCACTTCGGGGGCGCTGACGCTCATGATTTCGGGGATCAATTTCAACTCAAGACCCGGCGTAGTCTTCTTGGGCTAACCGCCGTGTCCCGGGGAATGCTAATTGTTACGTCTCCATTTGTATTTCGATTTGATGATATGTTCGGTGCCTGCGAGGCGTGGTGCGCAATGCTCAGTTCTTCGTGGATTCCCTCCGACTACAGTAGCGCCTTCCAGGGGCTCATCTTTGGGATTTTTGCTCTTTCAGCCTCTGCCTCTATGGTGGTCATGTTGGCATTGTGGCGAGCGTCAAACTCGCGGGCCGCTGGGTGGTTGGCCCTCGAGACCTTTCTTCTTATTGCGATCTTCGCTTTTCTCCATCCTTTGTTCGCACTAGGCGCTTACTTCCTCTGCTGGCACAGTCTGCGCCACATCTCCCACCTTCGGGAGCTCAGCAATCCCGGGGCCGGACTCGGATGGCTTTACCGGTTATCAGGACCATTTTTCTTTCCGTCTCTCGTGGTGATCGGGATGCTCGCTTGGGGCACTGGAAGCCTCCAGTCGCCTGAGAGGACGGCAATCATTCTTCTTATCTTCTTTGCGATCGTGACTCCAGCTCACCAATGGTTGGTCAGCCAGGAAATACAGTCTCCTCGCACGGCTTGAAATTTTTTCTCCTCGAGACTATCCACCCCTTGTCTGGTAAAGAGACACACCGGTTATGCAGCTTAAAAACAACTCGCGTCACGTTGTAGTCGTTGGAGCCGGCCCAGGGGGCTTGACCTCCGCGATGATTCTTGCGCACCGGGGCTTTCGAGTCACCGTCGTCGAAAAAGGGGACCGAGTGGGAGGACGCAACGGGGAGCTTCGAGCTGGTGAGTTTTCGTTTGATACCGGTCCGACGTTTCTTCACCAGCGCTTCACACTGGATGAAGTGTTTGCAGAGGCGGGGCGGGATCTCGACGAGGAGTTAGACCTTGTTCTCCTTGATCCCATGACTCGGTTGAGCTGGGGGGAAAAAAGCCTCGAGACCAGTTGTGACCCTGTCAAGATGGCGGAGGAAATTGAGCGGAAGTTCCCCGGAGAGAGCGCTGGTTTTCAGCGGTTCATGCGAGATCATGAGGCAAAACTCCGGGTTCTTTTCCCTTGTCTCCAAAAGCCCTACACCCGCGCGGTAGACCTTGTGAGTCCGAAGTTGCTCCGGGCTCTCCCCTACGTAGCTACCGGGGACAGCGTGTTTAAACTGCTCGAGCGCTATTTTACTGATGAGAGGCTTCGACTGGCGTTCACCTTCCAGTCCAAGTATCTCGGGATGTCTCCTTGGAAATGTCCGGCACTGTTCAGTATTCTTGCGTATCTGGAGTATCAGTTCGGCGTCTACCATGTGCAGGGAGGTCTTTGTCAGATTTCCGAGAAAATGGCGGAGGTGGCTGCAACTGATGGGGCGGAAGTTCGGTTGGACTCTCCAGTTGAAGAGGTCTTGACGGCGGGCCGGACGGCGACGGGGGTGCGGCTTTCTTCCGGCGAGATCATAAAAGCTGACGCAGTCGTGGTGAATGCTGATTACGGTACAGCGGTGACCCAGCTCCTGAATGGACATGGCGTGCCTGATAGGCGAATGCGCAGAAAGGGTTTTTCATGCTCCACCTTCATGCTTTATCTGGGGCTGGATAAAATTTACGAGGAAGAGCCGCACCATCACATTTTGTTCGCTGACGATTACCGTCGCAACATTACGGAGGTGCAGGATGAGGAGGATGTCTCGCGGGACATGTCGATCTATGTGCGCAATTCTTCTGTCACTGATCCGCATGTAGCGCCTGCCGGAGGGTCAGGTATCTACGTCCTGGTTCCAACAATCAATCTGCGGCACGGATTGGACTGGGATGAAATCCAGCAGGAATATCGGGACAGGATCCTGCAGCGAATCGAAGAGCGGACCGGGATGAAGGATCTGAGGGATCACATTGTTGAGGAGAGGATTGTGTCACCGCGGCACTGGAGGGACGACTATTCCGTCTATCTCGGCGCCACTTTCAATCTCAAGCATACCTTAAATCAGCTGCTGTATCTGCGCCCGCACAACAGATACCGGAATTTCAAGAACCTGTATCTTGTTGGGGGAGGAACGCACCCCGGCTCTGGGCTGCCGACGATATACGAATCGGGTAGGATAAGCTCAAACCTCGTGTGCGAGCAGTTCGGTCAAAAATACCCCCAGATTGATTTCGCGACAGCTCTTCTCAATACCGGGTAGAACGGGCCGATTTGCCGTTGGTCTGGGAAAAGTGGCGCGCCCGAGAGGAGTCGAACCCCTAACCTCCTGATCCGTAGTCAGGCGCTCTATCCAATTGAGCTACGGGCGCAAATACCAGTGATGGCGAGGGCGGAAGGTAGGGAATTGCAGAGTTCTGTCAAGTGGGCTTGCCCACCAAGACGCCCCCTCGTGCTGTTCCATCAGTCCACCTGTCTTTCTTTTGAAGAGTGGGTGCGTTCAACATCGCTGTCTGCGACATTTCCCTTGATTTTCAGGGTTATGCCCCTAGGTTCGCCCTCCCTCGAGCGCAGAGTTCGAGGAAATGTGACGGCTGTTGGAGCCCCATTGTCGTCGCAGAATGGGGCAACTGTCGGAAGGCAAATCAACCAACAACCAACCTTAACAAACAGAAAATGAGTAACGAAGCCGTCGCGGGCGCGACGATCAGTGCTGAACTGGACGCACTGATCGATTCCAAATTCCGCGAATTTAAAGAAGGGTCCATTGTTAATGGAACAATTCTCGATATCCGCCCACAGGTAGTGATTGTCGATGTCGGATATAAATCTGAGGGGGTAATCCCGGCCTCTGAGTTTGAAGATGACGAGATCGAGGAAGGAGACGAGGTAGAGGTTCTTCTCGAGCGTCTCGAAAATGACGAGGGCATGATCGTCCTGTCCAAGGAAAAGGCCGCGCACAAGCAGAACTGGGACAAGATCGTCAAGGTGTTTGAGGACGGGGGACTGGTTAAAGGCAAGGTCAAGAGCATGGTCAAGGGTGGCCTCATGGTGAACGTTGGCGTCGAGGCTTTCCTGCCTGGCTCTCAGGTGGACATTATTCCTCCAAAAGATTTGAATGAATTCGTCGGCAAGATCTATGAGTTCAAGATCGTCAAGGTAAACGACGAGCGGCAAAACATCGTATTAAGTCGCCGCGAGGTTATCGAGGCCGAGCGCTCGGAGCGGCGGCAGCGGTTCCTGCAGACCGTAAAGGTTGGGGACAAGGTCATAGGGCAGGTCAAGAATCTCACCGACTTCGGTGCCTTTGTGGACCTCGAGGGTATGGACGGTCTTCTGCACATCACGGATATGAGCTGGGGTCGAATCAACCACCCGAGTGAAATGCTGAGAATCAGCCAGGAGATCGAAGTGCAGATCCTTGATGTGGACCGCGAGAAGGAGAGGGTATCGCTTGGACTGAAGCAAATGACCGACAACCCGTGGGAGGATATCGAAGCAAAGTTCCCGATGGGATCACACGTCAAAGGTCGGATTACCAAGTTGCTTCCTTATGGGGCTTTTGTGGAATTACAGCGTGGAGTCGAGGGTCTCGTTCACGTTTCTGAGCTCTCATGGGTCAAGCGGATCACTCGACCGAGTGACGTGCTTGAGCTGGATCAGGAAATTGAGGCGGTCGTGCTTGGAATCAGCATCGAGGAGCAGAAAATCTCTCTCGGAGTCCGGCAGTTGGAGCCTAATCCGTGGGATGAGATTGAGGGCCGCTACCCGATCGGCGCCAAGATTAACGGTGCGGTTCGCAACCTTACCGCCTACGGAGCTTTCGTAGGACTCGAGGAAGGTATCGACGGGATGATCCACGTCTCGGATCTCAGTTGGACTCGTAAGATTAACCACCCCAGCGAAATTCTGAAGAAGAACGAAGAGGTTGAGGCCATCGTTCTCGCTATCGACAAGGAGAATCAGCGGGTTTCATTGGGAATCAAGCAGCTCGATACGGATCCTTGGTCTGATATTGATACCAAGTTCAAGGTTGGAGACGTCGCTAAGGGAACCGTAGCCAAGATTGCCAGCTTTGGTGCATTTGTCAGCCTCGATGGAGATATCGATGGCCTGATTCATATATCGCAGTTGAGTGAGGAGCACGTCGAGCGCGTGAAAGATATCCTTAATGTTGCTGATGAGGTGGAAGCCAGGGTGATCAAGGTTGACAAGATCGAGCGTCGGATTGGACTGTCCATCAAGGCGGTTGAATACAGCGCAGAGCAGCTCCAGAAGGAGTCTCAGAGCTTCGAGACACTGCGCCCATCCAGCGATCTCGTAGGACTTGAGCAGGCCTTCAACCTGGCAGCAGCTACGGGTGCTCCGTCAGAGGAAGAGTGGAGTCCGAGCGCAGCCCCGGAATCCGAAGCTGGAGAAGAAGGAGAGAAGCCCGAGTAAAGCTTGCGTTTTCAGAAATTTAACGCCCTGGGGTGCCTAACAGCGCCTCGGGGCGTTTTTGTATAAGAGAATACTCCACGGAAACCCATCCCTTCTGGAGAAGATCGTATACGGGTCCGACCCTGATCCCGGTCCTCCCTGTGTCCGGCTGCAGTGATTTGCAGCGAGGGAAGAGGCCTTACTCCTCGTTGTCCGCCTTGGGCTTCTTCGCCCGACGTACGGCGCCAAAGCGCTTCTGGAACTTGTCAATGCGGCCTTCAGTATCAACGAATTGCTTCTGACCGGTGAAGAACGGATGAGAGTCCGCGGTGACGCCGATCGAAATGACGAAATGATCCACCCCGTCGACCTGCTCTACACGATCGGACTTGGCGGTAGACCGTGTAATGAACTGCTTACCGGTGCTCATATCCTGGAAGATGACCGGATTATATTCTGGGTGGAGATCCGCTTTCATGAAATAGCGCCCTCAGTGGCGGGCGGGGAGAATGCGTGATCTCATGCAGGTGTCAAGAAATTGAGCCCATCACGGGCTGTTTTGTTTGGGTTTCAGGATAAGAAGACGGGGTCCGGCCCCTGACTCTGTGGATCGAACCAGAATAGTATCACTTCCGCCCGTGAGATCGAAAACAATGCTTTCTGAGCCCCGGAGAACGTCAGGAGGCAGGAGGATGTCGAATGAGGCGCCAGAGGGAGCTCCCTTAGTAGCACCAATGGTTTTTCCGCCAGATTGAACCCTTATGGTGCTCCTTGTTCCTCCGCGGGCTTGGGTGGTCACGCGCAGGACGACCCGTTGATTTTCCGCGATCGGGGGCGGAGAGCCAAACCGGCGGAACTGAAGCCGCAGGCTTCCTTCGCTGCTAGGCTGGGAATTGATGGGGTAGTAGCCAAGTTCTCTCGCTTTGGATGTGGTGATTTTCTTTGACCGATACTCTTCCCACGTCAGTGGCGCGTGGTAAATAATCCCCGCTGCAACATCACGGGCTCGCAGGGCCCGGGTGTATTCGAGATCAGCATTGGAAAGAGCACCCAGCTCCACTTGAAACTCGCGTCCCTTGCGATCCTTGAGGTAGAGGGTCTTTTGATTCGACCATTGGTATGCTGCCGTGAATGTTCTGCCGTCTGTGTAGTGCCATACACGAGTTTGGCTAGCCTCTATCAGCGGCCCGCCCATCAGAAGGGCAAGAGCAAGTGAGGCTTTCAGCAAAGTGCCCATCTTGTGCGAGTCTCTGATCAATGAAGAGCTGCCCGGACGGAAGTGATAACGTCCATGAAGTTATTCGCCCAGTTGTAGACGAAGTGACGCCACGTAAGTTCCGGAGAGGCAAGGCAGAGCAAGCCTGAGAGCAGTAGTATATTCGAGAGGTAAATCAGGGAGAGGGAAAAAAATGTTCCGTTTTCCTTCAGGTCGGGCTGATCGCGGGGAATGATCCAGAGTGTCCACAGCAGATGAAAACTCCATGTCGCCCCAATCAGACCATAAAGGAATTTTTCCTGATGAGGAAACGCGAAGATCAGTCCGAGGCCAGCCATGAGGAGAAAGGCTACGACTGACCAGAAAGGGATGAAGTAGGGCGAAAGAGCGATCAGGATATTGGACTTGTTAGTCACGATGTGCCCGCCGTCGAGTCCAACGCGAAAGCCGCTGACCCGGCCAAGGCACAGATAGACAAAGACAACGTGGGTCAGCTCATGGCCCAATACATAGAAATAGAGAAAAACCGGTTGAAGGAGCCTGGTGAAAAACCAGCCCAGATAGAGGACGAAGCCTACGGTGAAGTAGAGAAACGCATTACTGCGCCAGAATTGGAGCCAGAAAGAAGTTTCGTTGCCAGCCTCTCCCGCAAGATGAAGGTGAGGGTTGAGTATTGTGACAGTGGTAATGAAGCAGAGCGGTAGAAGAGCCACTCCGGCTAGAATGCGAAGTGCTCTCGTCGGCCAGCCGAGCTGGGTCTCATTGTAATGAGACTCGGCGATAGCAGATTTTACAGAGGTGAGTCCACGCCGGCGCCACGAGCGCTGGTTAGCCCGGTGTCTTGCTCTTCGATCTGCTTCTCGGAGTGCTTCCCGCAGCGAGGGATGGTTCGCTTTCAGGTTTTCGGCTGCCCGTCTGAGATGGAGTTGTTTTCGGCGTCTTGCCACGCTGGCGATGAGATAATAGATATTTCATGAAAGTTAAAGAATATTGGGCGGGGGCTGCTGCGTTTGCACACTCAGCGCTTGAAAGAAGACCCGGATATCGTGGTCCGAGGGAAAATAGCGGCGATGTTCACCGTAGGGCTGCGTCTGGGATTTGATTGACGTGGAGTTTTGGACGGGTAGGCCTGATGAGAAACCCAAGTCTCTATCCTATGCCTACCCTCTTGTCCTTTTACCTCCGCCCGATAGGCGTAATCCTCCTCGGAGCCTTTTCTGGACTTGCTCCGGCCCAAGTTCGGATCACGACATCGCTCTCACTTTCGGAGGAGCCCGCAACTAACGTTCTCAATGTAACCCTCTCTGCTTTTGGCATTGAAGATGAAGAGAGTAGTGACCTCTCCGGGGCAGTAGAGGCCACTCTTGAGGTAAATCCCAGGACGGACGAGGTCTCGAGACTGACTATCAATTCGGCAGATCTTACCGCAACAGATATGAGCTTCTCTCTGGCGATTGGTCAGATCAGCGTGGCTGAGGTAAGCCTTAACGGAATTGAAGCTACGATTGACACCTCACAGGCAGGGTGGGTGGACCCCACAACCGGGCAGTTCGATGCCGGGGAGCATGAAGTCACCTTGCATGAAGGAGTAATCACGGGGTCATCCGTTGTTGGCGAGGTCAACGAAAACTTTTCTGAGAGTCCGGTTTCGGGAGCTGGATCAGGAACAGGAGAGGTGGCGCTTTCCCGAATAGGTATCAAGGGCAACACCGTAACCTACAATGTCGTCGTGATTTTGCCGGTTGAGTTCAGCAATCCGCTTCAAGAGGGAGTGGATGTGAGAGTGAATTCAACAGTAAAGTTTGAAGGTGAGATAGAGGTTCCGCTGGATCCGTTTGCAGCGTGGGCGGAACTGCAGGGTATTCCTAATGCTCCTTTCTCAGGCGATCACGATGGGGACGGAGTGCCAAACGGACTCCTCTGGGCTCTCGGGTATGATGTCGATGCGCGACCCACCCTCTTTGCACCTGATCCCCTGATTCCAGGTCAGGTGGACATCGTCGTAGAGCACGGTCCAGCAGGAATCAGGGCGCCAATCCTCGTAGAGGGAAATTTCAATCAGGCCGGATGGACTGCATTGGATCCCTTCCTCCTGCTCGGGTTTGAGAATCCTGTTCCGGTTGGAGAGGTCCTGCCCACGGTGGTCTTCCTATCGGGGGACCAGAATTTTATTCGGCTCCGTGTAGAGAAGCCATGATCTGAGGGGATGGAATCAGCGACCGGAGGGCTCCAAACCTTAGGCCCTCCCTGCGTAACTCCCGTCCTCGGTATTAATCTTGAGGATATCGTCGGGTTTAACGAAAAGTGGAACCTGCACTGTAGCTCCGGTTTCAAGGGTGGCAGGTTTGGTGGGGTTGTTAGCAGTGTCGCCCTTGATGCCTTCCGAGGACTCCGTCACTTTCAACTCGACAGTGGCAGGTAGGCTCACGCTGACGGCATTTGCCTCGATAAAGAGAATTTCGACTTCCTGCCCTTCCTTGAGAAAGCTCCGGCAGTCCGAGACAAGGCTCTCGTCAAGGGTAATCGTTTCATAGGTCTCCAAGTCCATGAAGTGTGCACCCGATGGATCGGAGTATGAAAATTCCAGTTTCTGCCGCTGGGTTTCCACAATGTCGACCTTTTCCGAGGAAGCAAAGCGGATGGTTTTCTTGTTTCCGGAATTGAAGGAGCGGATGGTCGCTGCGATGAGGGCGTTGCCCTTGCCAGGAGTTCTGTGCTCAATGTGAAGTACGACGCCCATGTCTCCTTCGTAGCGGATGCACTGGCCCTTGTTCAATTTGGTCGCAACGACTGCCATTCTTAAAGTTGGTGGATTGAAAGCTCGTCCAATAAGGATCGTCAGCGGGGTTTACCCTTCCCTGAGCAAGAGAGCACGAAGAATCTTCGAGATTTTCTAAGTGGCGGAGAGGATATTATACGTTGCTGCTGCAATCGCGCTTCAGGATGTGGCTGGAATCTCAGAGCGGAGGTTTGCCAGCTGCAGCTAGATCTGGGTCTTAGCGGTAGTCAGAACCCTCGGCGCTTGCATTGCAGGACTTGATGAAGGCCATGAGCTCGCTTTTCATCCGGGCCGTTACCTCAGGAGACTCGGGAGCGATATTTTGCGTCTCAAAGGGATCGACCTCGAGGTCATAAAGTTCAAATTCCCCCACGGGGGTCTTGCCATTATCCGAGCGACGACGACTGAGGCCTCCAGCGTTGTGGACGAGCTTATAGCGGTCGTCGACGAGGGTGCGGTCTTTGCCGAAGCGAAAGCCTATAGGGTGATTCCGCTGA
>Ga0163111_10003320_pt1 | contig 10368 bp, 8 predicted proteins | sample CRUFie1St18metaG_FD_109645 | JGI IMG/M metagenome (GOLD analysis project Ga0163111, IMG submission 109645) | Marine microbial communities from the Costa Rica Dome - CRUD Field 142mm St18 metaG | ecosystem: Environmental > Aquatic > Marine > Oceanic > Photic zone | place: Costa Rica: the Eastern... | reverse complement strand
TCAATTAGGATTAGAGATTGATAATTTGGTAAAACAGAATTCAGACAACTTAGATTTAATTACTGATAAAAATTTACAAATAGACAGTTTAAGAACTTCATTAAATATTGCGTCTGACGAAAAGAGTGATTTAATATCTCAAAATTCATTAAAAACTAGAACTATAGATTCTCTCAAAATTGAGAATGAAGTTTTAATGGATAAATTAAATGAAGAAAAAAATAAATTTATTTGTAATGAGGAACAACCCAAATATGAAGATTATGGAGATGATGAATGTGAATATATTATAAGAGAAAAAAATTGTGTTCTTAAAAATTTATTGATAAACACAAAAAATTCAGAAGGAACTTGTGGAGTAGGGGGTACTGATATTTCTTGGAATAGTAGATATTTTGAAATAGTCAATAGTGAAATTTTGAAGGAAAAAAATCTTCAAACTTTTTTTAGAAACCCTGACATCTTACTTAATATTATTAATTCTCAATTTGAGTTCGAGTTTTTTAAACTTTATGAATCCAATAAAGATTGTTTTGATGAATCATTTTATAAAAAAAGGGGTTGGAGTGAAATTAACTTGAGGATCAATAGTGATGAATTTCTTTTTTACACTTGGAATTATAGCGTACAGGGCTCTTGCGAATACAGTATTGGAGAGTTGAAATTTACTATTGATACTAACAATTTATTAAAATTTATTAAAGTTAAAGAAATAGACGATCTAAGCTTAAATAAATTATTAGAAAACTGGGAAAGTAAAGTAATTGATAATAAAAATCAATTAGCTGATAATAACAAATTTAAAGAAATTGATATTGCCCAATGGGTTGGCGTTACTTTACTTCCATTAAGTAGTTGTGTTTCAAAAATTGATGTTTATGAAACTGCTTTTTTTAATTTTTTTAAGGGCTATAATGATGGAAAGTACTACTTAGGTGAATTTGAAATTACATATGAAATTCAATCTATTTTATATAATCAATTTTTGGATACTTTTACAGTTAATTTATCTGGAAAAGTAGAAGATAATCTAGATGAATATTATATAGATCCATTCAAATTAAATATAAAGCGATTAAATGGGAAGTTTTATATTGATGGAAAAACTCAACCATATGTAGCTTGTAGAAATGTTGAGCAACTTTATGGGATGGACTAAATTAAATTTTAATAAATGAAAAATTTATTTATCTCCGAATATACTCAAAAAACATTATAGATTATGGTTTAATTTCTTCTTATTTTTCATAATCATACTCCTAAGAAAAGTATTTTGTTTAAATTGTGAAAATAAAATTGATTAAAATAAAAATGAAATTTATGTTAGAGAAGTATACACTTTCCCAAATGACAGTTCTGTAAAAGGAAAAAAAATTAAGATTATAAAGTTAAATCGCTATCTATTTAATTATGAAAAAAATAATATTTGCAATAATTTTTACATTAAGCAGTATAATTGCTCATACTCAATGTAACGAAAAATTTGAAATACTATATACAGATGGCAGTATTGGAAATTATACGGGATGTCTAGGAGACAACGGCAAACCAGAAGGGTTGGGAAAAAATACACACAAGAATTACACAGAAGAAGGTAACTTCAATGGAGGTGTATTAAATGGCCCAAAATGTAAAAGAACATTTAATGACGGCAGAACTTATTATGGCACGTTTGAAGATGGAAAATTCATTAAAGGTAAATTCACTCTAATTGGCGAAGGTTATAAAGTACAATATAACGGAGATTTTTACAATAATTCATTTGACGGTGATGGTTTTTTCGAGCAAACTCAACCAAATTATAGAATGACACAGCAAGGGAAATTTGGAAATAACAAATTTTTTGAGGGGGAAGAAATAACCTATGTAGATAAATATACTTCAACAAAAAATTACAAAAATGGTCTGATAGAAAATGAAAAAGTAATATTCAATGATGGTCTAGTAATAATAAGTTCTTATGAAAATGGGAGAATTAAAGACAAAATAAGGAATGATACAAATTATTACAACCCAGAGGATATAATTGGAGATAATAATTTTTGTACAGTAAATCTAAAAAAAGAAGGTGATGAAAATAAAGGGATAGCCTATAAAATAGTAATGACTATTGATGATACGAATGGCGAATGGGTTTTTGACACTGGAGCTCAATTAACTTCTGTTGGAAAAAGAATGTTTGATAGGTTTGTTAATGAGGGTGTAACCTATAAAGACTTAAATAGAGTCGTTAAAACATTTGGCATAGGAGGGGAAGCGAAAGGTAAATTAGTAGTTCTTGATAATGTTAAAGTCGGAGATTATATCGTAAATAATTTAATCGTTAAAGTTTCATTACAAAATAATATATCTCTTCTTGGTATTGATTTCTTAAATAAATTTAAAAATGTTGAGTGGGATATGAAAAAAGAAGAACTTAAATTTTACAAATAGTATTGAAATTAAATGAAAAAGCTCCTATATATCATACTTATATTAACCTACTCGTGCTCTAAAGATGAGGGGGCTATTATTTGTATTTACGATCGAGTACTGGAAACTTACGAGACCCAAAACATCTCTGATAATACAGCTACACTGTTTGGTAGTATAATTATAACTTCTGAAAACTGTTCGATTACACCCGGTGCACAAAAAGGCTTTGTCTACTCAACTAATAGCCAACCAAATATCAATGATAATTTAATTATCACAAGCGGTGAACAAATTAGTGCAACAATCACTGATCTTAATCCTAGCACAACATATTATGTAAGATCTTTTATTTCCAACTCAATTGGAGAATATTATGGTAACGAAATTAGCTTTACAACATTGCACCCATCTTCTGAAATTAATTATGGAATAAATGAATTTGATGTAGTTTTTGATGAAATACCAAGAGAATATATTGTTTACATCCCTCAGAACTATGATCATAGTATTCCTTCACCAATTTTATTTGTTTTTCATGGCTTTGGAGGATCAAATAATTTCACCATGAATAGTACAGGATTTAACGAAATTGCTGATCAAGAAAATTTTATTGTAGTTTATCCTCAAGGCAGTCTAATACTAAATCTACTTGCACATTGGAATGTTGGTGGATTTACCCAAGGCAGTAACACAGATGACGTTGCTTTTGTAGATTATCTGATTTCATCATTATCAGAAATATATAATCTAAATCTAGATAGAGTCTATGCAACTGGAATGTCAAATGGAGGATTTATGAGTTTCTTATTAGCTTGCCAGCTAAGCAACGAAATTGCAGCTATTGCGTCTGTTACAGGATCAATGACAACACAAACTGTTAATGAATGTAATGCCCAAAGAGAAGTTCCAATTTTGCAAATACACGGAACAAACGATCCAGTAGTACCATATAACGGCATACAAGAATGGAATACCCCAATAGATGATGTTCTGGATTTTTGGGTGATAAATAATCAATGTTCCCTAAATCCAATCGTAAATGACCTTGAAGACATTAATAATAGCAATGGTATAACTGTTCAAGAAATAATTTATAATAATGGCTTGAACGGATCAGTGGTAAAACACTTCAAAGTTAATGGGGGTACGCATGTGTGGTTTCAAAATGAAGATATTGATTCAAGCGCATTAATTTGGGAGTTTTTCTCAAATTATGATATAAATGGATTGATTAACTGAAAAATCTGATATCTTATTTCATTATTTTTATCCTTTATTTTAATTAAAGTTTGGATAATAGTATTTCAAATAAAAACATAAATAGGCTGGCAATACCTGCAATTATTGCAGGTGTCTCAGAGCCTTTGTTATCAATAACTGATGCGGCTATTGTTGGACATATTGAGATTGATGCAACTGAGTCTTTAGCAGCTATTGGTATTGTTTCATCATTCTTATCAATGTTAATATGGGTAATGGGGCAATCAAGATCAGCTATTTCAGCTATTGTTTCACAATATTTAGGAGCCAATAAACTTCATGAAATAAAAAATCTACCTGCTCAAGGCATATCAATAATTGTCATTATCAGTGTTATAATTTGCTTTACTACTATTCCTTTGAGTAAATCTATATTTGAATTTTACAACGCTGAAAATCTACTTTTAGATTACACCGTTGAATACTTTAATATCCGTGTAATTGGGTTGCCTTTTACACTATATACTTTTGCTCTCTTTGGAGTTTTCAGAGGTCTACAAAACACTTATATCCCAATGATAATAGCTTTAATTGGAACCACAACTAACATTATTTTAGATTTTATTTTAGTGCATGGTGTCTCAGGGTTAATAAATCCTATGTACTTAGAAGGTGCTGCATTAGCAAGTGTGATATCTCAATTCTTAATGGCGGTATTATCCACATTTTTAATTATTAATAAAACAAAAATTGATTTAATTATTACACTTCCATTAAACAAAGAACTTCTAAGGTTTTTAACTATGATAGGTAATCTCATAGTAAGAACCTTAGCTTTAAATTTAGCTTTATACTTTGCAACAAGTTTTGCAACACTCTATGGAACAAATTATATCGCAGCATATACCATTACAATAAACTTGTGGTTTTTTGCAGCATTTGCAGTTGATGGATATGCTAGTGCAGGTAATATAATTTCTGGTAAATTGTTTGGTGCTAAACAATTTAAAAATCTTTTTAAATTGAGCAAAGTACTAACTAAAAAATCACTTATTGTTGGAGCTATAATGGGGGGATTAGGAGGACTATTTTATTTTCCAATAGGAAGGCTTTTTTCATCAGACCCTGAAGTGCTATCAAACTTTTATAATGTGTTTTGGATAGTTTTAGTAATGCAGCCTTTATGTGCAATAACATTTGTATTTGACGGTATTTTCAAAGGGCTTGGACAAATGAAAATACTGAGAAATGTTCTTTTGGGGTCAACACTTTTAGTCTTTATCCCTGTACTATTAATCAATGATAAATTGGGTTTAAAATTACATGGCATTTTATTGGCATTCACTTTATGGATTATTGCTAGAGGATTACCGCTAGTTATGAAATTTAGAAAACAATTTTTGCCACAAATACGAAAACATTAACTTTGCCGGAGTTAATCGTCTAATTGAAAAACAAAAATGTCCAAAATTAGAATTACAAAGGAATTTACATTTGAAACAGGTCACGCGCTTTATGGGCATGATGGAAAGTGTAAAAATCTTCACGGCCATAGTTATAAATTAAGCGTAACAGTTTTAGGAAACCCCATCTCAGACTCAAATGATCCAAAATTTGGAATGATAATGGATTTTTCAGATTTAAAGAAGATTGTTAAAGAAGAAATTGTAAATCGTCTTGATCATGCTACAATTTTAAATAAAAACACACCTCACCATGAGCTTGCAAATAATCTCAAATCTTTGGGACATAATATCGTTTTAGTTGATTATCAGCCAACAAGCGAAATGTTAGTATTAGATTTTGCAGAGAAAATCAAAAAAAGACTACCAAATAATATTAAGTTACATTCGTTAAAGCTGCGAGAAACTGGAACATGTTATGCAGAATGGTATGCCAATGACAATTAAATTTAAGTTATGAATGCCATAAAACTTTTAAAAAACAAAAAAATATATTTCACTTCTGATCATCATTTTGGAGCCCCTAACAGAGAAGCATCAAAGTTAAGAGAGAAAAAATTTATTGAATGGTTGGAAGAAATTAAAAAGGATGCCCAGGTGCTATTTATACTTGGAGATCTTTTTGATTTTTGGTTTGAATATAAATATGTTATCCCTAAAGGTTTTACAAGGGTTATTGGAAAACTCGCAGAACTTAGCGACCAGGGAATTGAAATTCACTTTTTTGTAGGAAACCATGATATGTGGACGACTGACTACTTTGAGAAAGAATTTAATATTAAAGTGTATCATAAGCCTCACCAATTTAAATTGAATAATAAAGAGTTTTTCATTGGACATGGGGATGGCCTTGGCCCTAAAGACAAAGGATATAAACGATTAAAAAAAATATTTACAAATACTTTTTTCAGATGGGTTTATCGCTGGATTCATCCAGATCTAGGAGTTCGTTTTGCTCAATATCTTTCATTAAAAAATAAATTAATCTCTGGAAATGAAGATCTCAAATTTTTAGGGGATAAAAAAGAGTGGCTAACTCAATATTCTATGAGAAAACTAAATGAAAAGCACTATGATTACTTTGTTTTTGGTCATAGACACTTGCCATTAGAAATTAAACTAAATTCTAAGTCTTCATATGTTAATTTGGGAGATTGGATTTCCCACTATACTTATGCGGTATTTGATGGTGAACACTTGTCGTTAAAAAAATCAAAAAATCTTTAAAATAGTTTAGAATTTACTTTTTTTCAATTATTTGGTAATAATTAAGTCAAAATAAATAACTTAGAGTCATTAATTAATCACTAAGCCAATGGAACTTTTTGGGATCCCCTTTTTTGATGACGACTTTTATAAAATGCTTCTCCGTCTGAGTATAAACATGTTGTTTTTAACAGCCATCATCAGGCTTTCGTATTATCATTTTTCAAAAAAAACAGAATTTTTATTTACCTTTTACTTAGTTGGAATCGTAGTATTTTTCCTTTGTTTTACACTAAAAAAATACGAGCTGGACTTAGGTTTAGCCTTAGGTCTATTTGCAATCTTTGGAATCATTCGTTACCGAACTGATCCTTTGAAAGTAAGAGAAATGACCTATTTATTTGTGGTTATTGGGGTGTCCATAATAAATGCACTTTCCAACAAAAAAATGAGTTACATGGAAATTTTATTAACTAATAGTTTTATTTCTATATCTATATACTATTTGGATCGCTATTGGAGTCAACAAAGATTAACGCCAAAGGAAAAAACAATGCCAAAAGATTTTGGAATGAAAGATATTATTTACAATTCACTTGAAAATATAAAGCCTGAACAATTTGATCTGCTTAAAAATGAGCTTGAAAATTCTCTTGGGGTTGAAATCTTAAAACTTGACATCAATGAAATTGACTTTGAAAAACAAACAGCCAAAATAAAAATCCGCTACAAAAAATAGTATGAAAAAAATCTCAAAATACTTCTTACATACTTTAATTTGTATAGCAATTAGCTCAAGCTCAATTTATGCACAAAACAATTCTGATCTTGAAGGATGGAGTGCGATTGAGTTAGATTTAAAAGCTTCAAAAAAACTATCGTTTTCGATATCAGAACATCTCAGATACCGTAACGACATAAGCTCTATGAAAAATTACTTTACGCAAGTAAAAATTAATTATTCATTGTTTAAAAAGTTGTCCTTAAGTGGTGGTTTAAGATATATCACCAAAAATGATGATGTTGGTAATATCCAAGGGAATAAATACTACTTTAGATATCAGTTTGACGCATCATTTAATCAAAAAATGGTTAAAAATCTTGTTTTATCACTAAGGATAAGATATCAGAACAAAAACCAATTAGGTCTTTCAGAAGATGAAGGTGATAATCCGATTGAATATACACGCTTTAGAGCTGGTTTAGAATCACGTCTTAAACCTTTGAAATTAAATATTAAACTTTTTGCAGAATTATTCAACGAACATCAAGGAGTTGATGAAAATAATGGTTTTAATAGACAACGTTTTACTCTAAAACTTAATAGAAAATTTAAAGACATTGGAACATTTGGAGTCTTTTACGCCTTACAGGATGATACATCTAGACTTGTTAAAAACAGTAAATCTATAGTTGGTTTTAAATATACTTACAGGCTAAATTTAACTAAATGAAAAAATTAGTTATTTTTCGTGCTCTTTTAGATCCTGTTGTAAATCTAATTTTCTAAATGTTGGAGAAACTACAGCAGTTGTAATTACTGTAAGTAATGTCATTGTTCCCCCAAACACCACTGCCTTGACAGTCCCCATTAATTTTGCTGTTAAACCACTTTCAAAAGCACCAAGTTCATTTGAAGAGCCAACAAACATTGAATTGACCGAAGATACTCTACCTCGCATGTGATCAGGAGTTTTAATTTGTAATATTGTTTGTCTAATAACCATAGAAATGCCATCAGTGACTCCGCTAAAAAATAATGCTATAACTGAAATCCAAAAAACAGATGATACTCCAAAAATAATTATTGAAATTCCAAACCCAAAAACTGCTATTAATAATTTAATGCCTGCATGTCTACTTATTGGAATATATGCAGTAATTAACATTGTTAAAAAAGCTCCAACAGCTGGAGCAGCCCTCAATACTCCAAAGCCTTCAGATCCAACATCTAATATATCCTGAGCAAAAACTGGAAGAAGTGCTACTGCACCTCCAAATAATACTGCAATCATATCTAAGCTAAGAGCTCCAAGGATTGCCTTGCTATTAAAAACAAATTTTAATCCTTCATTTAAACTCTTAAGCACAGGCTCTCCAATCTTTGGATTAAGAACAGGCTTTTTAGAAATTAAAAGTGTTAGGAAAAAAGAAATAACAACAAAAATAAAAACTACAGCTAGTGACCAATTAACCCCAATCCAATTTATTGTAAGCCCTGCAAATGCAGGTCCTAAAATAGATGCCATTTGCCAAGTAGAACTGTTCCAAGTTGCAGCATTTGGATAAACCTTTTTTGGTACAATCAAGGCAACTAAAGAAAAAATAGTAGGCCCAAAAAAGGCTCTTAATAACCCACCAAAAAAAACGAATCCATATATTGAATATAGAATTTGGTTATTACTTAATACTAAAAATAAATTAGGTGATGATATTAAAAACAAGCCCAGACTTATTAGAGAAAACAGCCCGATACACCACAAAAATAAATTCCGTTTTTCATTTTGATCAACAAAATGCCCAGCCAATAACGCGACACTTAATGCTGGAATAATCTCCATTAGTCCAATAACACCCAATGAAAGTGGATCTTTTGTTAAAGAATAAACCTGCCACTCAATAACAATAAATTGCATAGACCAAGCAAAGACTAAAAGAAAACGCAATAATAAAAAAATATTAAATTCTCTAAATCTTAAAGCTGCATATGGATCATTTTTAGGCATATCAGTTCTTCAAATCTTTTAGTTTTAATTGTAAGCTAACACGTCCATCCCAATGATTTTCGTCTATTGAATAAACAATATCAAAACTATTATTATTCTTTATTTGTGACAACTTATTACCTAATCCAAATCCAATCGCTTCAAACGAAGCAGAGTCCCTCTTTTTTACTCTTATTTTTAGATGCTTATTATCATTACCAACACATTTCCCATAACCACAATCAGCTACTCCTTTAGTCATAAATATTGGTATATTGTTTTCAGGACCAAAAGGGGCAAACTGCTTTAAAATTCTATAGAACTTTGGAGATATATCAGTTAATTCAATAGTTCTATCAATTTTGACTTCAGGAGATTTTAAATGGCTTGGTAAACTGTCAAGAACTTCTTTTTCAAAAGCTCCTTTAAATAGATTATAATTAGATTGTTTTATGGTAAGCCCAGCTGCATACTTGTGTCCTCCAAATTGTTCAATATATTGACTACAATTTTGAAGGGCCTCATAAATATCAAACCCCTTAACTGATCTAGCCGACGCAGTCAAAAACTCTCCACTTTTAGTAAAAACTAAAGTTGGCCTGTAATAAGTTTCAATCAATCTAGAAGCAACGATTCCAATGACTCCTTTATTCCAAGATGGATCATAAACTACAGTTGATTCATTATTTAACTCATCCATATTTTCAATTTGCAAAAGAGCCTCTTTAGTTATCTTTTGATCCAATTTTCGCCTGTCAGAATTAAATAATTCAATTGATGCAGCAGCCATCTTAGCCTTTTCAATGTTCTTCTCTCGCAATAAGTTCACAGCATAAGCGCCATGTTTCATACGCCCTGCGGCGTTAATGCGCGGTGCCACAACGAAATTTAGATCTGTGAGAGTTAATATTTTTTTTGAAAGATTATCCATTAATGCTTGAATCCCAGGTCGAGGACTTGAATTTATCTGTTTAATACCATAATAAGCTAATATTCTATTTTCACCATTTAAAGGAACAATATCAGCGCCAATTGCAGTAGCTACTAAATCTAGAAAAACTATTAAGTCTTCAAGTTTTTCAGAATACTTTTGGCTCAAAGCTTGAATTAATTTGAATCCTACTCCACATCCGCACAACTCTTTATATGGATAATTACAATCTGATCGTTTTGGGTCTAAAACAGCAACAGCTTTTGGCAGGTTAACTCCTGGCCGATGATGATCACAAATTATAAAATCAATTCCTTTGCTATGAGCATATTCAATTTTTTCAAGAGCTTTAACTCCACAGTCTAAGGCAATTACAAGACTATAGTTATTATCTACCGCATAATCTATTCCTTTATATGATATTCCATAACCTTCATTAAAACGGTCT
>Ga0163111_10003317_pt1 | contig 10370 bp, 9 predicted proteins | sample CRUFie1St18metaG_FD_109645 | JGI IMG/M metagenome (GOLD analysis project Ga0163111, IMG submission 109645) | Marine microbial communities from the Costa Rica Dome - CRUD Field 142mm St18 metaG | ecosystem: Environmental > Aquatic > Marine > Oceanic > Photic zone | place: Costa Rica: the Eastern... | reverse complement strand
TAAAAGAAAAACTTAATCTCCACCGGGGGTTGAATACAAAAAGAAAGAAAAAAGCCTTCAGATTCCTAGCTCTAAACCACCCAAAATCAAAAAATAGCGACCCATAATTTACCATTATGCCGAAAAACTTACTTGGTTAGAATGGCTACAAATAGGTAGGGACACCAGAAAAGAAATTGATCTACACTGCCCTGATGCTGAGGGGGGGGTAATAAGCCTATAGGAGGCTTCTTTGATAGAATATCTCACCTGATTAGCAGACCAAAAGATGAAGACAACACTCCACAGCGCTAAAAGCAAAATCGCTGCCCTCCATTTGTAACGAATTACCCTAAAACAGGGTTTTACAGCCTCTAGTATATCGTGTAAAAAGGCAACAATATACTAATAGGGTTTATAATAATGTTTAATAAAATCAAGAAGACACTAACAATCGCTTGCATTACTGCGGCAATGCTATCAACCGCACAGGCTAGTAAACAAGTACGTATAGTTGGCTCATCTACAGTTTATCCATTTTCTACCGTAGTGGCTGAAGAATTTGGTAAAAAAACAAAAAATAAAACCCCTATTGTTGAATCCACAGGTACTGGTGGTGGTTTTAAACTATTTTGCTCTGGCACTGGCAAAAACACCCCGGATATAACAAACGCCTCGCGCCGCATTAAACCGCGCGAGTATGTAAATTGCCTAAAAGCAGGTGTAAAAGATATTATAGAGGTTAAATTTGGCTATGATGGCATAGTAGTTGCTAATGCTAAAGGCGGCGCTAAGTTTGACTTAAGCATTAAAGATCTATTTTTAGGCCTTGCTGCTAAGGTACCAAGTAAAGATAACCCTAAAGAGCTAGTAGATAACTACTATACCACATGGAAGGATGTTAACCCTAACTTACCAGATCAAAAAATCCAAGTATTTGGCCCCCCCCCAACAAGTGGCACACGCGACGCATTTGCTGAGCTAGTAATGGAGGCAGGATGCTGGTTTGATGACGCATATAAAACAAAATATCCAAACCCAAAACAACGCAAAGCTGCGTGTCACCGCATGCGCGAGGATGGCGCATATGTAGATGCAGGTGAAAATGATAATTTAATCATCCAAAAACTACGCACTAATGAAAACGCCCTAGGTATATTTGGCTACAGCTTTTTAGAGCAAAATACAGCTACCATACAAGGTGCTAGCATATTAGGTGTTGAGCCAGATTACGATAATATAGCCGATGGTAAATATGTTATCTCACGCCCTTTATATTTTTATGTAAAAAAAGCACATTTTGATAAAACCAAGGGCTTGCAAGATTTTGTATTAGAGTTTGTAAGTGAAGATGCAATAGGTGAAGATGGCTATCTGGGATATCGCGGTTTAATATCATTACCTGATGATTTACGCCTTGTTGTGCAACAAGATGTTATTAATGGTAACGTGTTAGAGAATTTAGCTGAAGAAGAGGAAATCTCCTCAAAGGAGCTTTAAGCTGCTCGGCCGCAACCCCACACTTCCTGTTATTACTGGGGACGGACGTATCCTACGACATGTTCTGGGATTAGTCAGCATCTTTAAAACCATACAGGGCGAGGGCCCTAACACTGGCCAAGCGGCTATATTTATAAGGCTTGGCGGGTGTAACTTAAAATGCAGCTTTTGCGACACCGAGTTTGATGATTTTAAAGATTATACAGTACATGAAATACTAGCTAGAGTATCTGAGCTAGCCCCAGCTAATAAAATACCCCTAGTGGTAATTACTGGCGGAGAGCCACTACGCCAACCTATAGAGCTACTATGCGAGCTACTATTACAAGCAGGCTACAAACCACAAATAGAAACCAACGGCACTATTTATAGGGATTTACCAAAAGGCACTGAAATTATATGCTCACCCAAAACAACCAAGCCTAAATACACCCGCCTGCGTGAGGATATATTGCCCAATATAGCCGGGCTAAAATTTATTGTAGGCGGCAGTGGTAACTATGCTAATATCAATGATATAGGCCAAGCTGACTACAATATACCAGTATATTTACAGCCAATGGATGAGTTAGATAATAAACTAACTGCCAGTAACTATAATAGGGCCATTAAGCTGGCCTTAAAACATAAAGCTAAGCTATCTATACAAACCCATAAATTTTTGGATATAGAATAACCCTCAGCATTTTGGTGTTTTGCTATTGACACCATTATTTTGTTTATATACTATGGTGTTATAGACACTCATACAATATATAATGAGCTAACTAAAGATAGCGCCTTTAACAGCAAACAAGCCGGTGGTTTAGTTAAAGTATCACGTAATTTAGCTACTAAAAGTGATATACTAAAACTCAAAAAAGAGTTTAAACGCGATATACAAGATCTGCATAAAAATACTCAGAGTGAGTTTATGCTGTTACGCAAAGAGAACGAAACCCTACGCAATGATACCCAAAAAGAGTTCCAACTTGTGCGTAGTGAGATACAAACCATTTTTAATAAACTACAAGTAAACCTACTATTTGCTATGGCCTCGATGACGGGTATTTTAATAGCTGCGATGAAGTTTCTATACCCCTCTATAACTCTTATTTACTAAACCTGTTATGTACCCAAAACCAATTATTTGGGTATTTGCTAACCCAATCTTGTAATAAATCATTTAGGTGCTGTGTGGTTTTTATAACCTCATCTTGTGCCACTTTAATAGGCTCATAAACCTTGATTATAAATTTAGTCTTACACCCCTCATCACGACGAATAAATATCGGCACTATAGGCTTGTTAAATTTAGCTGCCAGTTCAGCCGGGCTGCTGGTTGTCATTGCCTTATGGCCAAAAAAACTACACTCTATACCATTATTAAGTTTTTGATCCATCAACAGGCCAATACTATCACCTGCCTTTAAATACTTGACGGCCTTTACCATGCCGGCGCGGCTTTTTGTAGCAAACTCTAGCATTTGGTGGGCACGTAATTTGTTAATATAATTATCTGATAATTTATTATTAGCAGCACGATATATCATTAGCGATTTTGTATCACGCCATGCAGCTAGGCGCGGTATTATCTCCCAATTAGCTAAATGGGCAGAGACAAAAATTGCGCCCTCTTTAGTAGCTGCATCTAAAATATCCTCGCCCTCAATAGTTATATTTTTTGTGATATCCTCTGCTTTAAACTTACGTAAATGAGGCAACTCTGCTGCCGTGCGCCCTAGATTATCCCATATTTGTTTTGTGCAACCATCGTGACTTGGTAAACATAGTTGTAAATTATGTTTTGCTGTTTTGTTTGCCTTAGTAAAAGGGCCAATTACGCGTGCTAAAAAGCCACCAAAAGCAGAGGCCCAACTATATGGCAACAAGCCAAACAAACCCATAATTAGGCGTAGAGCAATATATTCTAGGCGGTGCTTCATATTCTTGTTATTATAACAAATTAACCTATTTACAAAGTTTAAGCTTAAGTCTATACTCCACAATAATTTGGAGTTTATTATGGCAGGTAGTGTAAATAAAGTAATCTTAATCGGCAATTTAGGGCGTGACCCAGAGATCCGCTCTACGCAAGACGGTAAAGAGATAGCAAATCTAGCAATCGCCACTAGCGACAGATGGAAAGACAAGATGACCGGTGAGCAAAAAGAAAAAACTGAATGGCATCGCGTAGTTATATTTAGTCCAGGCCTAGTTAACGTAGTTAAAAACTACATTAAAAAAGGCAGTAAAGTTTATATTGAGGGCAAATTACAAACCCGCAAATGGCAAGATAACGCCGGGGTTGAGCGCTATACTACTGAAATCGCCCTACAAGGCTATGATAGCGTATTAACAATGTTAGATAACAAAAGCGGATCATCTGGTGGTGGATATGGCGCTGATATGGGTGCAGGTAATAGCTTTGGTGCTACTGCAGCTAGCCCGGCTAGTGCCCCAGCAGATAATTTTGCTGATCTAGATGACGAAGTGCCATTCTAATGCTTATCTAATACTTAATCTTATGTCTGAACAAACACAACAAGTACAACACGCAGTAACATTAACACCTGAAGAGTGGGCCGCATATAATGAGGAGCCTCAAGGCAGTATGATAGCATCGTTTTTGCCTATTATATTAATAGTTGTAATATTTTACTTTTTGCTTATTCGCCCACAAGCTAAACAGATGAAACAGCATAATCTAATGCTGGAAGAGCTTAAAAAGGGCGACAACGTAATTACTAGCGGCGGTATAATAGCTAAAATTACTAAAGTAAGTAAGGATGAGCCGCATATAATGGCAGAGATCTCAAAAGGGGTAGAAGTAAAATTAGCTAAAGAGACTGTAAAAGGGCTGGTTGAGAATAAATAACTATTCTGATCTATCCTTTACCCACCATGTATCAAAACCAAAGCTGTATTTTGGTGGCTTTGCAGGTTTAGCAAACTTATCCCAATGGGCTACTCTAAAGCTATTAATATACCAGTTAGGTATTACATAGTAACCCCATAGCAGCACCCTATCTAAAGCCTTTGTATTAGCTTTTAGCTGCTCCAAACTATCGCTAGCTATTACTTTATCTACCAGCTTATCAATCACTGGGTTTGATAACCCTATTAGGTTACCACTGCCCTCTATATCAGCACTACTGCTATGCCAGTAATTGCGTTGTTCGGTACCTGGGCTCATACCGCTGCCAAATACATTTACTACTATATCGTAATCAAACTGCTCTACTAGTTTTTGATACTGCGCCACATCTACCTTTTTAATATTGGCTTTTACCCCCAACTTTTTAAGGTTTTTGATATAAGGGCCAATTACACGCTCAAAACTTGGGCTATATATTAAAAATGTTATTTCTAACGGCTTACCGTTAGGGCCTACTAGCTTAAAATCTTTAATTTCATAACCAGCATTAGTTAGCAAATTACGGGCTATTAGTAAGTTGCTCCTATCACGGCCACTTGCATCGCTAGTTGGTAAAGTAAAAGGCTTATTAAAAACTCCAGAGTGGCAATCGCCTACCATTTGTAAGATAGGAGGAATCGCACCTCCGCTCCATTTAGGAGGTTGGGCATTGGGTGGTAATGGCGGCGGAACATTGCATACCTCTCGCAAAGCACCTAATTCAGCCCCTTTTGGCACGCCACTACTTGCAAATATACTATTACTAAAATAGCTATCAGTACGCTTATACGCACCATAAAATATCTTTTTATTCAGCCATTCAAAATCAAACGCATAATTAAGCGCTTTACGCACGCGTACATCTTTAAATTTATTGCGCCTAATATTAAACACAAAGGCTTGCATACCTGTTGGTAGGGCATGCTGTACCTCATATTTTATCAGGCGCCCTTCATCCACTGCTGGTACATTATAAGCAGTGGCCCAGTTTTTTGATACATTCTCTAACCTTATATCAAAATTACCGCCCTTTAAGGCCTCCAGGGCTACGGTGTCATCCAGGTAATAATCATATTGTAAAATATCAAAATTATTGCGGCCTATATTAACCGGTAAATTAGCGCCCCAGTAATTTTTAACGCGCTCATAAGTTATAGATTTACCAGCATCTAGCTGCTTAACTTTATACGGCCCACTACCTAGCGGTATGTCTAGCGTGGTTTTATCAAACTGGCGCCCATCATAATAATGCTTGGGCAAGATTGGCATACTACCTGCGGTAATTGGTAGCTCGCGCCCGGCGTTTTTTGCAAAGGTAAATTTAACCTGCAAACGCCCTAATTTAGCGACATTTATAATATCTTTATACGCATTTTTATAAGCAGGATGGCCTTTAGTAGTAAGTATTTTATGGCTAAAAACTACATCATCAGCCGTTATAGGTTTACCATCATGCCATTTGGCCTGAGGGCGTATATTAAATATCGCCCAGCTACGGCTAGCTGGGTACTGTATGGACTTTGCCACTAGCCCGTAATAGCTAAATGGCTCATCAGCACTGCTTGTTAGTAGGCTTTCATGCAAATACCCTAAACCAGCAGCACTTATGCCTTTTAGGGTGTACTTATTGTTAGTGTTAAACGTACCACGGGCAGATTGCTTAACCTTGCCACCCTTTGGCGCATTAGGGTTTACATAATCAAAATGTTTAAAATTTGCTGGGTATTTTACCTGCCCGTAAGTAGCTATACCATGGCTAGTTGTAATTTTATCCGCATATAGCAATTGCGGCACTAGCAGAATAACTATAAATAATAAAACATGTTTGTGCATTTGCGGGTACATAGCCAATACTCCTTACTAGAGGGTGCGATTAGGGTCAAACAAATCCCCGATTTATGTAAAACCGCTAATACACCTGCCGTTGCAGTAACCGATAGCGGCAATTTATTTGGTGCGTTGGAGTTTAGCATGGCATGTGCCAATAACGGTATACAGCCAATTATTGGGGTAGAGGCCAACTTATTAGCAGATGATGGCAAAACCTACAAACTACCTATTTACGCCAAAAATGCGGTTGGTTACCAAAACTTACTAAAACTAGTAAGCGATAGCTTTATGGTAGCAGAGGATAGCCATAACCCTACTATAACTTTTGATGATCTGGCTAAATATAAAGATGGCCTGCTTGTATTAAGCGGTGGTAATTTGGGCTATATAAACCGCTCTATAGCCCTAAATCAGGTTGATACAGCAATTGAGTATATACAAAAATTACATGAGCTACTGGCTGAGAATTTTTATATAGAGATCCAACGCGAGGGCACAGAAGAAGAGCTGACTACCGAGCCTATATTAGTAGAGCAAGCTCATAAGCTGGGTATCCCCCTAATTGCAACTAACACAACATATTTTGTGGATAAACAAATGCATGAGGCGCATGACGCCCTAATGTGCATAGCTGAGGCAAAATATTTGGTAGATGAAGACCGCCGCAAAGTAAGTGAAGAGTGTTATTTTAAATCAGCCGACGAAATGTGTGAGCTGTTTAAGGATATGCCTGAGGCGATAGAAAACACACTTAACTTTGCCAAGCGCTGCAGCATTATAAGCCCAAAACGTGAGCCAATATTACCAAATTTTGAGGTAGAATCCGGCAGCCAAGAAGAGGAGCTAAAGCTACAATCTATAAAGGGTTTGGAAGAGCGCCTAAAACCATTGAATATCAATGACAGTACGCCTTATTTCGATCGCCTAGATTTTGAACTAGAAGTTATCAATAAAATGGGCTTCCCTGGGTATTTTTTAATAGTATCGGACTTTATTAAATGGGCTAAACAACAAAATATACCTGTAGGCCCAGGGCGTGGATCTGGTGCTGGTAGTATTGTTGCATGGGCATTACAAATTACTGATTTAGACCCATTAGAGCATGGATTACTATTTGAGCGATTCCTCAACCCAGAGCGTATCTCCATGCCGGATTTTGATATCGATTTTTGTCAGGAGCGCCGCGAGGAGGTTATCCAATATGTGCGCCGTAAATATGGTGCCGATAAGGTAGCGCAAATCATTACTTTTGGTAAACTACAAGCCAAAGCGGTATTGCGTGATGTAGGGCGTGTAATGCAAATGCCTTATGTGCAGGTAGATAAAATTACCAAAATGATACCATTCAACCCGGTTGACCCAATAACCCTTAGTAAAGCACTGGAGCTAGACCCAGCTCTACGTAAAGAGCGTGAGGAGGATGAGCAAATTGATAAACTGATTGAAATTGGCTTACAATTAGAGGGCTTAAACCGCCATTGTAGTACCCATGCCGCTGGTTTAGTTATTGCCGATAGGCCACTAGATGAACTAGTGCCTATGTATAACGATCCGCGTTCTGATATCCCCGTTATACAGTTTAATATGAAGGATGCTGAGTCCGCAGGGCTAGTAAAGTTTGACTTTTTAGGCCTAAAAACCCTAACCCAAATAGATAAAGCATTGCAGTATATTAATGCTAATGGCAATGATTTAGAGTTACCTGAAATACCCATTGATGATGCACCAACTTTTGAGATGCTAAGTAAAGGTGATACTATTGGTGTATTTCAGCTAGATAGCTCGTTAGTGCGTGATGCTATACGTAAAATGCGCCCTGATAAATTTGGTGATATTGTAGCTTTAACATCATTATGCCGCCCTGGCCCGATGGAAAACATACCGGTTTATGTAGATGTAAAACATGGGCGTAAAGAGCCAGAATACCCGCATAAAAAACTAGAGGAAATGCTTAGTGAAACCTATGGTATTATGGTTTACCAAGAGCAAGTAATGCAAGCCGGCCAAATTTTAAGTGGCTACACTCTTGGTGGGGCAGATTTACTGCGCCGTGCCATGGGTAAAAAAATTAAGGCCGAGATGGATAAACAGCGCCAAATGTTTGTAGATGGCGCGGCTGAGCATAGCAATGTAAGCAAAAAAGATGCGGACGAAATTTTTGATACCATCGCCAAATTTGCTGGTTATGGTTTTAACAAATCCCACGCGGCTGCATATGGCCTAATTGCCTACCACACAGCCTATTTACGCTGCCATTATATTACTGAGTTTTTAACCGCCACCATGAATATGGATATCGGGGATACCGATAAACTCAACTTTTTTAGTAATGAGGCTAAGCGTGAGGGCGTAACCATACAAATGCCAGATATCAACAAAGGCGATATTGCATTTATGGCCGACCCTCCCAATAAAACTATTATTTATGGTTTAAGCGGCATTAAAAATGTTAGCGATAACGCCGTGCAAGAGATAGTAGCCGAGCGCAATAAAAACGGTGAGTACAAAGATATTTTTGATTTTGCTAAACGTATATCAGCTAAAAATTTAAATAAAAAAACTATTGAATATTTGGCTAAATCAGGGGCATTTAGCAGCATACATGATAACCCAGCGCAGCTGGTGCAAAGTATAGAGGTGCTATCTAACTTTAGTAGATTAGTAGAGGAAGAGCGCGAATCTGACCAAATTAGTATCTTTGGTGGCGGCGATGTTGAAGTACCATTACCAAAACTAGCAGCTAATATTGCCCAATGGAATGATAAACAAGCACTACAAGCTGAGTATGAGGCACTAGGTTTTTACCTGAGCAGCCACCCATTAGACGCATATGAGGAGTGGCTAGAACGTAACGGCGTAACCCAAAGCGATAAGCTAGATGACGCTATGGAAAATGGTGAGCCAAACAAGCGTGGTGAGATAGAGCTGCATATGGCTGGTGTAGTAAGTACTAAAACTTTACGCGGTGGTAAAAAAGGCCGCTTTGGCTTTTTAAAACTTACCGACAAAGCCGGCATGTATGAGGTGGTAATGTATGATGAGGAGCTGATTACCAATGCCAGCGAGCTTATGGATAGTAATAAGCCCCTACATATAACCATAGATGCCCGCAAAGATGAGGGCGGCATACGCATGGTAGCCCGCCAAATAGTAGAGCTAGACGCCAAAGTGCAAGAGGGCGCACGCTATATACCGCAGGCAACGCAGTATCAGTTAAATATAGCTGGTGCATTTAATGCAGGCGGGCTGGCTAATTTACTAGCTAGTAACGATAATAGCTTTTTTGACTTAGCCGAGTTTAAAATAAACTTACGCGCACAAGGCAAACGCATAACTATAGATTTAGGTAAAAAATTTAAAGTTAATAAAAAAATTATGGAAAAGGTAGAAGAGTTTGGAGAGTTGAATAAGTGCAACTAAAATAACTTCATTGCTGCTATTATTATGCCTGTCATAGAGGCCATAGCAAATAGCAAGTTTACTTGTAGTTTATTAAAAATGGTCTGCATCTCACTACGTATAAGTTTAAACTCACTCTGTGTCTCTTTACGTAGGTCATTCATATCGCGTTTAAACTCCTTTTTAAGCTTAAGCACATCACTTTTTGTAGCTAAGTTACGTGATACCTTAACTAAAGCGCTAGCCTGTTTATCACTAAACGTATTGTCTTTAGTTAGCTCATTATATACTGTATGTGTGTCCATATACACCATATTATACAAACCTAAATTTGGTGTCAAACATAAATTACACCATTATTTATAAAAACTTTGCCCCTTCTTTGCCATATCATTCAATAACTTAGCTGGTTTATATTTATCGCCATGCTTGGTTTGTAGCTCTTCTAGCTTTGCAACTATCTGGGTTATACCTAAGCTATCAGCATATTTACACAAGCCGCCCCTAAATGGCGGGAATCCAGTACCCATTATCATTGCCATATCTAAATATTCTGGGCTTTTAACTATGTTTTCTTGCAAGCATAAGGCGGCCTCATTTACCATTATTAGTATTAATCTATCTAATATTTCTGCTTTGCTAAAATCGGTACTTACATCTATCAAAGCGCCTAAATCAGGATTAGGCGTACGCTTTTTACCCTTGTAAATATAAAAACCTTTACCGCCCTTTTTACCAGTAAGCTCTAACTTATCATGTAAATCAG
>Ga0163111_10003316_pt1 | contig 10370 bp, 10 predicted proteins | sample CRUFie1St18metaG_FD_109645 | JGI IMG/M metagenome (GOLD analysis project Ga0163111, IMG submission 109645) | Marine microbial communities from the Costa Rica Dome - CRUD Field 142mm St18 metaG | ecosystem: Environmental > Aquatic > Marine > Oceanic > Photic zone | place: Costa Rica: the Eastern... | reverse complement strand
TTCCAGTAATATATATACCGAATTTCTTCACACCAAATAATGACGGATATAATGATGTTTGGGAAATTAAGGGAGTAGTTTCTGGAGATTATATTTTTTCAAGCATAACAATATTTGATCGATTTGGTAAATTATTAAAAAATATGAGCTTAAATCAGAATTTTTGGGATGGAACTTACAATGGTATTAAGCTTCCTACTAATGATTATTGGTATCGTATTGAACTGGTTAGATCTGATAATACAGTTTTGTCAAGGACGGGTCATTTTACCTTAAGGCGCTAAATCTTAATTATATATAACTCATATTCACTGGTTATGATTATTTTTGTAGGCAATTACTATAGTTTTAAATATAAATAATGATTTTATCTGTAAGATATTCATACAGTCTAGTTCTATTAGCTTTTATTGGAGTTAGTTCATGTAACCAAAACTCTGAATTAGAAAGGGAAATTAATAGGATTAATTTTAATGTTAATGTTGAACGTTTTGATAAATTATTTATGGAATCAAATAAAGATGAATTTTATAGTTACAAAAATGATTTTCCTTTCTTATTTCCAAATAACATTCCAGATTCAATTTTACTTCAAAGGAAAGATGATTCTATACAAAAATTAATAAAATCCTCTGTTGATAGTGTATTTTCAGATTTTAGTTCTATTGAAGATGATTTGTTATCTCTTTTTAAACACATTAAATATTACAATCCTTCTTTAAAAAAACCACGCTTAATAACTGTTTTTTCAGATGTTGACTATAGAAATAAAGTCATAGTCACAGACACTGTAGTGTTAATCGGAATTGATAATTATCTAGGTTCGGAGCATTCTTTCTATCAAAATTTTCATTATTATGTAAGGAAAAATTTAAAAAAAGATCAAATTGTTGTGGATTTGGCTGATGAATATGCTACTAAAATGATTAATCAACCTATAAGGAACACATTTCTGGATGAACTTATTTATCAAGGGAAAAAAATGTATTTGAAAGATCTTTGGTTACCTAAAAGAAATAATTACTCTAAAATAGGTTACACTATTGACGAGTTAAACTGGGCAAATGAAAATGAATATTATATATGGGAGTATTTCGTTAAAAATGAAATTCTTTATAGTACCGATCCCAAACTATATGATCGTTTTATTGCTAAAGGACCTTTTTCTCGTTTTTACCTTACCCTTGACAATGAATCACCATCTTCTATTGGAATTTATATTGGATGGAAAATAATTAAATCTTTTATGAATAATAATGACATCCCGTTGATTAATATGATACGATATGACTCACAATTTATTTTTAAAAATGCAAAATTCAAACCACCAAAATAATGGCTAAACTACAAAAATCCAAAATAGAGTTATTTGTTGAACTCGATGAAAATAAAATACCTGAAAAATTAAATTGGTCTGCTGAGGAGGGTGGTATTAAAGATGAAAATACTAAGGCTATATTCTTGTCTGTCTGGGATTCAAAAAAAAGAGAATCATTGCGAATTGATCTCTGGACTAAAGACATGCCAGTCGATGAAATGAAATTATTTATACATCAAACTTTAGTTACAATGTCAGATACATATATGCGATCAACTCAAGACGAAAGAATGACTTCTACTATGAAAGATTTTTGTGATTATTTTGCTGAAAAACTTAATTTAAAAAATAGTTCTACCTAAGTTTAAATCTTTCAGAGTCAAGTCTTAAAAAAACAAAAATTAAAATTGTAAAGCCTAGTAATCCAGAACCACCATAACTTATTAAAGGTAAAGGAATTCCAATAGTTGGTATTAACCCCATAACCATTCCAATATTAATAAAAAAATGGACAAAAAGAATTGATGCCACCCCATAGCCAAATGACCTATTAAAGTGTGACATATTTTGTTCAGCAAGAAAAATAATTCTACATATCAATAATACAAACAAAATTATAATAAAACTGCTACCAAAAAATCCCCATTCTTCTGCTATAGTGCTGAAAATATAATCTGTGTGTTGAGCAGGAACGAACTTCCCCTTAGTTCGAGTTCCTTCATTAAACCCTTTACCAAGGAATCCTCCAGAACTAATTGCCTTTTCAGATTCATTTAAATTATATGAAATACTTCTTTTCATAGATTTTAATTTAATAGGATCTTTTTCAAGCTTTAACCATAAACTAATTCTGTCTTTTTGATGTTTCTGGAGTATGTTATTATAACACCATTCTGAGGCTAAACTTATAGATATTCCTACAAATAATATCCATAGTGTAGTGGTGAATTTCTTTTTTTTCAATTTAAAAAGAAATTGATAAATTGCTAAGCAGATAGCAATAATTAAGCATGTATTCAAAACAGAAAATTTAAGCGTTGAAATTATAATGGTCAGAAATGAAAGCCCTACATATATATATTTTTGTTGAATTCCCTCTCTCAATAAAACAAAAATCAAGGCTAAAAAAACAATTCCACTGCCTGCATCGTTTTGCATTAAAATGAGTATAATTGGTACTGTTATAATTACAATTGCACCCAATTGATCTCTAAATTCTTCAATATTAGTCTGAAGATCACTAACATACTTAGCAAGAGCTAATGATGTGGCAAATTTTGCAAATTCTGCGGGTTGAATTGTGATTCTTCCAATTTCATACCAAGATATAGCTCCATTTACTTTTTTCCCTAATATAAATAAGCCAAAAAGAGATAAAATTGATGATAAATAAATTATACTTGCAAAACGTTCATAAAACTTTACGTCCATTTGCATAAAGAAAAAAATTAAGACAAAAGATAAACCAATAAAAATTAATTGTTTACCGTAGGGTTTAGACACATCATAAAATGTACTAAAATCCATACCTTTAGAGGCTGATAGTATGTTAAAATAACCAAAAATCACTAAAAATAAATAGATTAAAATGGTTGGTCTGTCTAATTGGAAGATTTTTGTTCTACTAAAACTCATTATTGATTAATGTTAAATGATTCGTTGATGTAGGGTTTTATGTATTCTTCTTCTAAACTTTTATTTAAAACAAGTTCTTCCATATTTTTTAAAGTTATCTTTCCTTTAAGATATTTTTCTATCATTAATGATGCTATTCGTCCCGCCCATCGCGATCCATAATAGCCGTTTTCAACTAAAACTGAAACAGCAATTTTAGGATTATTTTTTGGAGCGAAAGCGATAAATATTGAATGATCAGTAAGTTGTGTTTTTTTCCCATTTATTTTTGTAAAGTTTTCAGCTGTCCCTGTTTTTCCACATACGTCAATCTCTGGAATTTTCAAAAAGCTAGCTGTTCCATTTGTATAAACTCTTGCCATACCTTCAATTACTGGATCAAAATATTTACTATCAATTGTAGTGTTAATTTTGGTTTTAAATTTTTTTTCAATTGTATCTCCTTCAATTGATTTTATTATATGAGGAGTAAAGTAAAATCCTCTATTTGCTATTGCAGCTGTCATATTTGCTAATTGAATTGGAGTAACAAGAATTTCTCCTTGCCCAATTGCATTTGATAAAATTGTGGTCGGGCCCCAACGAAAATCTGGATACCATTCGTCATAATATTTTCCATCGGGGATATTCCCTTTTTTGCCAACTGATAAATCATTCCCCAAAAATTTCCCTAACCCAAAGCTGGTAATATGTCTATTCCATATATCCATAGATTTTGATGAATTTTCATATTTTCCAATAGTTTTCCTAAAAGCTATTGCAAAATAGGAATTACAAGAATTGCTTATGGCTGAATAAAGGTTGCGATATCCACCTCCACAATGGCATTTCATTTTTCTACGATTTTTGCCATAAATATAATTGCCACTACAAAAAATATTATCATTTTTTGAAATGACATTTTCTTGTAAAGCAGTCAAAGCAATTAAAGTTTTAAAAGGTGATCCTGGAGCGTGCATCCTTATAAGAGATTTATCAAAAAGAGGTTTGTGTATCGTGTCTTTATAAAGCGTCATGTAATTTTTTGATCTATTTCTGCCAACAAGTAAAGCTGGATTATAAGAAGGAGCAGACACCAAACTAAGCAATTCTCCAGATTTTGGATCTATGGCTACAACAGCACCCATTTTATTTTTCATTAATGATTCGCCATATGCTTGAAGTTCACTGTCAATAGTAATTACAATATCTTTACCAGGTATTGGTAATGTGTCATATACTCCGTCTTTATAAGGGCCAATATCTCTATTATAAATGTCTTTTTGAATAAAATTCACCCCTTTTTTTCCACGTAAAACTGTTTCATATGATTTTTCAACTCCTAATTTACCAATCAAATCACCAAATTTATAATAACTATCTTTGTTTAAATTATCAGGATTAACTTCAGCTATATATCCTAGGATATTAGCTCCAATTTCAGTTTGATATTCTCGAACAGATCTTTTTCTAATGTAAAACCCTTTAAATTTTCGTAATTTTTCCGAAAATAAAGCATAGTCTTTTTTTGAAACATGTGAGAGAAATAATGATGGTAGTCTTTTTGAATATCTTACTGCTCTTGCAAAGGATTTTTTGAAATCATCTTTATTAATATTTAAGAATTTACAGAACAGCAATGTATCAATATTTTCAACTTCATTAGGCACTATCATAATATCATAAGTTGGTTGGTTTGCAACCAATAATTTATTATTACGGTCATATATATGCCCTCTTTTAGGATACTTAAATATTTTCCTTATAGCATTATCATCGCTTAAAGAGTTTGATTTTGGATTTAAAATTTGTAGGAAAAACAAACGTCCAATGAAGCATACACCACTTAAAGCAACTAATGATAAAAGAAAGTATTTTCTAATCATTTTTTATCGTTAAATAAATTATTCAGAAGTAAAGATAAAATCAAGGTAAAAATTACAGTTAAAATAGTATAAATTAATATCAAGTTAAATTTATTTAAACTAAAGAAAATTAGGGTAAATAGGATTAAATGATGAAATAATATCATCAATGTAAAATAAGATAGTTTTTGGTATATTTCAGAATCATTTACTTTAATGGATTGGTATTCATACGCTGCTCCATATGAAAACTTCAAAATAATAGGTCTCACGTAACCAATTGAAACTGTGGCTGCTGCATGCATGCCTCCAGTGTCTAAAAATAAATCGATAATGAATCCAGTTAAAAATGAAATTAATATTAAACTTGTTCTGTTAACACCAATAGGGTATAAAATGATAAATAAAACATACACAAAGGGATTTAAAAAACCAAAAAAATTCAAATGATTTAGAATCAATACTTGTAGAAACATGAGACCAGCAAAACGAATAATATTTATAGTAATTAAATTATTCATTTATTAAATTTTGTATTTCATTATAATCAGTATTTTTAACAATATAAACATGCCTTAAATTAGTCATATCGTTAAATAATTCAACATTAATTATGTAGAGGTCTCTAGTGTCATTTAGCTTGAATGATTTAATTTTTCCGATAGAAATGTTTTCGGGGAAAATTGAAGAAAATCCGCTTGTAACAATTGAATCTCCAATTTTCAAGTCTACTAAATCTTGGATGTCATTCAATTGTACAATTTTAGGATCTACCCCATCCCACTCTAGAGTTCCAAAATGGTTACTTTTCTTTAATTTTGCATTTATTTTACTTTTTGTATTTAGGATAGAAATAACACGCGAATATTTTGAAGTAGTCCTATCAATAATTCCAACAATTCCATTTGAGGTAATGACTCCTAAATCTTCACTCAATAGGCTTTCATTCCCTTTATTTATTATTAAAAAATTTTTTGGTAATGAATAACTATTTTTTATAACCTTTGCAGAGTTGAGTATATATTTATATTCGTTTAGAGTTGAATTTATATTGTTAATTTCAAAATTTAAATTATTTCTTTTTAGCCTATTATTTTCCTCCAACAAAATGTCATTCTCCAATTTTAAATTAAAATAATTTCTTATTTCAGAAAAAACATTATGTATTGATCCAGTTAAAATTGAAGCAGATCTTGAAAACTTAGTTTTGTGATAGTCATGAAAGTTGATTGAAAGAGCTAAAGAAAGATTAAATAAAAATAAAAATAGAATCAAAGATTTATTTTTAAGGAAGAAATTAAGAAGTTGTAGCATTTAGCTTAAGATCTATTTAATCAGTACACTCTTATATTTGGCAATATTTTTTAATACTATACCAGTCCCTCTAACAACGGCTCTTAGTGGATCTTCAGCAATATATACTGGAAGATCTGTTTTTTGAGAAAGTCTTTTATCCAATCCTCTTAGCATTGATCCCCCTCCAGCTAAATAAATACCGGTATTATATATATCAGCAGCTAATTCGGGAGGAGTTTGAGATAATGTTTCCATAACTGAGTCTTCAATTCTAAGTATGGATTTGTCTAAAGCTTTTGATATTTCTCTGTGAGAAATTCTTACTTGCTTTGGTTTCCCTGTTAAAAGATCTCTTCCTTGTACATCCATCTCGTCTGGAGGTAGTTCGAGATCATTAGTAGCTGCTCCAATTTGAATTTTAATTTTTTCAGCTGTACGATCTCCAACATACAAATTGTGCTGTGTCCTCATGTAGTAAATAATATCACCAGTAAACACATCACCGGCAACCTTCACAGACTTGTCACAAACAATTCCTCCAAGAGCTATTACAGCTATTTCAGTAGTTCCACCACCTATATCAACAATCATATTACCTTTAGGTTGCATTATATCTACACCAATACCAATAGCAGCTGCCATTGGTTCATGGATTAGGTAGACTTCTTTACCATTAACACGTTCAGCAGATTCTTTGACAGCTCTCATCTCAACTTCAGTAATACCTGATGGGATACAAATTACCATTCTAAGAGATGGAGCAAATAATTTTTTCCTTAATGCAGGAATATTTTTAATAAACATGCTAATCATTCTTTCTGATGCATCAAAATCAGCAATAACACCATCCTTTAATGGACGAATTGTTTGAATTTTTTGATGGGTTTTTCCTTGCATTAAATTTGCTTCTTTCCCAACAGCAATTATTTTGCTAGATTTAATATCTCTAGCTACAATTGAGGGACTGTCCACAACAACTTTATCATTGTGAATAATTATTGTGTTTGCTGTACCTAAATCTATAGCAATTTCTTCAGTTAAAAAGTCGAAGAACCCCATATAAATATTAATTAATTAAAAATATGTGATTAAATGTAAAAGTAGTAAAATAAAGTTTAATTGATTTTATAAAACAATTTTTTTTAATGTTTGAAATGTCGCATGTTAGTAAATACCATTGAAATATTATTTTTGTTACAATAATCAATACTTAGTTGATCTTTGATAGAACCACCTGGTTGAATTACAGCTTTTATGCCTGAATTACAAGCTATTTCTACACAGTCTGGGAATGGAAAAAAGGCATCACTAGCCATGACTGAGCCATTCAAGTCAAATCCAAATGATTTTGCTTTATTTATAGCTTGATTCAAAGCATCAACTCTGCTAGTTTGTCCTGTACCACTCGCACATAATTGTCTATTTTTTGCTAGTACAATAGTATTTGATTTTGTGTGTTTGCATATTTTAGATGCAAAAATTAAGTCATCAGTTTCATTAGTTGTAGGACTCAATTTTGTTACTTTTTTAAGTTGACTTTTAGAATCAGTAAAACTATCTTTGTCTTGTAATAAGTATCCATTTAGACATGTACGAATAGAACTATTTGATAGTTGTGTTGATTTTTGCCTAAGTAAAATTCTATTCTTTTTCGTTATTAATTTTTCAAGAGCATCTTCACAAAAAGCCGGGGCAATTACAACTTCGCAAAAAAGTTTATTTATCTCTTCTGCGGTGGTTAAATCAATCTTTGTATTTGAAATCAAAACTCCTCCAAAGGCTGAAACAGGGTCACCCTCAAGGGCATCTTTATATGCCTGTTCTAATGTTGCTCTTTGAGCTAATCCACAAGCATTATTGTGTTTTAAAATAGCAAATGTTGGAGGCTCATTTAAAAATTCGTTCATAAGATTAACAGCGGAATCAATATCAAGTAAATTATTATAACTTAATTCTTTACCATTTAATTTTTCAAATATATCATCGAATTTTCCAAAGAAAAATCCATTTTGATGTGGATTCTCACCATAGCGTAATACTTTTCCATTTGGCTCACTCAATTTTAAAACCACTTCATCATTATTGAAATAATTAAAAATTGCACTATCATAATGTGATGAAACATTAAACGCTTTTGAAGCAAATTTTTTTCTGTCTTCGTATGACACGAAACCATTTTTTTCTGAAATAATATCATATAATTCGTTATAATCTTCAACTGAAGAAACACATAAGACGTCCTTATAATTTTTTGCTGCTGCACGAATTAATGATATACCTCCGATATCAATTTTTTCAATTATCGCTTCATGGTCAGCTCCAGATTCAACAGTTTTTTCAAACGGATACAAATCAACAATTACTAAATCAATTTGTGGGATATTGAAACTGTCCATTTCATTAATATCACTTTGATTTTCTTGACGGTTTAAAATTCCTCCAAAAATTTTAGGATGTAGAGTCTTGACACGCCCTCCTAGAATTGATGGATAATCAGTTATATTTTCAACAGCAGTAACATTAATATTTAAATCGTTAATGAATTTTTGAGTGCCGCCTGTAGAGTAAATAGTAACACCTTGTTCATTTAATTTTTTAACAATTGGTCCTAATCCATCTTTATTGAATACTGATATCAGGGCTGAGGAAATTTTTTTGGAATGGTTCATCTTTTTAATAAATGGTATTCATCAAAAATAGGAAATTAAAGATCAAGATTAATCCTGAATTCCATCAAATAATCTGTAATTTTTTAACTAAATACGCAAGTTATTAACACTTAGAGTAATGTCGCAACTTTGGCACAAACATATTCTAAAAATTCTTCATCTTGTTTAGAAAATGGATCAAGAATATTTGAATCAATGTCAATTTGACCAATGTTTTTTCCATTAACAAAAATTGGTATAACAATCTCCGATTTTACATTTATATTACATGCTAAATAGTTGTTTTGTTTTTTTACATCAGGGACTACAAAATTTTTATCAGTCAAAGCTACTTGACCACAAATCCCTTTTCCAAAAGGTATAATTTTATGGTCTGTATCAAGGCCAGCATAGGGACCAAGTTTAAGCTCTTGTTTACTACCATTCTTAAAATAAAATCCTACCCAATCATAATAACTAATTTTTGATCTCAAAATTTCACATATTTTAAAAAGAGTTTTTTCAGTATTTATTGACTCTTGAACAAGAGATGAAATTTTAGTTTTAAGCTGATTGTAAGGCATGTAATATTTTTTTCAAAAATATAAAATCACTGAAATTAATTATAAATTGAACTTAATAATTACAATAATTTATTTTAATTTTTTTAAAATTCATAAATTTGTAATGTGATTGGTGCAAATAATAAAATAGTAGTTTCTGTTCTAATGGCATTTTTTGTCATTATGTCTTCTTTTTCGTTTAAGTTAGAGCAGCGTTTTTGTGGCTTAGATCAATCCGATTTTTCTGATTCAAATAGATTTGAATCTTGTTGTTTGAAAGTTTTTTCAAATGATTTCAAATTAGATTCAGGCAATTACGGATATATATTGACAAATCAACCTTGTTGCTCTGGGATTGATATTTTTTTTAACGAACAAGAGAATTTTCAAAGTACTTCATATTCAGATTTCAAATCCCCAGTTTTTAATTCAGTATTATTAAGTCAAAAGAAATTTGATGTCAACAATTTTGAAGATAAATCAAAACTACATTACAATTTTTGTAATCCACCACCCCTAATTTTTGATATTCTAATATATAACCAAGTATTTTTAATTTGATTTTAAATTGTTTCGGTGTGTTATTAAATACCTACCGTTTTTTTTAAGCCAAAAAAATTTATAAGCAATTTAAAATCCGATTAATGAAAAAGTTTATTATAATTTTAATTTTGATTCCATTTATTATTTCATCTCAAAATGAAATCAATGGAATGGTGATGGAGTCTTTTGGAGCTTCAGCTTTACCAATAACTGGAGCAAATGTTATTTGGGAGGGTACCACAACAGGCTCAGTCACAGATCTTGAAGGAAATTTTTCTTTAAAATATGATCCTTCATACTCAAAATTGATTGTTAGTTATGTGGGATATAAAACACGAATTATAGAAATCAATAATCCAAATGAATTTATTCATGTTTTATTAGATCCAAATGATGAGTTGGATGAAGTAAAATTAAATACAAGGAAAAGAACTTCTTCAATATCTTACATAGAATCTCAAAATATAACTATGATTAGTAGTGATGAGCTACTAAAAGCTGCTTGTTGTAATCTTTCAGAAAG
>Ga0163111_10003314_pt1 | contig 10371 bp, 13 predicted proteins | sample CRUFie1St18metaG_FD_109645 | JGI IMG/M metagenome (GOLD analysis project Ga0163111, IMG submission 109645) | Marine microbial communities from the Costa Rica Dome - CRUD Field 142mm St18 metaG | ecosystem: Environmental > Aquatic > Marine > Oceanic > Photic zone | place: Costa Rica: the Eastern... | reverse complement strand
TGGATGTTTTTTGAAGTTTTAATTAAAACTAATTTTGCTAAAAGATATTGCCCAGAAATAATTGATAATGAAAACATAAAAGAAAAAATATTATATTTTTCTAAAATAGATTTAGAGAAAAAAATATTTTTATCAATTAGTGGCTTTAGTATAAGTTTTATTGAATTTTTTGGATTTCCAAAAAGGATTTTAGATTTATATTTTTTATTTAACGAGTTTAGTGCAAAATTTATTTCATTAGACATTGAAAGTAAGAAAATAGTATATTTTTTAAATCAACTTGATGCTTTCAGACGCCCGGAGAGACTTGAAGTTTTTTTAAAGCAAATTAGTTATTTTTTAGAATTTCATAATCAAAAAGACGAAGAAAGATTAAATATATTTACAGAAATTCAAGCTTTAATAAATGGAAAAATTGATTATGGCGATCTCAAAAAACTTAATGTTGAGGAAATAAAAGTTCGAGTCGAAAATATTCATATTGAATTAATAAGTACTATATTAGATAAAGAAAATAAGTAAAATTATTCCTAATAATATCCTGTAAATCATGAAAGGAATAAATCCTACTCTATTGATATAAAGAATGAAATATTTTATTACTAAATAAGATGTTAAAAAAGAAATAAAAATAGCACAGAGGTAATAAGAAAATTCTAATAAATTCAAAAAAATCCCGTTCGCAGCATAAACCTCATAAATCATTGCTAGCAAGATTACTGGAAATGATAATACGATAGATATTATAATTGCACTTTTTTTATTGTAACCTAAAAGCAATGCAGCGAGTATAATCACTGCAGACCTTGATGTTCCTGGAGCAAGTGCTAATGCTTGAAATAATCCTATGATAAAAATATCATAATTGTTGATTTCTGATATGTTTTTTTTACAATTTTTAGTTAATTCTAAAAAAATTATTGGAACGGCAAATAAAATAGTTGTAATAGCAATAATTTCTACAGTTCTCAAATTATGATCAATAAAGTCGTGTAAAAAAAACCCAATCATTAAAACCGGTAAAGAACCGATAATTATTTTTTTAAAATCAATATATCCCCCAGAATTATCGATATTTTTAAATGAACTTATGTTCTTAAAATAATAGTAAGTAACCGCAATAAGTGAACCGAAGTGCACTGATACATCAAAAAGTAATCCTTGTGATCCCCAATTAAAAATCTGCGGAATAATTATTAAATGAGCAGAACTTGATATTGGTAAAAATTCGGTAATACCTTGTAAGAATGAAAGAACAACTAATTGAAAAAAATCACTCATAATTTATGCCGAAAATCTTTAAAAGAAGATTGAAATTCACCACTAATATCATCACATAAAACCATAATTTTAAAATTCTCTCCCATATCAGAGGGAAACAGAAGAGTTTTTAATATATTATTTTTATCAAATTCGCCTTCAATTTTTTGAGCAAATTCTAATATATTTGTGTTCAAAAGAAATTGTGATTGTGTAGTAAAAGAGTAAAGTTTTATGCCATAGTTGAGAGCAGTTCTAAAAACTCTTGAGAAATCAACACTTACAGATATATCAAAACTTCCATGTGGGTATGAAAAAATATCCTCTATTTTGCAATGGTTCTTATAAAATTGCACTGTTCCATTTTTTCTTTGTGGATGAAAAAATTCTTCTTCGTGATAACCATAATCTATTATCAATAAAATAAAATTGTTAATTTTATTAAAAATTTCAGATAGGAATTTTTCCTGTAAAAAATTAATTTCAAATGAGTAGGAATTCGGAATTTTATTTCCTAATCTTGATTCAATACTGTATATCTCTTCTAGTAAATATTCTTTACAATCTTGTAGAGAAATGACCAATTTTTCGCCTTCCTCTTTTACTGATTTCTCGAAAAACTTGTCATCTTCTTTTTTAAAAAATTTTGCTGGGATTGCGTCAAGAATTTCGTTTGCAATTATAAAAACATCATCAATGGCTTTTATATCTTTAACCCAAACAATTTTTTCATACAAATTTTTTGAAAGCTTTTTTAATTTCTTATTTTGTTTTTCTATAAGATGAATATTTTTTTCAACGATATAATATTTATTTGGTAAATTTTTAGCATCACAATTATTTAAAAAATTAAAAGCCATTGCTCCGCTACCTGCGCCGAACTCTAAAACGTTTTCAATTTTCTTATGTTTCCTTATATCTTTATAAAATTTTAATATCGAGCATGTATATATTTCAGATATCTCTGGAGCCGTAATAAAATCAGAGTTTTTTGGGCCGAATTCAGTGTTAGGGTTATTGTAATATCCGTAATTTGGGAAGTATAGTGACATGTCAATGAATTCATCGAATGTTAGATAACCTTCTTGTTTAATCTTTGCATGTATTTCTTTTGTTAAATTCACGTAGTAATCTTAACACTTACTTTTTAGAAATAGTAATAATCTAGTATAATAAAGTTATGAACAGTCATATAGAAAAACAAAATAAGGTGGTGTTAATCACTGGCTCAGCAAGAAGACTTGGAAAGGCTGTAGCACTTCAGCTGCATTCAGAGGGTATGGATGTAATTATCCACTGTAACAATTCCTCTGGAGACGCAGAAAAACTTGTAAAGAAGATGAATTCTGATAGAGAAAATTCAGCATTTACATTTAGTTTCAATTTAAGAGATTTTGCAAACTATGAAAATATAACCGAAAAACTTGGTAAAAAATGGTCAGATATTGATGTATTAATTAATAATGCATCTACTTTCTATCCGACGCTAATAGAAGAGTCTACCGTCGAACAGTGGGATGATTTGCATGACGTTAATCTAAAAGCCCCATATTTTTTATCAAAAATTTTTCAAAGTAGGTTAAAAAACAATTCCGGATGCGTTATTAATATTGTTGACATATATTCCGATAATCCTTTAGAAAATTTTCCGATTTACTCTATAGCTAAAGCTGGTTTGAAAATGTTAACTAAATCTTTATCAATTGAATTAGGCCCTGAAGTGAGAGTTAACGGTGTATCCCCAGGTTCTATAATGTGGCCAGAAGTAAAGGAATACGAAGGGAAACATCAAGAAATTATTGAAAGCACTCAACTTAAAAGGCAAGGCGACGTAAAAGATATTGCGAATACATGCTCTTTCTTGATTAATAAAGCTGACTATATTACGGGACAAATTATTGATGTGGATGGAGGAAGAAATTTAAGTAGGTGATTTTTTATTTCTAGTAATTTCAATTCCAACATCTTGAGAGTCTCTGATTGCGCCGGGTTTACTTATTGAAATTGTGACATAATTAATATCGAATTCATCTAAAAGCATTTGCGCAATATTTTCTATAAGAGTTTCAATTAAGTCATGTTGGTTATTACTTACATAGTCTTTAACCTTTATTGAGAGAGATTTATAATCAAGCGAATATTGAACATCATCTGTTTCAGAAGCTCTTTTTATGTCTGTACCAACCTCAATATTTATATTGATCACTTGGTCTATTTGTTTTTCCCACTCAAATATACCAATTCTAGTTTTGAGCTTAAGATCTCTTAGAAAAATTTTATCCATAGGGACAAATTATAGTTCATTATTAATTTTTATGTTGTATAGATATGCAATTTTTGCTATCTTTTCATACTTTATTAAGAAAAGAAGGCGATTTTTATGTCAAGAATATGCGAAGTTACTGGTAAAAAGCCTATGTCTGGGAACAATGTTTCTCATGCAAAGAATAGAACAAGGAGAAGGTTCTTACCAAACTTACAAATGCATAGGTTTTGGCTTGAAACAAAGAAAAAGTGGGTTTCCCTTAGAGTCTCTAGAAAAGGACTCAGAATTATTGAAAAGAAAGGAATTGAAACTGTATTAAAGGAAATTAAGAAAATATGAGAGAAAAAATAAAATTAGTTTCCTCAGCAAAGACTGGCCATTACTATACAACCACCAAGAATAAGAAAAATTCACCAGATAAGCTCGAGATTAAAAAATTCGACCCTGTTGTTAGGAAGCATGTAATTTATAAAGAGTCTAAAATAAAATAATCTTTTCTATTCTGGGGCAGGGCAAAAACACTGACCCTTAGAGTTCCAAGCACATCTCCCACTTTCTCCACTTTTGCTTTTCCACATTGCACAACCAACACCAGTAGCTCTTGGCCCAAGAGGATCAGCAACTTTAACTGCAATTTTATCTTTGATATTCACCGTTACATATTCAAATTGAGATTTATTTTCCTCAGTGATCACAGTTTCTTCTTCAGCACTGTCGCTGTCGAAAGCCCAATCGTATACCTCTCCAACTGTGCTACAACCAGAGATCATTAAAAATATAAAAAGCGGAAAAATTATTCTAAAATTCATACCAAAAAACTCCCAATAGATCATTTAATATACTAATAAATTACTATTATATATACATTTAATTTATAATGTAATCTAAATTATTTACATATACAAAAAAAATTTAATATAAATCATTCTTAACAATTAACTAAATAGATTCATCGTGTCGATTAAGATTTTTTTTACAAACGAAATACCTAAAGAAAGGGAAGATATTTTATCAATAATGAAATTTTCAGAATCGGTTGGCCGCCACTCGGGAATATTATCAAATGGTCTTACGCAATATTGTGAAAAAGATATTTTTGAAGTATGGCAAACAAGCCAACCTATCATTTCAGAAAAATCCAATAATATACATATTACAAAAAGTAAAAATTATTTATTTGGATCAACTATTCTTGAACTTGAAAAATCATTCGAAGACAATAAATCAAAGATAATTCAAAGTTATAAAGATTTTTTTAGTATTTCAAAAAAAAATCAAATGAAAATCATTAAAATTTGGCATTACTTACCTCAGCTTTTAGAAAAATATGACAACGGAAAAACAAATTATTCATTATTATGTGAATCTCGCGAGGTAGTTTATAAAAAATATTTTGAAAATTTTAGCTATCCTGCCGCAACGGCCATAGGTATTGGACAAAATAAAATTCTAATTTATTTTCTAGCCGCTTTATGTAACAAATACGAAGCTATTGAAAATAAAAGACAGGTAAGCTCATATAAGTATCCACAAGATATTTTTCGAGAAAAACCTATGTTTTCAAGAGCTGCAAGCTTTTTTGATATTGATGACAAGAAAGAAAAAATATTTATATCTGGAACTGCCAGTATTAAGGGCTATAAATCAATGCATTCTCTCAATTTAAATGCACAATTTGATGAAGCGCTAAGAAATTACGAAACTTTTATCAGGGTAGAAAATAATAAGACAAATATCTCTAGAGTTTATGTTTCAAAATTACAAAATAAAGATTTACCATGGATTAAGGGCAAGCTTGATGCGACGTTTGGCTCTAATCAATACATTTTATTAAAAGGAGATATTTGCAGGGAAGAATTACTTATAGAGTTTGAGGGTTTTTCAGATGGGAAATATAAGATATCGAATTAAAACGGAAATAGCTGTCTTTGAAATAAAGAAAGAGCCACTTGGTCTATGGGATTTATGGATAAACTCAATGCCAACATTAACCTTCGCTTCTCCTGAAGATGCTGCAAATGCCGTAATTAACAAAAAAACTGGATACTCTATATGGGATAACCAAACTGAAAAGTTTGGCAGTGAGTTTTCAATCGAAAATTGGAGCAAAATACCCGAGAATTAATTAAGCTTTTTCCATAGAGATTTCATACTTACCTGATGCTGCTAAACTGTTTAAATATGCTCTTCGACTAATAATTTTTTGAGCATCTTCGACATTTTGATTATTACCACTCCATTTCTTCATGGCTTCAAGTTGAAGAGCTCTACCATATGAAAAAGTAATTTTCCAAGGATTTGTATTAATTTTATTGATATTACTCAAGTTATTTGACGCATCCTGATCAGATTGACCTCCAGATAAAAAAGCAATCCCAGGAACATCTTTTGGTACATTATTTTTTAAACACTCAACTGTGAGTTCAGCAATTTCATCTGGACTAGCTTGATCTTTACAACTTGATCCGGCTGTTATCATATTTGGTTTTAAAACTATTCCAGAAAAAATGACATCCAACATATCAAGGCTTTCAAATAAAATGTTTTGCATTTGATTAGTTATCTCATAACATTTCTTTATATCATGTTCTCCATCCATTAAGACCTCGGGCTCTACGATAGGAACAATATCAAATTCTTGGCAGATACTTGCATATCTTGCAAGGGCATGTGAGTTAGCAATCATGCACGCAGCAGATGGCATTTTACTGCCAATTGTGATAACCGCTCTCCATTTTGCAAATTTTGCACCTAACTGCTTATACTCTTCCATTCTTTGTGGAAGATTATCTAGACCCTCAGTAATTTTTTCATCTTGATGGCATGAAAACGGCTTGGCTCCAGCATCTACCTTAATACCTGGAAGAATTCCAATACTATCTAAATACTGCGGGAATAAAGCTCCATTTGAAGTTTTTTGTTTTATTGTTTCATCAAAAAGTATAGCTCCTGAAATATACTGATCTAAAGATTTTGCCGAAACAAGCATATCTCTGTAAGATCTTCTGCTTTCTTCATTAACAGGGATATTTAAAGCATCAAATCTTTTTTTGCAAGTCCCATGGCTTTCGTCAATTGCTAAAATTCCTTTCGAATGATCAACCATTTGATTCGCAATTTTGTTTAGTACATCAATATTCATCTTTTTATTTTTATATTTCTGCTAGATGACCGACTCTAACAACTTTGATTGCGTTAGTTCCGCCTTCTATTCCAGCAAGATCTCCTTTTGTTATTATTACTAAATCATCGTCTTTTGCAACATTCAAATTCGTTAAAACATTTATTGCGTCTCTGTTTACTGTTTCGTGATTTGTATCAATCGTTTTTATACGAGCAGGATAAACTCCTCTATAAAGAGTTACTTTTCGCAATGTTCTCGTATGGGTTGTTAATGCGAATATAGGAACACTGTGATTTATTCTAGACATCCACAATGCTGTTGAGCCAGATTCTGTAATTGCTGCTATTGCAGTTGGGTTAAGATTATCAGCTGTGAGCATGCACGCCATTGCTATAGCTCTATCAACTTTTTTGTTTTCAATAGAGTAATTTGAGCCCTTCATAGTTAAGGGATTTTGACCTTCTGATCCTTCACAAATTCTACTCATTGCCTCAACAGCTTCAACAGGATGATCTCCCATAGCTGTTTCACTTGATAACATTACCGCATCAGTTCCGTCAATTACCGCGTTAGCAACATCAAAAACTTCTGCTCGGGTTGGGATTGAGTTAGTAATCATAGATTCCATCATTTGTGTTGCCGTTATTACTACCTTATCCTTTTTTCTTGCTTTTTTAATAAGATTCTTTTGAACTGCTGGCAATTGAGCGTCTCCAATTTCAACACCTAGATCGCCTCGTGCTATCATAATCGCGTTGGATGCTTCAATGATTTCATCAATATTTTTTAATGCTTCAGCCCTCTCAATTTTTGCAATTATACCCCCGTCATTTCCAGCATCATTTAACAGTTTTCTTGCCATTTCTATATCTTTTGCTTCTCTTGGAAAAGATACTGCCAAATAATCTACACCAATTTCAGCTGCGACCTTAATATCTTCATGGTCTTTTTCACTTATCGCTGCGGCCGATAACCCCCCACCTTTTTTATTGATACCTTTCGAATCGTATAGCAAACCACCACTTATAACCTTTGATACAATTTTTGAACCTGAGATTTTTTCAACTTTTAATTCTATTCTTCCATCATCCAAAAGAAGTATGTCATTCGTGTCAAGTTGTCCTACGAGATCTTTATAAGTTGTTCCAACTACTTCCTCGGTACCCTCATCAAAAGGATGGTTGTAGTCAATTGTAAATTTCGAACCATTTTTTAGGTCAATTTTTGAATTAATAAAACGGGTGATTCTGATTTTTGGCCCCTGCAGATCTCCAACAATACCTATATGATAGTGTTTTTTATCTGCAATTTCTCTAACAAGCTTTGCTCTCTTGATATGGGACTCTTTATCCCCATGTGAAAAATTTAATCTTATAAGATCAACTCCAGCATCAATCAAACCTTCAATTGATTTTTTTGATGATGTAGATGGACCTAGAGTAGCTATTATCTTAGTTTGTCTATAAGTTGAGTCATTAATTGCTGTCATAATTTTTTTATTATCTCAATCCCGGGTAATTCTTGTCCTTCGAGAAACTTTAAAAAAGCACCACCACCAGTTGAAACATAATCTATTTCATTAATATTTGAAAATTTTTGGACCGCAGAAATTGTATCTCCACCACCAGCAATTGAAAGCCCTTTGCTTTTACAAACTGAGACAGCAATATTCTTTGTCCCACTTTCGAAAGATGATTTTTCAAACATTCCCACAGGCCCATTCCATAATATTGTACCAGCTTCTTCAATAAGTTTTTTATATTTTAGTGAAGTTTTTGGCCCTATGTCCTTTATAATGTCATTTTCATTTACATCGCCTACCTTTTTGATATAAATTTGATTTTGATTTTCGCAAACAACGTCGTTAGGTAGAGGAAGTAGCACATTTTTTTCCGCGGCGAGCTTAATGATCTCTTTTGCATTTTTAATCATACTTTTCTCTGATAAAGAATTTCCCACAGAAAAGTCCGAACTTAATAAAAAAGTATTTGCAATTCCTCCACCTATAATTATTGCATTAACTTTATTTATTAATTCTCTTAAAACAGTTAATTTAGTTGAAATTTTTGCACCACCAATAATTGCTAAGATGGGTTTTTTTGGTTTATCAAATATTTTGTCGAGATTTTTTATCTCCTCCATTAATAAAAGACCACCACATGTCACTGGAGAGTACTTTGACACAGTGAACGTTGAGCAGTGTTCTCTATGGCAAGCGCCAAAAGCATCCATTACAAATACATCACAGTTCTTGGCCATTTTTTTTGCCAAATTATCATCACCAGTAGTTTCGCCCTTTAGGAATCTCGTATTTTCATAAAGGGTTATGTCATTTTTATAATCTGGCGACTTTTCGCTTATGGGTATTTCTTCAAAATGAACTTCTTTATTTATAATTTTAGATATTCTTTCCGCAACAATTTTTAAACTAAATTTTTTATCGAATGCCCCACTTTTTGGTCTTCCGAAATGTGATATTATTGATAATTTAGCATTTTGTGAAAGTATGTATTGTATAGTCGGTATTGCAGCTCTAATTCTTTCATCATTAATAATTTCATTATTATCAGTTGGGACATTCAGGTCTTCTCGCAGCAAAACATTTTTTCCTTGAATATCTGTATTAACAAGTTCGTGATAATGATTCATTATTTTGCATTCATAAAAGCAATTGCGGCATCTAGCATTCTGTTGGAAAAACCCCACTCGTTGTCATACCATATATAAAGTTTTGCAAGTCTCTTATCCATAACCTTTGAAAGATTACAATCATATATGGCTGAAGCAGCATTATGTCCAAAATCAACTGAAACAAGAGGTATATCATTATAAGCAATAATATTTTTCATCTCATTTTCTGATGAGTTAAGAATAATTTTATTTATTTCTTCAATAGAAGTATCTTTTTTTGTCCTTATGACAAGGTCTACAACTGAAACATTTACTGTTGGAATTCTCATAGCTAAGCCATCAAGTTTTCCATTAAGTTCAGGTATCACTAACCCGACGTTTTTTGCAGCGCCTGTTTTTGTAGGTATCATTGATTGAGTTGCTGCTCTAGCTCTTCTGATATCTTTATGATTTGCATCAGTTAATCTTTGATCATTAGTGAAAGAATGGATTGTTGTAATTAAACCATGTTCTATGCCTATAGTATTATTTAGCACTTTTATGACTGGCGCTATACAATTCGTTGTGCATGAAGCGTTAGAAATTATAGTATGGTTTTTTGCAAGTATTTCGTCATTTACACCCATAACAATTGTTGCATCAACATTTTTTGCAGGGGCAGATATTAGAACCTTTTTCGCACCATTTTTTAAATGTATCTCTGTCTCTTCCTTAGAATTAAATTTTCCAGTACATTCAAAAACCAAATCAACATCGTACTTACTCCACAATATTTTACTTGGGTCTCTTTCAGATGTGATATTTATTTTGTCCTCACCAACATACATAAAATTTTTGTCAGCTGAAACTTTTTGATTAAATTTACCATGAGCGGAATCATACATTGTCAGATGTGCACTTACCGAATTATCTCCGACATCATTAATCGCAACAATTTTTAAATTATTATGAATTTCCGATTCGTACAGCGCTCTAAGAATATTTCTACCAATTCTTCCGTAGCCATTAATCCCAATATTTATAGTCATTTTTTTTCCTATGTAGATTTATTTTTCCATTAGTCTTTCTGCTCTTTCCACAACATTCTTGG
>Ga0163111_10003311_pt1 | contig 10374 bp, 5 predicted proteins | sample CRUFie1St18metaG_FD_109645 | JGI IMG/M metagenome (GOLD analysis project Ga0163111, IMG submission 109645) | Marine microbial communities from the Costa Rica Dome - CRUD Field 142mm St18 metaG | ecosystem: Environmental > Aquatic > Marine > Oceanic > Photic zone | place: Costa Rica: the Eastern... | reverse complement strand
TGATAAAGATAAAACATGCTTTTGGCAATATAGAAACCAAATATTTACATCTACTTAAATTTGAAAAAGGAATTAAAGTTGGAAAATATGTTGAGCAAGGTCAAAAAATTGGCGAAGTAGGAAGTACGGGATTAAGTACAGGCCCGCATTTAGACTACAGGGTTTATATTAATGGAAGACCTCAGAACCCATTAAAGTTAAATGTTCCAAGTAAAGATCCTATTCCAAAAAATTTAAAATCTAAATATCAATTAGATATTACCGAAATAAAAAAATCTCTCGATGGTATTAATCAAGTATTAGAAATTAAATCAGTAGTTCAAAATGATTCTTAGAGGGATTAAAAAAATATTTTTAATTCTCTTCATTATTACTTTGTTGATTGTTGGCTTTTTATTTTCTATATCAAGACTTTACGAACAAGAAATAAATAAATTAGCTTTAGAACAACTTAATAAGCAATTAGTTCAACCAATAGCTGTCGATAAAATTGAGTTGAGTGCTTTTACCCATTTTCCCTCTATTTCTCTCGAGTTTTCTAATCTTATGATTAAAGATCCTTTATTCACAAATGACACATTGATTTTTGCCAATAAAGCTTATTTAAATTTTGACACTTATGATTTGTTAAATAAAAAATATATTGTTAGAAAGCTTATTTTAAGTAAAGGGGTCTCTAAAATTTTAATTAACAATAAAGGTCTTGAAAATTACATGATTTTGAAAAAAAATGAAGATGAAAAAAAATCAAAGTTTGAGTTCTTATTGGACCAAGTTGTCATTGAAAATTTCTTAATAAATTATCAAAATAAAGTGCTGAAACAAGATTATGATTTCTCTATTAAAAAATCCAAATTTAAAGGAGCATTTTCTGATTTAGATTATGATTTAAATATTATAGCTTCTATGAATATTAATCATTTCAAGTTGGAAAGTATTAATTATATAAAATCCAAGTCATCAGAATTAGAAATGAAATTACATGTTAATAATGATCCATTTTCTTTAACCATTAAAAATGGGAAACTCAAGCTTGGGGAAATGAATTTCTTAGTTGAAGGAAATTATCAAAGCTCTAATAAAGATATTATTGATTTGACTTTAAAAGGAAATCAAATTCAAATTTCAGAAATATTTAGCGTATTACCTGTCGATTATTCTCGCTTTTTAGAAAATTATTCTTCTAAAGGAATTTTAAATTTTGATGGAAGTCTTGCTGGTGAATTAAACACCTCCAAATCTCTTGATTTTTCTGTATTATTTAACGCTAAAAATGCTATTATAAAAGATATTGCTAATAATCTAGAGTTAGATGGAATTAATTTAAACGGCCAATTTAATAACCGCCAACAAGAATTAATAATCAATCAATTCTCTGCTCTATTTGAAGGTAAAAAAATTGGTGGATCTGTGGTTGTGTCGAACTTTTCTAGTCCTAAATATACTTTGAATTTAGTGGGGGATGTAGATATGAGTAAAGTTCCTGTTTTTTTGAATTTGCAAGATTTAACTTTTCAAGGTGAAAGTCATTTTGAAGTATCTTCAAAATTAATTACTGAAGAAGGTAATTTAACTTTTGAGAAGTTGTCAGGGAAAGTAAATTCTAAGCGTTTAACGATTGATTATCCATCAAAAGACATCCATTTAGATATTAATGATTTAGATTTAGGTTTTCCTAATGAGAATATCAATTTAAAATTTGAAAAATCTGCTTATAATCTAGATACTTTTTCCTTAAAATTGAAGTGGAAAAACTGGGACAAATTTTTATTATCAAAATCTAAAAAAATTGATTTGTACTTTGATGCTGAGTTTGATAATTTACGTTTAGACCAATTATTAGAGAATTTTTCTTCTGACAGCTCAAGCGATAGTAGTTATGAATATAATTTCTTTGGAAACATAAAAGCAGATAATTTATTATATGATAATTTAAAGTTTAGAAATGTTACAGCAAAAAAAATTACCATTAATAATATTCTCAAAATAGAGACTTTAAGAATGAAAGGATTTGATGGGGATATACAATTAAGGCTGCTCAATCCCAACTTAAATAGTAAATCTCAAAAATGGGTTATTGATAGTAAAATTGACAATTTAAATATTCAAAAAATGATGATGGCTTTTAAAGATTTTGACCAAGATCTTCTTAAAAGTGAAAATATTAATGGTGAAATAACAAGTGAGTTTAGCGCAAATATTCTTTTAGATTCTTTAAATAATTTTGATTTTGAGTCTTCAACAATTAAGTCTAAAAATATTTGGAAAAATATTACTCTTTTAGACTATCCTTTTCTTGATGAAATATTAAAATATTTTCAAAAAAGCATTATTACAAGAAACATCATTGATATTGACTACTATAATAATAAAATTGATGAAGTCTATTTTGAAAACTTTAGTACTGATATAAGTTTATCGGATGAAATAGTTAATTTTTCCAAAACTAAATTAAAAAATAACCTTCTGAATTTTACCTTCTATGGTTCATATAATTTAAATACCATAGTCGATTATCATTTGAATTTTAATTGGTCTGATCTTGTTAAAAAAAATAAATCAACTTCACAAATTGTCCAAGAAAACAAGACTGTAGGCAAACAATTATTTTTAAAAATTTCAGGTCCATCTAGTGACTTAGAATATAGTTTTGATAAGGAGGAAATTAAAAACGATAGAAAAGAAAAAATTAAGACAGAGAAAGAAATTATAAAAAGTATCATTAAAGGCGAATTGGTTCCAGAAGATAAAAAAGAACCAGAAATTTTTGAAGTACAATGGGAGGAAGAAGTAGATACCACCGTAGAAGTTGAAAAAACAAAAAAACCGAAGAAAAAACCGAAGAAAAAAGATTCTTCTAAGATGAATAAATTTTTAAAGAAACTTGGAGTGGAAGAGGAGGTTAAAGAAAAACCTAAGTTTGAAATTGATCAATAAACAATAACTCCATTATTTTTTAAAATAATTTCAGATGATTTTTTTCTAGAAAATAATTTCATACAGCTACTATTTTTTTTAATAATTCCTTGCCAGTTTTTCCCAGGACAGTAAATTTTTCCATTATCCACTATTAGTGCACTATTTTTTTCCATAATTATTACTCCATTATTTGGAATAATCAATTCTTTTTTAATGGTTAACGATTGATTTTTTTTAATAATAATAGTCCCACTAGCTAGGACATTTTTCCCCCAAATTGTATTCTCTTTAACCAAGCTAACTAATTGATTAGATAATGAATTATGTAGAGTTTTATAAATTTCATTATTGTTTGCATAGCGATAGTGAATATATGCTATTTGATATGGAGATAAATAGTTCCTACATAAATTATATCCCATTATATTATTACTTACCGTGCTTTTATTACATGGAATCCAGCCAAACTTATCACTGCTTGGTAAATCTGAAAATTGAGGATTATTGGTATGTCTTAGCCCTAGACAATGCCCCAATTCATGAGCGGTTAGCTGAGCAGAAGCATATTCACCATTAGTTAATATTTTGGAAACATTTAAGAAGTATGGAGAAGGGCCACATCCAAATGTTGGAACAGAAAGAGAAGAACCAGTATAAAAAACATGTAAATAGTCTTTATTTTCCTTTGTTAAATTTATCCAGTTATCAAGACTACAATTTTTATCTATTTTCTTATAGTAGGTTACAAAACCGATTGAATCCTCAGAAATTTGAATATCATTTTCTAAAGTTAAGACTGTATTAGCTCCTTTTTTTTTAATCCGTTTTACGGAAAATATTCCATTATTAAAAATGGTATTAGTAATTATTATACTGTCTTGTATCTCTTTAAATTTATCTCTTATACCAGCAATTTTGACTGTTCCTGAGTCTGAATCAATGGCTAATATTTTCATCCATCTTTTTTTGTTTTCTTCTTTAACCAATTTCATTCTATCCCACGCAACTTCATCTATATGAAAAGTAGTTGTATCCACAACAAATCGAATTCTAGAATCCTTAATGTATGATTTTTTATTATATGAAGGCTTTATGGATGGGGGCTTTAAGTTACTGTATATACTATTAATCCAATTAAATTGATTTTTAATAAAGTTAAGAGAGTCAGCAGTCAAGTTTTCTGGATTGTCATTACTCTTTTGTATAACATGAACCCATACTCTTATTTCTAGTTCTGGATGAGTACTCAAATTGCATGAATCAAATGGAATATATGGCGTTAAATATTCATTTTGGCTGTTTAAAGAAAAAGGGATAATTAATATTAATAAAAAGAGATATTTACTAATATTTAAGCTGTAAGGATGATTCATTTAATTTAAAATATTCAATCAAAAGGTAGTTTTTTCTTCAATTGACCTGCAAAAAAAAGATAAAAGCTGTGTTTTACTCTGTAAAATACATATTTATTACTCCATATTTGCACAATAATTTATAAAAATATAATTTCGCCATCCAAAAATAATTCTTAAAGACATGGAATCAATCGCAATTTACTTACCAATTATACTTTCAGTGATAGGTTTAATATATATGCTAATAAAAAAAGCATGGGTAATGAAACAAGATGCTGGAGATGGCAAAATGAAAGAAATTTCAGATCATATTTATGAAGGAGCATTAGCTTTTTTAAAAGCAGAATACAGACTGCTAACATTTTTTGTTTTGGGGGCAAGTGCTGTATTAGCAGGGGTTGCTTACATGGTTCCAACAACAGGATATCTTATTATAGTGGCTTTTATTATTGGCGCTATTTTTTCTGCGCTTGCGGGAAATATGGGAATGAAAATTGCTACAAAAACCAATGTAAGAACTACTCAAGCTGCCAAATCAAGTTTACCAAATGCATTAAAAGTTTCATTTGGAGGTGGTACAGTAATGGGTTTAGGTGTTGCTGGTCTAGCAGTTTTAGGACTTACTTCTTTTTTCATATTCTTTTTTCATCAATTCATGGGTGGTATTTGGACCAATACATCTGATATGACTATAGTCCTAGAAACATTAGCTGGTTTCTCATTAGGAGCCGAATCTATAGCACTATTTGCAAGAGTTGGCGGAGGAATTTATACTAAAGCTGCAGATGTTGGAGCCGATTTGGTTGGTAAAGTAGAAGCAGGAATTCCTGAAGATGATCCTCGTAATCCAGCAACAATCGCTGATAATGTTGGTGATAATGTGGGTGATGTTGCAGGAATGGGAGCAGATTTATTTGGTTCTTATGTTGCTACAGTATTAGCAGCCATGGTATTAGGTAATTATGTAATTGAGGATATGGGTGGCGCTATTCAAGACGCTTTTGGAGGAATTGGGCCTATTTTATTACCAATGGCAATTGCAGGTTTTGGTATCATCATTTCTATTATTGGAACATTACTTGTCAAAATATCTTCTAATGACGCTAAAGAATCTCAGGTTCAAACTGCGTTAAATATAGGTAATTGGACTTCTATTGCCTTAGTGGCCGTTTCATGTTTTGTTTTGGTAAAATGGATGTTACCTGCTGAGATGCAAATGTCTTTCTATGGGGAAGGTGTTAAAACAATTTCATCGATTAATGTTTTCTATGCTACTTTGGTTGGCTTAATTGTAGGAGCTGCTATTTCATCTTTTACAGAGTACTATACTGGGCTTGGTAAAAAGCCAATTCTTAAAATTGTACAACAATCTTCAACAGGTGCTGGGACTAATATAATTGCAGGTTTAGCCACAGGAATGATTTCAACTTTCTCATCTGTTTTATTATTTGCAGCTGCAATTTGGACATCTTACGTATTTGCAGGTTTTTATGGAGTTGCTTTAGCTGCTTCTGCGATGATGGCTACAACAGCTATGCAATTAGCTATTGATGCATTCGGTCCAATTTCTGATAATGCTGGAGGTATAGCGGAAATGAGTGAACAAGACCCTATTGTTAGAGAAAGAACAGATATACTAGATTCAGTTGGAAATACAACTGCCGCTACTGGTAAAGGATTTGCTATTGCTTCTGCTGCGTTAACTTCATTAGCACTTTTTGCTGCTTATGTTACCTTTACAGGTATTGATGGAATAAACATTTTTAAAGCTCCAGTTTTAGCAATGCTTTTTGTTGGGGGAATGATTCCTGTAGTATTTTCTGCATTAGCTATGAATTCAGTTGGAAAAGCTGCTATGGAAATGGTGTATGAAGTAAGACGTCAATTCAAAGAAATTCCTGGTATAATGGAAGGTAAAGGAAAGCCTGATTATGCAAAATGTGTAGACATTTCAACTAAGGCATCTCTTAAAGAAATGATGCTTCCTGGAATATTGACTATCGGGTTCCCAATTAGTATAGTGCTATTAGGAAAAATAGTTTATCCAGAAAATAATTTAATAATAGCTGAAATGCTTGGCGGTTATATGGCAGGAGTTACAGTTTCAGGAGTTCTTTGGGCTATTTTCCAAAACAATGCAGGTGGAGCATGGGATAATGCTAAAAAATCTTTTGAAGCTGGCGTGGAGATTAATGGAGAGATGACTTACAAAGGGTCTGAAGCGCATAAAGCAGCTGTCACAGGTGATACAGTAGGCGATCCATTTAAAGATACTTCAGGTCCATCAATGAATATTTTAATCAAATTAACTTGTTTAATTGGATTAGTAATCGCTCCTATTTTGGGTGGAACTCATCATAATGAAGATCATAATGAAAAAGCAGCTATTAAAACTTCATCCAAAAAAGACTGTAAAATGAAGTGTTGTTCCAAGAAAAATAACAATGAGACAACAGTATTAGTGGATGTAAATAAAAAAGCTACTGATTCAACTAGTGTTTCTGTAATAAATATTATTTCTATTAATGGACAAGATACGATTACTAATAATGAAATTATATTTTCAGGAAATGATCTAAATATAGATTCAATTGTTAAAGCTGAAAAAGCAAAAGCAATGAATGATTTAGCAACAACCTCTAAATATGATAAAGACTGTAAAAAACCTTGTTGTAAAGGATGTATGGCAACTGATACTATCGGTTTGGCTATTGCATGTCTTTCCGATCATTCTTGTTGCAACCCTAATTTTAAATAAAACACAAAAGGAATTTTAATGTTATGGTAATCTAATTACATATTTCATTTAATTTTAATCCGGTTTTTTACCGGATTTTTTCATTTATGAATGTAGCTATTGACATAGGAAATACTAGGGCAAAATTGGCCATATTTAAAAATGACCGTATTAAAGAATTATATGTAGGGACCTTTGAGGCTATATTTAGTTCCTTAAAAAAAATATCTTTTTCATCTGGAATTATCTCCAATGTAGGTAATGAGGATTACACTAAAAGATTATTATCTTTTTCATCCAAGCTTTTTTTAATAAATCATAAGTTAAAATACCCTATTGATTTCAAGTATGGTTCATTTACTTCTTTAGGGTTAGATAGGATTGCTAATGTAATGGGCTCATACTCTCTATATCCCAATAAAGAAAACTTAATTATAGATGTTGGAACTTGTATTACTTATGATTATATCAATAAAAAAAACGAATATTTAGGTGGAAGCATTTCACCTGGATTTCAATTAAGATCTAATGCTTTAAGTAGTTATACAGAAAATCTTCCAATTTTAGATATTAAGTTAAAGCAACAGCCATTAATTGGAGAAAATACTAAATCCTCAATTGAAAGTGGAGTTATAAATGGAGTTATAGCGGAAATTACTCAGATTACACAAGATTACAAGAAATTTAGCCCTGAAATTAACGTTATTTTAACTGGAGGAGATACTGCTTTCATAAAATCAATGGTTTCAATTAAAAAAAATAGCATCTTTGCACTTGAAAATTTAACCTTAATAGGTCTTAATGCAATTCGTAAATACAATATATAAAGTTATTAAGAGCAATAGTATTTTAATTTTTGTTTTGATTTGCGCTACTTCATTAAAGGCACAAGTTTTAAACACTTCTCCATTTTCAAGATATGGAATTGGTGAAATAAATACTATTCAGTCATCGCATTATTTTGGTTGGGGGAATATTACTTCAGCTATGTCTGAGCCTCAGTATATCAACACCAATAATCCAGCTTCTTATGCTTCTTTTTTGAAATACAATCCAATTTACAATGTTTCATTATCTGGTAAATCAGCTTTATACAATTCAAATTATAATGGAAATGAAACCAATTCATCTGGAAATAATTTTGGATTAAATAACTTATTTCTTGGATTGCCAATTACTAAAAATTGGGGAATGGTATTAGGAATTGCTCCAGTTTCATCTTTAGGATATCATGTTAGTAGCACAGAACCATTTGATAGCTCTACGGTTTCTTATGTATATAAGGGAGATGGTTCTGTCAATAGATTAATGATTGGTAATGGGTTCAATTTATTTAATAAGGGAGACACGACAAGGCTCTCTATCGGATTAAACACTTCTTATATATTTGGAAATTTAGAACGAACTAGCTCAGTTATTTATAATAATTCAAACAATTATAATTCTAGAGTTCAGTACCGATCTTCCTTAAGTGGGTGGAGTTTTGATGGAGGACTTCAATTCTATAAAAGAATTAAAACACTTTCAGACAATAAATTTTTCTTAAATTTTGGAGTGAATTATTCTCTAAATTCTGAACTTTCTACTGAAAATGATTTTTTTGCTTATACATTCAAATATAACTTTAGTATTCAGGAATTTCCCAAAGATACTTTAGAGTTAGCCAACGAGACATCTTCTATTTCTATTCCTGAAAAGTTAGAGGTTGGTTTGGTTTTTGGGAAATCACATAAGAATAAAAGAAGATGGGATTTAGGAGTTCAGTATTCCTATATGGATTGGACTCAATATGTAGATAATTCAAGTTTTATATCATCAAATGATTATAAGTTAGGCTCCTCCACAAGAATTGCGGTAGGTTACAGAATAACTCCAAATTTAGATTGGTCTAGTGCTAACAAATCTTTTCTGACCAAGTCTACCTACTCATTTGGTTACCATCAAACCCAGTCAAAAATTATCATTGCAGAAAATCAATTATTAAATAATGGCATAAATTTTGGAGTATCTATACCAATGATAAGTTCCAGGTCTTTATCTAGAATTAATCTAGGATTTGAATTGGGCAGGCTAGGGGAATTAGCGAGTGACAATATTGAAGAAAACTATTTTAAATTTTCAATAGGGTTTTCTCTAGCTCCTGACACTAGATATGACCGTTGGTTTAGAAAAAGAAAATACGATTAAAAAAATAACATGAACAAAATATTTACATTTCTTCTTTTAACTTCAGTAATTCTTACATCTTTTTCTCAAAATTGTTTTGAAGCTAGTAAAGCTAATTGGGGGGAAGATAGTCTTGAGTGCAGAAAAAATGTGTCTCTGTATTCAGAATTTATGAAACAAAAAGTTTTTGCTGATGCTGCTATTTTTTGGACCAAGACTCAAAAATTTTGTCCTCAATATAAACCAAATCTTTATAAAAATGGCATCTATATTTACAAGCAAATTGCCAAAGAAAAGAAAAAATCAAAGTCACCTGAACTTAAGTTATACGTTGATACTATATATTCAATTTATGATTCTTGGGTATTAAATTTCGGTAACTGTGACCAAATAAAAGCAGACTTAGCGGCTGACATTATGGCTCTTGACCCCTCTAAAGGATTTCCAAAAGCTTACAGTTTATATAGAGAAGTTTTTAATAAATCTCCTCAATTTACTTCCTATAATGACATTAAATATTTCGTCTATGCTAATAAATATATGCTTAAAACTAAAAAAATAGCATGTGAACAATTTTTAGAAAATTATGAAATACTGTCGACAATTTGCGATCAAAATATTTCTAAAGGAAATAAAGCAGATAAATATTCCAATGTTCAAGCTTTTTTGGATAAAGAAATTAGCCCCTGTGCTAGTTGCGATAAATTAGAAGAAATATATACCTCTAAGCATAATGCAGATTCAGAAAACATGGTATTAACCAAAAAAATATTTGAAAGATTAAGTAGTAATAAATGTACAGAATCCAGTTTATACTTAAAGCTTTTAGATAAGGTCCTCAATGACCCAAATAATCCTCCAACTGCTAAAGATTTATATAATGCAGCAGTTGCTAATTATAAAAGAAAAGAGTTTTCTAAAGCAGAACAAAGATTCAACAGAGCTATCAATATAGCAGATGATGAAAATTTAAAGCAAAAGATTTATGAAATCCTTTATGATATTGCGTTTAATAAAAATCAATACAAAAAAGCGCTTGCTATTGCTGGAAAGTTTGCTGACCCTTGTGCAGCTAATGATAAAAAAGCAAGAATTGTAGCATCCAGCTCCTCAAAATACGGGACTTCTGCTTTCAACAAAAGTTTAATTTATTGTTTAGCACTGCAATATGCTTCAAAATCTTGTGGTAAGACAAGT
>Ga0163111_10003310_pt1 | contig 10375 bp, 10 predicted proteins | sample CRUFie1St18metaG_FD_109645 | JGI IMG/M metagenome (GOLD analysis project Ga0163111, IMG submission 109645) | Marine microbial communities from the Costa Rica Dome - CRUD Field 142mm St18 metaG | ecosystem: Environmental > Aquatic > Marine > Oceanic > Photic zone | place: Costa Rica: the Eastern... | reverse complement strand
TATTTGTTAGCTGTGCTTAGAGAGGTGGCCGAGTGGTCGAAGGCGCACGCCTGGAAAGTGTGTATACATCAAAAGTGTATCGAGGGTTCGAATCCCTTCCTCTCTGCAGATTATGTAATTTATAAGATATATTTTTATATATTTAACAATCAAAAATATTAAACAAAAAAAAATGAAAAGATTATTAAGTTTATTGGCATTATTCTCTCTAATATTTGTCCAATCTAATCAGGCATTCCCTATTCAGGACGAAATGGAAACAGAAATGATTGAGCAGGATTCTATGCAATCAATCGCTAGTGAAGAAGTTGTAGAGCCTGTAATGGATTCAACAACTGCTGAGCCTAAAGAACAATCATTAAATTTTCACCAAGAATTAAAAAAGAGGTTTATTGAAGGTGATCCAAAGTTTATGGGAATCGTACTATTATGTCTTATTCTTGGTTTAGCAATTGCGATTGAAAGAATTATCTATTTAAACTTATCTACTACTGATACTGCAAGTTTAACAAGACGAGTTGAAGCTGCTATGAAACAGGGTGGCGTAAAAGCTGCAAAACAGGTTTGTGCAAATACTGCAGGTCCAGTTGCATCTATTTTTTGGCAAGGCTTAGACAGATCTAGTGAAGGAATAGAAGCTGCAGAAAAAGCTGTAATTGCTTATGGTGGTGTTCAGATGGGTAAGTTAGAACAAAATGTATCTTGGGTCTCTTTATTTATAGCACTTGCTCCGATGCTTGGGTTCATGGGTACTGTAATTGGAATGATTACTGCCTTTGACAGAATTGAAGCAGCTGGAGACATGCAGCCATCTCTTGTTGCAGGTGGTATCAAAGTAGCATTATTGACTACAGTTTTTGGACTTATAGTTGCTATAATACTTCAAATTTTTTACAATTATATAATAGCAAAAATTGACAGTATTGTTAATGATATGGAGAATGCCTCAATTGATCTTATGGATATTTTGGTTAATAACAAGAAATAATCATTATGCAAAATTTAATAAATACGATTGCCAAAATTTCTCTTTTAGTATTTTCACTTATAGCAGCATTACATGTCCTTTTTATATGGTTTGGTTTGTTTCCTCTTGGTTATAATCTTACAGTAATTTTAATTTTGGGATATGCTATTTTACTATTAATCATTTTTTCAGTTATTCTTTTTGCGGTCTGGAATCTTATCATAAATCCTAGCGGACTTAAAGTTGTTCTCAGAAATTTAGTGTTTATCACAGTTTTATTTGTTGTTTGTCTGTTAATTTCAATTGTCTTTGATGGTATTTTGCCATATGATGGAACAACCGGTATGAGAGTTGGTGATAGCTTTGTCAACTTTTTATTCTTTGAATTTAATATGTTGGAAATTTTTAATACTCAAGGTGTAGTCGTTGATAGAATATCTACATTATCTTTCAAAATGATTGGAGTTGGACTATACATGCTCTATTTTTTATTATTAACCGCAATTGGTTCAATGTTTTTTTTCAATATCAAAGATAGATTGACTAAACATTTATAGTTTATGGCAAGAAGATCATCCCCAGAAGTTAATGCAGGATCAATGGCAGATATAGCCTTTTTGCTATTGATATTCTTTCTTGTAACTACTACCATTGAAACAGATTCTGGAATTAGCAGAAAATTACCTCCAATGGAAGAAATTGAAGAAGATGTTATCATTAAGCAAAAGAATATATTTACTGTACTATTAAATGGTAAAGACCAGCTTTTAGTAGAGGATGAATTAATGGATATTACTGATTTAAAGCAAGCAGCTATCGAATTTTTAGATAATGGTGGAGGTTTGGGTGAAGATGCTTGTTCCTATTGTAAAGGCAAAAGGGATACAAAGTCTTCAGACAATCCGGACAAAGCTATTATATCATTAAAAAGTGAAAGTGAAACATCTTATGCAATGTATATTTCAGTTCAAAACGAATTAGTAGCAGCTTATACTCACCTTCGAAATTTAAGAGCCCAGGAATTATATGGTGAAACCTATTCACAGATGATGGAAAGTTATAATAATGTTAAGTGGCTAGGTGACAGAGATAAATTAAAGGAAAATATAAATATTTTAAGAAAAGAGTACCCTCAAAAACTTTCAGAAGTTCAATAAATAATTTTATATGTCAAAATTTAATAAAAAGAAAAAAGGTGATTTGCCAGCTGTAAACACAGCATCACTTCCAGATATTGTATTTATGCTCCTATTCTTTTTCATGGTTGCTACAGTAATGCGCGATAATGAGCTGAAAATTGAAAATCAGTTACCTGCTGCAAGTGAGGTTGAAAAATTAGATAAAAAAGAATTGGTGATGTATATATATGCCGGAAAACCAAATTTTGGCTACCAATCCCAATATGGTACTGAGGCTAGAATTCAATTGAATGACAAGTTTTCAGATGTTTCAGATATTGCTGCTTTTATATATGCTGAAAGGGAGTCAAAAAGAGAGGAGCTAAGACCATTTTTAACAACTGCTTTAAAAGTAGATAAAAAAACTAAAATGGGTATTGTTGCTGATATTAAAAAGGAGCTAAGAAAGGTCAATGCACTTAAAATTAACTATACCACTAGAATTGGTGATGTTTTAACAAATCTGAATTAATTATTTTATATTTCTTTCCTTAATCTAGCCACAGGAATATTTAATTGCTCTCTATATTTTGCCACTGTTCTTCTAGCAATTTTATACCCTTTTTCATTTAAAATTTTAACTAATTTTTCATCAGTTTCGGGCTTTCTTTTATTTTCGTCCCTAATAATTCTTTCGAGTATTTTTTTTATCTCTATAGTAGAAATTTCCTCACCACTTGTTGTCTTCATAGATTCACTAAAGAATTCTTTTAAAAGCTTAGTTCCGTAAGGTGTATCAACATATTTACTATTTGCAACTCTGGATATAGTTGAAATATCCATTTCAATTTTATTTGCAATATCCTTAAGTATCATTGGTTTAATTTTTCTTTCATCACCTGTTAAAAAGTATTCCTTTTGATATTCCATTATTGCTTGCATCGTAATCATCAAAGTTTGTTGCCTTTGCTTTACAGCATCAATAAACCATTTAGCTGAATCTAATTTTTGCTTAATAAATTGAATAGCCTCCTTTTGAGATTTAGATTTGTTTTTTTCTAATTTATATCCTCTTAACATTTCATCATAATCTCTTGAAATATTAAGTATGGGGCTATTTCTATAATTGAGATCTAATAATAGTTCATTATTTTCAATCGAAATTTTAAAATCAGGAATTACTTGTTCGATGGGTTTTCCTGAACCAGAATAGGTGCCACCAGGTTTTGGATTTAATTTTGAAATTATCTTAATAATTTCTTTTAGCTGTATTTCATTAATTGAATACTTATTCATTAATTTTTGGAAATGTTTCTTTGAAAATTGTTCAAATGAGTTTTTAATTATATCAATTGCAAAATCAACATTTTCATTCTTGTTTTTCCTTTTTAATTGAATAATTAAACAATCTTGAAGTGATAATGCTCCAACTCCGGCTGGGTCAAAATTCTGAACTATTTTCAATACTTCAAGCAGCTCTTCTTTAGTTATTATTATATTCTGAGTAAAAGCCAAGTCATCAATAATATCCTCAATTTCCAATCTTATATATCCTGATTCATCAATACTACCAACCAAAAATTCAGCAATCTTCATTTTCTTATCGCTTAAATTTATAGGCTTAAGTTGGGATAAAAGGTATTGTGTGAATGATATGCCAGATGAAAAAGGAATATTTTTGTCCTCAGATCTAGACGAACTACCAGAGTTTAATTTGTATGAGGGTGTATCGTCGTAGTTAATATAATCGTCAATATTAATATCATCAGATTCTGAGTATTCGTCATTATTCTCTTGCGCCCCATCTTCATTTGAATTTTGCCCCTGCTCTAATGCAGGATTTTCTTCAATCTCTCTTTGTATCTTTTGTTCAAAATCTAAAGTTGGAAGTTGAATTAACTTCATTAACTGAATTTGCTGAGGTGAAAGCTTTTGTGATAATTTTAATTTTAAATATTGTTTCATTTTTAAAACTCTGCATTTTGTGGCGTTCTTGGAAAAGGAATAACATCTCTTATATTTGAAATTCCAGTAGCAAACATTACTAATCTCTCAAAACCTAATCCAAAGCCTGAATGGACCGCAGTTCCAAATTTTCTTAAATCTATATACCACCATAATTCTTTTTCATCTATTCCAACTTCTTTTATTCTTTCAATTAGTATCTCTAGTCGTTCTTCTCGTTGTGACCCACCAACAATTTCACCAATTCCGGGGAATAGAATATCCATTGCTCTAACTGTTTTTCCATCATCGTTTAATCTCATATAAAAAGATTTTATTTCACTAGGATAGTTATAAATAATTACAGGACATTTAAATTCCTTTTCTACAAGAAATCTTTCGTGTTCACTCTGCAAATCTGTACCCCACTCATTAATTAAAAATTTAAATTTTTTCTTTTTATTTGGCTTGCAGTTTTTCAAAATTTTAAATGCTTCATCATATGTTATTACTTTAAAATCGTTATTTATTACAAAATTTAATTTTTCGATTAATGTTAAATCACTTCTTTCGTTTTGAGGCTTTAATTTTTCTTCCTTTAATAATCTACTTTCTAAAAATTTCAAGTCATCTAAATTATTTTTGATTAAGTACTTTAAAATATATTTTAGGAATTCTTCTGCCAGCTTAATATTTCCATTAATATCCATAAAAGCAACCTCAGGTTCAATCATCCAAAACTCGGAGAGGTGTCTAGAGGTATTTGAATTTTCTGCTCTAAAAGTTGGGCCAAAAGTGTAGACTTTACCCATTGACATCGCATAAGCTTCAGCCTCTAGTTGACCCGAAACTGTCAACTTAGCTTCCTTACCAAAAAAATCTTTTTTAAAATCAATTTCTCCATTTTTATCCAAGGGAGGGTTTTTTAAATCTATAGTTGAAACTCTAAATTGCTCACCAGCCCCTTCTGCATCACTTGCAGTAATTATTGGCGTATTAACATAATAAAAACCGTTAGAGTTAAAATAATTGTGTATAGCATATGATAAACTTGAACGCACTCTCATTATAGAGCTAAAAGTATTTGTTCTCATTCTTAGATGAGCATTTTCTCTCAGAAATTCAAACGAATGTTTTTTTGGTTGAATTGGGTAAAGCTCAGGATCAGATTCCCCAAGTATTATACACTCTACCACTTCTACCTCCACATTTTGTTCAGAACCTTGACTTGAAACCAATTTACCTTCAATTTTTAACGCTGCTCCAGTTGTGATTTTTTTTAAAATTTCAGTAGCTGTATTTTTAAAGTCAATTACACATTGAAGATTATTAACACAAGAGCCGTCATTCAGAGCAATAAACCTATTTGCTCTAAAAGTTTTAACCCATCCTGAAATTGAAATATTTTTACCTAAATATTTTTCAGAGCTAATGATATTATTTATCGAAATTTTGCTCATCACAAATTTTTATTCAAATATATGTCTTTGTAATTTAATATTATAATTCTTCGCTGTCTGAAAGAATTTGAATTTTAGGTTCTTTAAGCACCTTTTCGTTAGCTATTGATCTTTCTAAAGAAAGCAATAGAGATGGTAAAAGTAAAAGGTTTGATAGCATTGCTAACAGTAGTGTTCCAGAAACCAGGGCACCTAATGCTACAGTTCCTCCAAAATTAGAAACGATAAATACAGAAAAACCAAAGAATAATACGATTGATGTATAAAACATACTTAACCCAGCTTCCTTAATAGAATTATAAGCAGACTTTTTAATCTGCCAATTATTTTCTTGTAACTCTTGTCTATACTTAGCTAGAAAATGAATTGTATCATCAACAGAAATTCCAAAGGCAATACTAAAAACTAATATTGTTGATGGTTTTATTGGAATGCCAACGAACCCCATCAATCCAGCTGTAATTAGTAATGGTAAAATATTGGGAATGAGTGAGATGATAATCATTCTAAAATTCCTAAATAAATAGGCCATAAATAAGGCAATAAGAATTATTGCTAGGCCTAGAGATACAACTAAGTTTTCAACCAGAAAATATGTGCCTTCTTTAAAAAGGAATGCTTTTCCAGTGATGAATACATCAAATTTCTTTGAAGGTAAAAATTCTTCAATTTTTTCATTTAGCTCTTCTTCTATTCTTTCCATTCTATCAATCTTCATATCTTTCATGAAAGTTGTAATTCTTGTATACCTAGCTGTACTATCAATATATGGCTTAATAAGATCTACATCTCCTGAAACTTCAGAATTTTTAACATATGATAAAATAAAGGTCTCTTCTTGCTTAGTTGGGACCTGATAATATTTTGGATTACCGTTATAAAATGCTTGTTTAGAGTATTTTACGCCGTTAACAACAGAGATAGGTTTTGATAATTCAGGAAATTCAGAAATAACATTTTGGACTTTTTCAATTCTTCTAATCGTTCTAAGTTTACTTATCTCTTGTTTTCTCTCAGAATCTATATATATTTCTAATGGTAATATTCCATTAAATTCCTCTTCATAATACATAATGTCATCAAAAAATTCTGTATTCCTTGGCATATCATCAATAAAACTTGCGGAAATATTAATTTGATTTATTCCAATAATACTAAGAACTAGCATAATTATTGAGATGATATATACCTCTATTCTTTTATTTTTTACAACAGTAACCATCCAATCCAATAGAGAAGTAATCCATTTTCTATTTTGATGTTTTAGATGTTCTTCCCTTGGCATAGGTAAAAAACTATAAACAATCGGTATAATTAATAAACACAAAATAAATATAGAAAGTATACTTAAAGATGCAACTACTCCAAATTCTGATAAAAGCTTACTATTTGTAATAATAAATGTTGCAAAACCAGAGGCAGTCGTGACATTCGTCATTAGTGTTGCATTTCCTATTCTTGTAATAACTCTTTCAAGAGCAATCTGCTTTTCCCCATGCTTATTTAATTCACGCTGATATTTATTGATAAGGAAAATACAGTTAGGCATACCAATTACAATAATAAGGGGAGGTATAATAGCTGTTAAAACAGTTAATTCATATTCTAATAAACTAATAATTCCAAGTGTCCACATCACACCAACAGAAACAGTAAAAATTGAGATAATAGTTGCTCTAAATGATCTAAAGAATAGGAAGAAAATCAGCGATGTAACAATTAAAGCAAGGGCAAGAAACTTTCCCAATTCTGATTTAATAGTTTGAGAATACTTTGTTCTGACATAAGGCATCCCGGAAATTCTAACATCAAGATTATACCTTTTTTCAAATTCCTCAATCTTAGGTTCTAAAATATCTGTGATAAATTTTTCTCGCTTTCGTGTATTAACAATCTCACTTTTAAGGTTAATGGCGGTTCTTATTGCCTCAGACTCAGAGTTTAGAAGAAATTTATCATAAAAAGGGGATTTATTAAAAATCTCATTTTTAAGCAATTCAAGCTCTGATTTATTTTTAATCGAATCTGTAATAAATGGCTCAACCTTAAATCGTCTTAATTCTTTATCCTTATTCAGTTTTTGTAAATCACCCAATGCAATTACAGTCGAAACATATTCATCTTTGTCTTTAAATGAATTAGACAAATTATTCCATGCATTTAACTTTTCAACGGTAAAAAGTGTTGAGTCTTTCACAGAAATTACGATAAGATTTCCTTCCTCACCAAATTTTTCTTGAAACTTTCTATACTTAATATTTTCAGGGTGATTTTCTGGAAGTAGATTTGCTTCAGTATATGTAAATTTTAAATTCCAATTAATTATAAAAAAACTTGTTATTGAAACTAAAAATAATATTATTACAATTCGATTATATAGTATAAAAGATGAAATTAATTTCCATATTGACAGTTTTTTGAAAGATTTTTTTTCAAAAGAATTATTTTTTTTAATGTGTGAAACAAATAGGAGAATTAAAATAGCAGGAAGAATTATAAAAGCAAGTACTGGAATAAGTGATAAAAAGCTCATATTTAATTGTATCTAATATTTAGAATTGAATCAAATTTATTTTTATGATTTTAAAATCATAAAGTCATTATTTCCTCTTGTTTATTATTATAAATCTGATCAATTTTTTTAATATTATTATCGGTAATCTCTTGAATATCTAATTCCGAATTTTTTTTAAGATCCTCAGAAAATGATTCAGATTTTTTGATTTCATTATTAGCTTCTTTTCTAGCATTTCTAACAGCAATTTTAGCTTCTTCAGATTCAGATTTTGCTTGCTTAACCAATTCCTTTCTCCTTTCCTCAGTTAAAACAGGAACATTAATTATAATATTTTCTCCGTTATTCATTGGGTTAAATCCTAAGTTTGCTAATTCAATTCCTTTTTCGACTTCAGGTAAGATTGATTTATCCCATGGTTGAATAATAATTGTTCTTCCGTCAGGTGTGTTTACATTTGCAACTTGTGAAATTGGCGTATTTGTTCCATAGTAGTCAACAAACACATTACTTAACATGTTAGGATTTGCTTTTCCAGCTCTTATATTTAATAACTTTTTTTCGAGATGTGATATAGCACTTGACATTGATTCTTTTGCTAAATCCAAAATAATTTCTAAATCTTCATTCATAAAATCGATTATTACAGATTAACTAAGGTACCAATATTTTCACCTTTAACAACTTTTGAAAGATTATCTTTTTTATTCATATCAAATACAATAATTGGAAGTTTATTCTCATGACTTAAAGTAAAGGCTGTAGTATCCATAATTTTCAATCCTTTACTAATCGCTTCATGAAAAGTAATTTTTTCAAATTTAAATGCATTAGAGTTTTTATTTGGGTCTTCATTATAAATTCCATCAACTCTAGTTCCCTTTAAAATAACATCCGCCTCAATTTCAATAGCTCTTAAAACAGCTGCAGAATCAGTTGTGAAATAAGGGTTCCCGGTACCAGCACTAAAGATTACAATTCTTTTCTTATCTAAGTGTCTGATAGCTTTTCTTTTGATAAATGGTTCAGCAACTTTATTAACATTTATAGCGCTTTGAAGTCTTGTTGGAATACCTATATTCTCTAAAGTATTTTGTAATGCCAGTCCATTAATTAGAGTTGCAAGCATTCCCATATAATCCCCTTGAACCCGATCAATTTTAAACTCATTGTTAAAGCCTCTGTATATATTTCCTCCACCAATTACAATAGCAATTTCAATTCCATAATCATATATCTTTTTAATTTCTTTTGAGTACTTAATTAAAACTTCAGGATCAATACCACCCTTTTTTTCTCCAACAAGGGCTTCACCAGAAAGTTTAAGAAGAATTCTTTTATACTTCATTGAAAAAATATAATTTCAATCAAATATACTACAGATTTACTACGTAAAAAAATATGAAGATTATATATTAACCTATTGACACTCTTTTAAATGAAGTAATCTTTAAGTCACTTTCAAAACTTGACAAATACTGTGAAACACTTAACTTATTGTCTTTAATAAAAGACTGATGAACAAGGGTATTATCTTTAAAAAATCTTTTTAATTTACCTTGTGCAATTTTGTCAAGCATGTCTTCAGGTTTACCTTCTGCTCTTAATTGATCTTTAGAAATTTCAATCTCTTTTTCTATAATTTTAGCGTCTACATTATTTTCATCCAGAGCAATTGGATTCATTGCAGCTACTTGCATTGCTATGTCTTTACCAGCAACTTCGATGTTATTAGATTTTTTTGAAAAACCAACAAGAGAAGAAATTTTATTACCAGCATGTATATATGTTCCTATATAACTCGAATCAATCCTAACAAAATCATTAATTTGTATTTTTTCACCAATAACTCCAGTCTGCTCAACAAGTTTTTCTTCAACAGTGATATCTCCAAAACTTGAACCTAATAATTCTTCTTTTGAATTACAATTGAGCCCAAGCTTAGCAATTTTGTGTGCTAGATCAATAAAATCAGCATTTTTACCCACAAAATCTGTTTCACAAGCTAAAACAATTCCAACTCCAGTTGAACTATCTTCATTTGATATAGCAATAGCAACACCTTCAGATGATTCTCTATCAGCTCTTTTTGCAGCAACTTTTTGTCCTTTTTTTCTTAAAATTTCGATTGCTGAATTGAAATCACCGTTAGCTTCAACTAATGCATTTTTACAATCCATCATTCCAGCACCAGTAGATTTTCTAAGTTTATTTACTTCTGAGGCAGTGATTTTTACCATGATTTTTATTTTTTTGGTTTTTTCTTAGATTTTTTTTCTTCAGCAGGTGCTTCTTCTTCAGCAGGTGCTTCTTCTTTAGCAGGTGCTTCTTCTTTAGCAGGTGCTTCTTCTTTAGCAGGTGCTTCTTCTTT
>Ga0163111_10003309_pt1 | contig 10375 bp, 10 predicted proteins | sample CRUFie1St18metaG_FD_109645 | JGI IMG/M metagenome (GOLD analysis project Ga0163111, IMG submission 109645) | Marine microbial communities from the Costa Rica Dome - CRUD Field 142mm St18 metaG | ecosystem: Environmental > Aquatic > Marine > Oceanic > Photic zone | place: Costa Rica: the Eastern... | reverse complement strand
CTCTTGAGTTCGATGTTTTGAAGCTGAACCAATTGGTTCCAGGGTCCATTCTTTGCCAAAAATTTCATCATTCGGTCCATCGCATAGACGGGTACCTTCTTCGTGTTTGCGGCTTCACGTCCAAAGTGCATCAAGCCAGTATAGTGGCCTATGTGGGCGTGGGTCAAAAAGACCGAATAGCGATCCGTTCTGGATCGTGCCAAAAGTTCCGTGAGCTGTGGGACAATATCTGGAGTGGCGTCGAAGAGGAGGGCGCGAGTGGAATCTGCCACACCCAAACAAGCGACGTAATCGTTTGCTTTTGGGTGCTTACAACATTCCTTTTCACAAAGTAATTGCGGAGAACCGGCATCTTGTAAGGTGCCTAGGACCACGAGTTTTTGCCCAAATAGCGCTCCGGATAAAAGTAAAGCAAGAATGAGTGGGGTGCGTTTCATTTTGAAAAAGTACTGCAATGAAGTAAGCGTTCTAGAACGCTTCGCCGATGAAGAAATATACTCCCCGGCCTTCTTCGGTGAAAGATACATCTATTCGGGTATAAATATCTTTTTCAGGGAAGATGAGGTATCGGATGCCCGCCCCTCCGGTAGGAAGGAATAAGTCCCAATTAAACCCATAATCATCCCCGTAAACTTGCCCAACCGCAAGGAATACGCTTGCGCCCCAGCGCTTGGAGAAGGCAAAGGGTAGAATGCGGTATTCCACTTGCCCCGCTACCAAGTTCTTATCGCGGTAACGCCCGAGGTAATAACCACGCATCAAGCTTTCTCCGCCCATCAAGGAGAGCATATTGAACGGGGGGTTGCCAGAAGTGAATTGGCCATAGAGTTGTGTGGCAAAGACGGTGTTTTCCTTTACTGGTCGGTAGATCCTGTTGTCAATGATGTAGGTGGTCATGTTGAAATCACTTCCTGCTGCCGCGTTGTAATTCATAAAGGCCCATTCGCTGTACAGCCCTTGACGCGGATTCATGGCGTTGTGGATATTGTTGTAAAGCAGCCCTAGACCTATTCCTAGGTTGTTGGACCCCATAGCGCCCACTTTCGGGAGCTCAAAATCCGGTTCGGTATCGATGTAATTGACTCGGTTTAGGCCTTGGTAGTCCAATTCCAATCCAAAATACAGCGACGGCAAGGTCTCTCTCAGTAAGCGCTCACGGAATAATGTGTATTCCCCATCGATCAACGCAATATGCTCTGACGGGGTCTCGCGGCCTATGCCGTAATAGAATAATGGGAAGCTTTGATAGCGTGCGCGACCGTAGAAGAACCATTTATTCTCATCTGTATATAACGCGTGGTCGAGCCAAAATCCGTATTGATTTTCGAGGGTATAAAAGGTGAAGGCCTTAATCTCACTAAGGCGGTTGCTGAGGTCTCTATTTGCAGAGTACACATACAGGCTCGATACGCCCAATTCCCAACTGGTTTCCGGCGCATAAGCGATGGTGGGGTAGTTGATCAGCTTGGGTGCCGAAGGGTCCCCACTCTCGCTCAAGACATTGTTGAGGTAGCGCCTGACCAAGTTGTCGGACTGCGCCACCACGCCATGCGCGGTGAGCATAGAAAGAAAAAGGAATAAGCCTCGAAGCTTTAGCATAGCGCCATGAAGAAATTTTTCATGCGGAAAATTATTCGGTAAATGACCTTCGATTTACTTCTAAGGCTTGTTCTTAGGAAAGGTACATCAGAAACAAAGAAAAGACCTTGTTGCTCGAAGATTATGTTACTTTCATAAAAAAGCACTTGCTATTGCTAACAAGTGCTTTATGCTTTGCTCCCCCTCTTGGGCTCGAACCAAGGACCCTCTGATTAACAGTCAGATGCTCTAACCAACTGAGCTAAGGAGGAATATATAGTCCGTTTGCTTGCAACGGGCTGCAATAATACATCAAAGTGCGAGAGTGTACAATACTTGCCAGGAAAAAATCGTGCGGTTTGTAAATAGGGTTTTGGGATTCGTTGCGAAACTAATTGGCCCCGCGTACCTTTATCCCATAAATTCAAGCACATGAGCCTACTTACAGTTGGAACTATGGCGTACGATGCGCTCGAAACGCCTTTCGGAAAAACCGATCGCATTCTTGGGGGTGCGGCGACCTATATCGCGTTAAGTGCGAGCTACCACGTGGAGAAGAGCAACATCGTTTCTGTGGTGGGAGCGGACTTTGAGCAAGAGCATTTGGACTTGTTGAAGAGTAAGGGCGTGGACCTGGAAGGGGTACAAATCATTCCTGACGGTAAGACATTTTTCTGGAAAGGGAAGTACCACTTGGATATGAATACTCGAGACACTATTGATACGCAACTAAATGTTTTAGAGCACTTTAACCCTATCGTACCTAATGGTTTTAAGGATTGCGAGTATTTGATGTTGGGTAATTTGATGCCTTCAATTCAGCAGAAGGTTTTGGACCAATTGCCTAAGCGACCAAAACTCGTCGTGTTAGATACTATGAACTTCTGGATGGATCACTTCTGGGATGATTTAATGGTGGCGCTCAAGGGCGTGGACGTGTTGACAATCAATGATGAAGAAGCGCGCCAAATGTCCGAGGAGTACAGCTTGGTGAAGGCGGCGAAGAAGATCATGACGATGGGTCCGAAATACTTGATTATCAAAAAGGGTGAGCACGGCGCGTTGTTGTTTCATGAGGATAAAGTGTTTAGCGCACCGGCCTTACCATTAGAGGAAGTGTTTGATCCAACGGGCGCTGGCGATACGTTCGCTGGCGGCTTTATTGGATACCTCGCCAAGACCGGTGATATCAGCTTTGAAAACATGAAGCGTGCGGTCATTTGGGGTTCTGCGATGGCGAGCTTTACAGTAGAAAAATTTGGAACCGAACGCGTGGCAGACCTCACTACAGCTGACATTAATGCGCGTTTGAAGATGTTCAAAGACTTAGTAAGCGTAGATATTCAACTCGCGTAAATTTCAAGTGTTAGGGAATCTATGAGTTCTCAGCGAATGAAAGATTATAGTGCCCAACTTTTTAGTACCCTTGCTCCTCGCGATATTCCGGCAATGTGGTTCCGAGGGTTTGACGGAACGAGAGATATAAGGAGGCACGCGTGGAATACCCAACGGCATGCGCAAGTTCATCGACATTCCCTTCCTCTAAGAACCCTTCCTTTATAAGGGTCACGGCTTTATTGACACGCAAATATTTTTTTAAGTAGTTCCAGTTCGTGCCTGATTTTGCGAAGAATCTTTCCCATTCCCGATCATCGAATGGAGAATACTTTATAAACGAAGTTTTGGAGCGCATTTCCGTCGCTGGGATTTCCTCTTCGCCTGTGCATATTTCCTCGAGGAACAACAGTAATGATTCATTGCTAACATACTCCGCTCCCGGATAGACCGCTCCTGTTGGGCGTGAAATTATTTTTCTTTCTGTTACTTCTTTTGGTTTGGGAGGTTTTACGATAATCACGTCCCAGAAGATGATGAATACCCCTCCAAACATCAGATAGCGCTGGACTTTAGGATCAGGAATGATTAGACTTTCCCCTAAAGCAAAATTATAGATGATGTCAAATATGATGGGAGTGTATATCAGAAGCCCTATGGGCAAATAGAATTGCTCACGCGAAGCTTTGTGTTGCCGAAGTTTTCTAATACATAACAGATAATATAACGCTGTGTAAAGAGGATAACCTAAAAAAATAAAGAGATCTGAAAAAGGGTAGAACAGGAAGTTTTCCGACCAATTCATTGCGCGCCCCTTAACGACAGCCATGTTATAGTGATCACCATTTAAAAACCAATGCAGGAAAATCATCAAATACCCTATAATGAAGGGTAGATAATGAATGATGTGCCATGGATTTTGTCGTTCTTTTAATGGCTGAACAGAACCATAAATGCCCGGTCCTATGACGTAGAGGAAAGGCACAAACATTGGGTACAGAAAATTCAAAAAAGAGTTGCCCACCAGCGTTGTATCGGTGAATAGAAATGCGCTCATGAGTACCCCTGTCAAAAAGTAGATGTAAGGCCAATTATACTTGCGTACCCTAATTCCCGCGAAGACGAGCGCGATAACCAAAAGTGTAATAACTAAAATGACGTAGTCTCTATACATTGATGGAGAAAGAGTTTAATAGAATTTATAATGTAACCACAGTTCAAACGTAAATATTTGTTCTTTAGGTTGTATCAGCCAATACTTCTACTTCCGGTTGGGGCTCAAAGGTTATCAACAATTTACAAAAAGGCATACGATATAAATTCGCCTAAAACACTGTGTTTATGCACGAAAACAGTGCTAATAAGTCCAAAACAAATACAATTGAATTGTAAATAACTCGAATCGCTGCGAGGGCTGAATTCTTTCAGCATGAGGATATAAATTTATATTTTGACTATTGAATAAATATGTGTTTCTAAATGAAAAATCTATTCGTCCTTTTGGGGCTTTTCATTGGTGTTGGAGCAATATCTCTAAGTTGTCGAAACAACTACAAAGAGAAATACATTCATTTGCTAGAAGAGCATATTAATACTCTCAACATAGAGGAAATCGAGGATGCTGAAGCGCCTGATTTAGAGCCGATGATAATTGAAGATGTTCAAGGAGAGGCTAAAGATTATTTCCTGTTTTTGTGTGGAGACGACTCAAACCTTCTTGACATGAGAGTTCGCCAAGCAGGTCAAGGAAAATGGAATATTATCTATCGTATTATGACCTTAGAAATTGATGAATTTGGTTTCAACATCGAAAAGACAATTGCGATAACGGGTTATGAATGGAATGGCCAACTGCGCTTTGATGACTCAACATTAAAACTCATGTTGTGCGACTGATAGTAGGTTTAGTTTTTGTTTTAGGGCTTGTATCCTGTGAGCCACAATATGTTATCCCAAACTCACATTCTGGAAGATATTATGGCATTGATTCGGTGTTTCGCAATCAATTTGCCTTGCAGGTCACGGATACCCTGGTAAATCCCATTTATCTTGATGTGGATTATTTAGGTGAAGGCTTATATGACGTGTCAAACGCGAACGGTTATTGGGTGCGTGACGGATTATTGACACAACAAAAAATCGCAATTAACATAAGCTCGTTTCAGGGGCATATTCATTTTTTTCAAGATTCTATTTTTCTATCCGCAGATTCAGAATCGGATCTTATGGAAGTAACACATAAAGCATCATTATCAAGATGAGAAACAAGAAGATATTTACAATAGTCACTTTAGCCTGGGTTTTGTTGGGCTATGCTCAACCGTTAGATACAATAACGAACAATCTTCAATCTCCAGCGGTATTGGATATTTTGTCGAATCGTCCGATTGTAAATAACAGATCCAGTGCTAAGCCCCAGGAAAGCAAGGTTAAACCAAAGGGGGTCGAACAGAAAAGAAATGTTCGTCGGAAGACAGTTACGGAAAAGGAACCTCAAGCCAAAGCTGTTTTAGCTAGAGCAATTTCTCAGTTCGCACCCGAGGATCAATTCAATGTATCCGCATTCAGAGAGCTTACCTATGAAATTTCTGATTACACAACCCAGAACATTGAATTACCTGGAGTGCTGGGGGATCGTGTTAGAACAGGAGATGGAAGCGTAGAGCTCATTCGTGAAAAAACAATAGTACGTTTAGAGCTTGATACTACAGGAATTGCTGGGGATATACGCTTCTTTGAAAGATTAGTCTATAATACTTTAGACCTTGATTTACGTAAAGATGACGTTTCTGTAAAAATTTGGGAGTTCCCATATTCAGCAGCAAGAAAAGCCAAGAGAGAAAAGAAGGTCGATAATACGGCCGCTGAGGAGGTTCTAGTTATAGAAGAACAACAAGCACCTTCATCAATATTCACACGATGGTGGTTTTGGGTTGCCCTTGGGGCACTCATTGGATTAATGGTTTTCTTCATTCGTCGCAACAGAAGGAAGAAAAATCTCATGGAGGATGAGGATTTATCAATAGATAACTCTTCATTCAAGAGAATGTCTCTCTCTGCTTTAGACAAGGCTCCGATGTCTTTGAAGAAAGGTGAATTCAAGAAGTTACTTGTTGAGTCTCCAGAAAGTGTATCGGTGTTTATGGAGAATATTATCGATTCTGGTCAAGAGGAAGCACTTACGGTTTTTGCAATGTTGGCAAAGCCGTTTCCAGACTTAGTGGGTCAGTTAAAGCCCCACATGACCTATAGTTCTTATTTAATGCTCTTGAATAAAGTAGATGAAGATTTCGAAGAGAAGATTGATCCAGATACTCAAGATAAATTCTTGTTGACATTTAACAATACAGTAAAAGCGCTTTCGAATGAAAAAAATAGTGTTGATAAAACGCCGGACCATAAAGTCTTTGGGTTTCTTTCACAGTTGAATGACATTCAGGTTTTTAAGCTTATAGAAGGAGATAAGCCTGAGCTATCAAGCGTGCTTTTCGCGCAACTTCCTGATGATAGAAGATTAAAAATCATGGAATTCCTTGATGATGTTGAGCGCGGTGAAATGTTGTTGAAGCTCACTGATATGTCTAGGCTCCCACTTTCTGTAATTCGGGATATTGGTCTACGCTATGCGAAAAAAGCCAAAGAAATGGCTGGCTTATATAACATTGATATTGATGGTATCGGTGCAATTATCAATACGCTCGATGAACTCGAAGAAAATAAACAGAAGGAGATTCTGGAAACGATGCTTCAAAATGACCTAGACAAAGGTCAGATAGTAGAACAGAGATTTGTAGGATTCTTCAACATACACAAGTTGGAACAAGAAATACTTCAGAATGCGTTAATGGACTTTGAAACAGAGGACTTATTGAATGCTTTGTTTGGTGCGGATCAAGCAACGATAGATGCGGTTTTATCTACACGACCGCCACGTGAGGGTGATATGATACGTAGCGAGATAGAATCGGGTAGAACAGTTTCTAACGCTTCAAGAGCGCAGGCGAGAAAGGCGATTTTAAACAGGGTTAGAAATTTTGTTTAAAAAGTTCTACATATCAACGCTATTGATTTTTGGGCTTTGCAATTTAGCAGCCCAAAATATTTTATATCCTTCAGAGACTTCCTTGTTGGAGTTGCAGGAGTCGTTGCATTACTTTTTAAGTAAAGATGTTACCGCGGGAACTCGCGTATTTATTTTGTCTACGGAGCGAGACGAAAGCGTGCCTTCAATGTATAGGTCTCGCGTTGAAGGCCTGATTGCTGGCGCATTGGCTCAAACCAAATTTGATATTGTTTACCAACCTTTCTTGAAAGAGGAAACTATCAAACGAGTAGAAAGCACAGATTCAACTTTTAAGGTATCCAATCAATCCTCCTATAAAATGGATTACGGGAGTATGCGCACATTATTGGATACCATGAAGGAGTATAGCATAGACTTGTTGTTGGCGAGCCATTTATACCTTTCACACCAATACGGTTTAATACTGGATGTTTGGTTGATTGATTCTAAAACCTTAGAGCTTAGACAAACGTATAGAGTATACTCTGCAAGTATAGAAAACAGAATGAGAGATAAGGCTGAGGTTCAAATCTCAGCGTTGCATGGAACGGCTGTAGAGAGTTACATATCTCGGGAATATGGTAATTCACAGGCCTTGACAATTGGACCTGAATTAGAGCAAATTTTTGTGGATGGCGCCAGGCTGAGTATTATTCAACCCATTCTTCGTTCCTCTAACATTATGAAGGGGGGATTCTTATTAGGAATCGAGAATACATATTTGAAAAATTTTACAGATAATGTTTACGACATTAATGAATTTCAAATTCGCAGTATTTCCTTAGGCGCATTACTTCAAATTGCCGTAGTAAACAACAATAAAGGTAGGGACATATTATCACTTCAATTCTATGGGGGACTTACCAAAACATCGATTTTCAATACAGCTTATTCGGCTGGAACCGGCGCAAATATTCGATTAACGGATTGGTTCAGTGTATTTGCAATGAGTCAATGGAATACACAATTGGCTATCCAAGACCCCTTCAAGCAGAACATTAATTATCAAACACCTCAATTATGCGGAGGCATCTCTGTACATATATAATTTCAGCATTCACGATTATTTCTTGCGGACCGTTGGATTACATCGAGCCCAATGGAATGCAGCAAGACTATTCTCGTCAAAATGACGCGACTCGAAGCTTTTATCACCAATCTATGGTATCTCCAATAATTGTGGAATATCAAAACGGTACAGCTAAAGGGAAAATTTTGTATGAGCTGGACGATCCCTATGTAGATATAGACATGTCCTCTACTCCAAGGACAACAACTGCTCCAGAAGGACATTATTCTATTGATGAGGTTAATGATTGCTTCAACTACTACATAACGGCTCAAAAAGCCATTATTGACGATGACCTAGAATTAGCTAATAAGCACATTAATAAAGCCTTGGAAATCATGGAGCTAAAGCCATTCTTTGACCTTAAAGGGTCTATATATTACCTATCAGGTGACACAATTAAAGCAAATTATTATTGGAACTATTTAAAACTTGAATAAATGAAATTTTCTATCACAACTCTTTTAGCATATGTTATCTCGTTATCAGTATTGATGTTGGGATCGTTGGAAACTGTTGGTACTTTCAACTTGACAAAGCAGTTACCAGATTTCATGCAGATTGAATTCCTTAGTATACCATCTCTATTCGTGGTATTGGGAGGGGTCATGACAGGATTGTTCGTCATGTATCCAACCGCCACAGTATTGACAGCGGTGGGCACCTTAAGACATGTTTTCAGTCATTTTAATTCAAAGTCAGATTTGGTTGAAAAGCAAATCGAACAAATTCTTAAGTATCGAGCAGAATATGCTGCAGATAAAAACGGCTTTTTTCTGCGCACCAAACCTTCAGATCCCACCACACGATACATGTTTGATTTGGTAAGCACTAACTATTCTACTCGTGAAATGCAAGACATGGCCGACATGTATCTCGACAAGCGATTGACTATGGAAATTCAAAAAGCTGACGTGTTGACTATGATGAGCGCGACATCTCCAGCCTTTGGTATGTTCGGAACAATCTTGGGTCTAGTTGTAATGTTGGGCAACTTAGACGATCCGTCAAAAGTTGGTCCCGGACTCGCCGTAGCACTGTTAACAACCTTGTACGGAGTTGCGTTTGCTAATTTGGTTTTCGCACCATTAGCAAAGAAAATAAGATACAATATGTCAATCGTCGAAACTCGCGAGAAGGTAACGATTGAAGGGATTATTCTGATAAAAGAGGGAAAGTCAGAATTAATGATTAAGGACCAATTATTCTCGATGCTTGGTAAGGGAATAGCCAAATAAATTATAAGTGTATGGCAAAGCGATTCTATGAAAACGAAGAAAATGATATTAAAACAGATGCTTGGTTGACAACCTATGGTGATACCATAACCCTTTTAATGTGTTTTTTCGTGATTTTCTTCTCCGTATCAGAAGTTAATCTAGCCCTTTTCGAAGATTTGAAAAATGGGTTCAAGAATGATGTGATGAATACCGAAACTAAGTCCCCTATTGCGATGCTTTCGGAAAAATTAGACTCGATCTATGATAATCCAACTGATGATGATCCAGATGTAAAAGTAGATTTGGAGAAAAGAGGTATTCATATCCGATTATCATCTAGCGACTTATTCAAAAGTGGCGATGCAAAACTTTCCCGTGCAGGCAGTGTAACCATTGATGATATAACCTCACAACTTCTCGATATAGTGGGCGCTTATCACTTAACTTGTGATATAGAAGGTCATACTGATGACACCCCAATTAATAGCTATAGATTTCCATCGAATTGGGAGCTCAGTGCATCGAGAGCAGCTAATGTTTTAAGACAGATGATAGCATCGGGTATGCCGCCAATGCAATGTGAGGCCATCGGATTCGCAGACATAAGACCTCTCATTGAACCGTTTGATTCAACCGGAGCTTTGGTTCCAGGAGCTAGGTCTGCTAATCGTAGGGTTGAAATACTCGTTCGCTACTAAAACTTGTTAGGAAACCTAAGAGAGTAATCTTGAGACAAAGGGCACACATATTATTCGTGTTTTTATTGCTGACTATCTCGAGCTATGCTCAAGTCAGCGCGGGTGTAGATGTGTCGGTTTGTGCTGGACAGTCCGTAACCTTGACGGGTTCCGGCGCCGGAACCGGGGGAAGTTATACGTGGACCGGAGGAATTTCAGACGGAGTTTCATTCATTCCCTCTTCAACAAGTCAGTATATAGTTTCGGGATATGATGCTTCGAGCAGCTTGGTGGGTACAGACACTGTTTTGGTCACGGTCAATCCATTGCCGGCGGCCCCGACGGTAGATCCATCGAACGTTACCCAGTATTGTTTGGGTGCTACCTCGAGTGCGATGAGTGCTGTTGCGAGCTCGGGCAATACGTTGAAGTG
>Ga0163111_10003308_pt1 | contig 10378 bp, 12 predicted proteins | sample CRUFie1St18metaG_FD_109645 | JGI IMG/M metagenome (GOLD analysis project Ga0163111, IMG submission 109645) | Marine microbial communities from the Costa Rica Dome - CRUD Field 142mm St18 metaG | ecosystem: Environmental > Aquatic > Marine > Oceanic > Photic zone | place: Costa Rica: the Eastern... | reverse complement strand
CCATCTACTGGGGAAATTACATGAAAGTCATTTTGTTTAGTATAGCGTTTAGGGTTTCTAAAAAATTGAATTATTAACAGAAATAATAGAATTATTAAAATTTTTAAAGATTTTTCGACATATTCAATATCAATTAGATCAATTAATAAAAAAACAGAACCTAAGGATAAAAAAGTTATTAAAATAATTTTGTGACCTTCCTTATGAAACATAATTTAAAATTTTTATAAATAAATAAATAAACGGAGCAATAAATATAGCACTGTCCATTCGATCTAATAAACCTCCGTGACCTGGAATCAAATTCCCGCTATCTTTTACATTTGCTTGTCTCTTGTATTTAGATTCTATTAGATCCCCAATAGTTCCAAAAACACTTACTATTACACTTATCATTAACCAGTTTGAAAACTCTAAGTTATTAGCATATTTAAAAAGAATATAACTTGCAACTGTTGAGAAGAACAGACCACCAAGGAAACCCTCTACGGTTTTTTTTGGTGAAACACTTTCAAACAACTTTTGGCGACCAAAATTACTTCCAATTATATATGCAAAACTATCATTTGTCCAAATTAATATGAACATTCCAATTATTGTACTAGAACTATATGCGCCTGAACTCAAAGAAATTAATATTAAAAAAATAAAACCGCAGCTTATATAGAACGTTGTATTTATGTATCGATTTGTTAGTAGTTTAGGTAAGCTTTTTGAAGAAAATAAATCTCTAGTTAGGAAAAGCAAGACAAAAATACAAACAACATGTATTATTTGAGATGCTTCATCTATTAAAGCTGGAGATTCTAATACTAGATCTAAAAAGCCAAAAGTTAAAAACAAGAATATAAAAATTAAGTATGATAAGGGATTTTTTTGTTCAATCAGTGTATTGAACTCTTTTAGAGAAATCAATCCAAAAATAAGGACTAATGCTAGAAAAGACAGCCTATTTTGTGCTGCTAAAATTAATACACTAGCAAATAAAACTCCAGAAATTGATCTTTTTATAAACTCCTTCAAAACCAAATTATAAATCTTCAAATAATATCAAGTATAAATTTTTAGAACTACTTCCATAACTTAAGAAATTATTCTCCTCATCAACCTTAAAATGCTTAATTGTTGTAATGTTTGAAGGGATATTTTTTTTATTTTTAACTTTAATCCCCTGAAGTCCTTCACCAATAGATTGGACAATTTGACTTGTACTAGCAAAAACAATAAAATTCTTTGGTAAATCTTTTAATTTTTTTTCAGCAATTTGATTAGATGATATTAAAATTGAACCATCATTTGAAATTAAATATTCACAGGTAGTGAATAATAAATGCCCTTCTTTTAAACTTTTAGTTACTTCCCATTTAAAGTTTTTAAATTGCTTTTTTAGCTTAGAGTTTAGAATTAGAACAGACTTATCATTCCAGTTATTTTCATCTAATATTTGTTTAAGGAAACTATGTGCTTCATCAATTGATTCAGAATACAAGAATTTACCACCGTTTTCATTAAAATTTATTGTAAAGAGTTCATCTGCAGGAAGTTCTTTTTTTGGGGAAAACATACCATCCTCTTGATTTTTAGGGGGTTCTTTTTGTTCATTAGAAGTTGAACTAAATATTTTTCGAAATAAATTCATTTTGAAGGCAAAGCATTAAAAATTCATCTATTTTCAAAGATAAAGAATTAAAAATATCTAATGTTTATATTTTAATTAAAATCGCTCTACTCTTCTTCTTCTTTTGGTGATTTTTTTTTGGTTTTTTCAAAAGGTCTTTTTCCAAAAATTGTTTTTAAATTATCTTTAAATATTACTTCATCTTTTAATAAAACATTTGCCAACTCTATTAATTTGTCTTTATGTTTTTCTAATAAATCAATTGCGCGTTTGTACTGTTTTTCTACAATATCAGAAATTTCTTTGTCAATTAACTCAGCAGTTTGCTCACTGTAGGGCTTAGTAAATCCAAATTCATTTTGAGCTGATGAGTCGTAATATGTTAAATTTCCGATTTTATTACTAAGCCCATAGACAGTCACCATTGCTCTTGCTTGTTTGGTTACTTTTTCTAAGTCACTTAGTGCTCCTGTGGATATCTTGTTGAAAATAACTTTTTCAGCAGCTCTCCCACCCAGAGCAGCGCACATTTCGTCTAACATTTGCTCTGGCCTTACTATCAGTCTTTCCTCAGGGAGGTACCAAGCAGCTCCTAATGATCTACCTCTTGGAACAATTGTAACTTTTACAAGTGGAGCTGCATGTTCAAGCATCCAGCTAACCGTTGCATGGCCAGCTTCATGAAAAGCAACTGCTTTTTTTTCTTCAGGTGTAATAATCTTATTTTTTTTCTCTAGACCACCAATTATTCTATCAACTGCATCAAGAAAATCTTGTTTTTCGACTAATTTTTTATTTTTTCTAGCAGCGATTAGTGCTGCTTCATTACAAACATTTGCAATATCTGCGCCTGAAAACCCAGGTGTTTGTTTAGATAAAAAGTCTGTATCAAGTGCATTAGACTTTTTTAATGGTTTTAAATGAACTTCAAAAATTTCTTTTCTCTCTCTTAAATCAGGTAAGTCTACATAGATTTGTCGGTCAAATCTGCCTGCTCTCATAAGAGCTTTATCTAAAACATCTGCACGGTTAGTTGCAGCTAAAACAATAACATTTGTATTTGATCCAAATCCATCCATTTCAGTTAGTAATTGATTTAGAGTGTTTTCTCGCTCATCATTAGAACCTGAAAAATTACTTTTACCTCTAGCTCTCCCAATAGCATCAATTTCATCTATAAAAATTATCGAGGGTGATTTTTCTTTAGCCTGTTTAAATAGATCTCTGACTCTTGATGCACCAACTCCAACAAACATTTCTACGAAATCAGAACCTGATAGCGAGAAAAATGGAGCTTTTGCCTCTCCGGCAACAGCCTTGGCAAGTAAAGTTTTTCCAGTACCTGGAGGGCCAACTAATAATGCGCCTTTTGGTATTTTTCCACCAAGTGATGTATACTTATCAGGATTTTTTAGAAAATCAACGATTTCTTGAACTTCTTCTTTTGCACCCTCTAAGCCAGCAACATCTTCAAAAGTAGTTTTGGTTTCAAGTTTTTCATCAAATAATTTTGCTTTAGATTTACCTATATTAAAAATTTGACCACCTCCACCAGCTCCACCAGCTCCAGACATTCTTCTCATTATAAAAATCCATACAGCAATTATTACTACAAACGGAATTATTGAAATTAAAATATCTCCAAAAGCATTAGTTTCTGTTGTGAAATTAAGTTCAGTTTCAAGGTCTTCTTCAATTATTACGTCTTCAAGTTGTTTTTGAAATAATTGAACATCCCCAAATTCAAATGTGTAATTTGGAGAAACGCCTATTGGTAAAATTTGTTTCTGTTTTGATTTTCTATGAATTTCCTTATTACTTGCATTTTCCTTTAAATATACTCGAGCTTCTCTTTTGTTTACAATTTCGACTTTTTTTACATCTCCATCTTTGAGAAATTTAAAAAATTTTGAGGGAGTTGTTGTGATTGAACCAGAATTGGTAAAAGAAATATTGAATACTAAAAACACCCCGATGATTAGCGCAAATAGCCAATAATTATTAAATCTGTTGTTTTGTTTTTTACTTTTAGACATATATAAAAAAAGTTTTAATAACTTGAATTCATCATAGTGATTTTAGCATCACCCCATAGATTTTCTATATCGTAATACTCTCTTGTTTTTTTCTGAAATACATGAACAACAACATTTACATAATCCATTAAAATCCATTCAGCATTTTCAACTCCTTCAATATGATAAGGTTTTTCTTTGATTCCTTTACTAACAATTTTTTGTATTGAGCTGATAATTGCATTAACTTGGGTATTTGAGTTGCCATTACAAATTATAAAATAATCACAAACTGTATTTTCGATTTTTCTTAGATCTAATAAACTTATATTCTCGCCTTTAATATCTTCCATTCCTTTAATAATTAAAGCAATAAGTTCATCTGGGCTAGATTTTTTTTTTATCATATATTAGTATTACAATGCAAATTTATTGTTTTTTTAACTCTAAATCACGATTAATTATCTTAATAAAATTATAATTTATTTTAATAATCATTATGCAAATAATCAAACTTGATGCCACTGAATCAACTAACCAATATTTAAATGAATTATTTTGTAATATTGATCTTGAAGATTACTCAATGGTAGTGTCAAAATACCAGAGCAGAGGACGTGGTCAATTTGGAAATTTTTGGCATTCTGAAAAAGGTAAAAACTTGTTAATCAGTATTTTAAAAAAAAATATTGATATCAGTATTAAAGACCAATTTTATATAAATATTCGTGTTTCTCTTTCAGTTTATATGACAATGAAATTTTTTAAAATACCCAATCTTTCAATAAAGTGGCCAAACGACATTTTGTCATGTGAAAAAAAAATTGCTGGTATATTAATCAAGTTTGCTTTAAAACAAAAACTTGTCAGATATGCGATAATAGGTTTAGGAATTAATGTTAATCAAATGTCTTTTAATAATTTACCAAATGCTTCATCAATGAAGTATATTTTAGGCAATTCAATTAAAATTGACAAACTAAGAATAAAATTTATTAAGTACTTAAAATATTATTTTAAAATTCAAGACAAAGATGAACTTTTAATGCAATACAATAATTTATTATTTAGAAAAGAGCAATTATGTAATTTTAAAATGAATAATGGTACTTTTTTTAAGGCAAAAATAATATGCGTACAAAGTGATGGTAAATTACAATTAAGAATTAATGGTACAATCAAGGATTTTGATTTAAAATCAATTAAAATGATTTATTGAACAGACTTTGTGATATTTATAGCCAAAATTTCAATAAATTTTGAAATCGGTCCTTTAATCATCATGGCCATCATTGGATTAAATTTGCCATTGAACTTGAATTGAATTTCAGATTTATTTGATTCTAGGCTTTCAACTGAAGCTTCTAATGAAAAGTCAAGTTTTTCTGCACTTGATTCAAAAACAATTTTTTCTATTGGAATTTCTAATCTTTTAATCAAAGTTATTTCTGGCATGCCCGTAAGTCCAAATATAAATTCATTATTGCTCAACAGTTCAAATTTATTTACACTTTCAGGCATCAATTTTTTAAAATTTTTAACCTCTTTCAAAAAGTTAAAAATTTCTTTAGCTGATTTGTTAATAATTAATTTTTTAGATTCAAGGGTCATGTTTTTACTTAATATCCCATTTTGATGGATTTTTGTTCCATTTTGATAAAATTTTTAATTCTGAATCATTGATAAAACCAGTTTCAAGAGCCTGCTCTAAAAGTGAGTCGTAATTACTTAGTGTTTGGAGTTCAATTTTACTTTTTGAAAAGTTACTTTCTGAAATTTCAAATCCATATGTGAATATTGCAGCCATGCCTTTAACATTAATTGATTTATTTTTTAATACATCAACAGCATTGAGACTACTCATGCCAGTACTTATTAGGTCTTCGACTACAACTACATTTTGTCCTTTTTCTATTCGTCCTTCAATTTGATTTTTTCGGCCATGTTTTTTTGCCTCTGTTCTAACATATACAAATGGTAATCCAAGATAGTCTGCTACAAGTGCCCCAATTCCAATTGCACCAGTTGCGACTCCAGCTATCAAATCTGGCTTGCCGTAAGTTTTTTCAATATTCTTAGCTAATTCGTATTTAACATAATTTCTTATTGTAGGATAAGAAAGAACTAATCTATTGTCACAATAAATAGGTGACTTCCAACCCGATGCCCATTTAAAAGGATTACTTGGGTTCAACTTGATTGCATTAATATGGAGAAGCAATTCAGCAGTTTTTTTTGCTGTATTTTTATCAAAAATCATAATTCAAAATTATTAAAAAATACTACATTTACTTTGTAATAATTTGTTTTTAATTAACAATGCAAAAAATTTATGTTGGTAATAAGCCAATAGTATTGAGTACAAAGGTTGAAAAAGAGAATAATTTTAAGAACCTTATGATTGATTCTATTGATATACATGAAGTTCTTAATTTATTGAAGAAAGAAAAATATAACTCTATTCGTCTTATCGGAAGTGATCCAGATGAATTATTAGATTCATTTCTGAAACTTTTACCTAACGTTGTAGCTGGTGGGGGGAAAGTTTTAAACTCACTAGGCCATATTTTATTTATATATAGAAATGGTAAATGGGATTTACCAAAAGGCAAAACAGAACCCAATGAGACTATCGATCAAACAGCGTTAAGGGAAGTAAAAGAAGAAACTGGCGTTAAAGAACTTTCTATTACTAAACCTCTTCAAATAACATTTCATATATTCAAGCGGAACAGAAAAGTTTTCATAAAGAAAACTTACTGGTTTGAAATGTATTCTTCATATTCTGGAAACCTCAAGCCACAATTCAAGGAAGGAATAACTAAAGCTAAATGGGTTGATCCTAAAAAACTAAAAAAAATAAAGAAAAATATTTACGCCAATATTATTCAGCTAATTTAGAAAGATTAAATAATTAAAGCTTTACAGAACTTGGTACTAAATCTTTAATTCTTCCATTGTGCTCAATTATTTCTCTTACAATTGATGAAGATATAAATGATTTATCTGTAGAACTTAAAAGAAAAATAGTTTCTATTGCACCTATTTTTTTGTTAGTTAAAGCTATTGCTTGTTCAAATTCAAAGTCTGCAGGACTTCTGAGTCCCCTTATTATAAATTCAGCTTTAATTTTTTTGCAAAAGTCAGTCGTTAAACCAGAGTAAGTCATAACTTTAATTTTACTATTACTTTCAAAATTTTTTTCAATAAAGCTTTTTCGTTTAGCAATTGTGAACATATTTTTTTTCGATAAATTTTCGCCAATCGCTATTACGATTTCATCAAAAAGTAGTGTTCCGCGATTTATTATATCGCAGTGACCTAGAGTTATTGGATCAAATGATCCTGGAAAAACAGCGCGTTTCATGAAGTAAAGTTAATCATTTTTGTAAAGTGCCATCTCAATAGCGTTTGTAAATAGTTCTGTTAAACTTATTCCAGCACATTTAGCTTGTTTAGGTAATATACTCTCTTTTGTCAGTCCCGGAACAGTATTGATTTCAAGAAAATAAGGTATATCTCCTTTAAATATAAATTCACTTCTAGAGAAACCTTTCATATTCAAAACTTTGTATATTTTCATAGCCATATTTTTTACATTCTTTTCTTGAATTTTAGAAATCCTGGCAGGAGTTATTTCTTCAGATTTGCCATTGTATTTTGCATCGTAATCAAAAAAATCATTTTCAGAAACAATTTCAGTAACAGGTAATACAATTATATTATGTTTATAATTTAAAACTCCAACAGAAACTTCGGTTCCGTCTAAAAATGATTCTATTATTAGCTCATTATCATATTCGAAGGCAACGTTAATAGCATCTTTTAACTGCTCAATTTTATAAACCTTTGTTACACCAAAACTACTTCCAGCCTTGTTAGCCTTCACAAAACAAGGAAGGCCAACTCTGTTAATAACGCTTACAGGGTTAAAATCTTCGCCTTTCTTTAATGCATATGAAATAGCCATAGGTATTTCATATGCACTTAGAATACTCAGGCATTCCTTTTTATTAAATGTTAGAGCTGCCTGGGTGCTTTCGCAACTTGTGTGAGGGATTTTTAAAATTTCGAAATAGGATTGCATAAACCCATTTTCTCCAGGTTCTCCGTGAATGGCATTAAATACACAATCAAAATTTATTATTTTTCCCTCATAATTCAATGAGAAATCACTTAAATTTATATTGTATTTTTTTCCAATAGAAGATTCATAATACCAATTATTTCTAAGAATTTTTATACAGTAAATATTATACTTGTCCTTGGGAAGATTTTCATAAACCACTTTTCCACTTTTTAATGAGATTTTAGATTCGTTTGAATATCCCCCCATGATTATGGCTATGTTGTATTTCATCAGATACATTTGTGGTGTAAAAATATCATTTTTTTGCAGACCTAAATTTATATTTGTAAGAATTAGCTTAAAAACAGAGTTTTAATACTAATATTCTCTAAAAAAAATGTTTAGTTTTGTTTAAATTTTTGTAATGATCTTATTTAAATTTTTATTTAGTAAAGTATTTTTTAAGCAAATAATTTTGTCTTTTTTTACAATAATTATATTTGTTCTGATTACATTAAATTGGCTTAAATCATATACTGATCATGGAATGACAATTGAAGTTCCTGATGTTAAAGGATTATCAATTAGTGAAGCAAATATAATTCTAGAAAAGAAAACATTGGTTTACAAGATTCAAGATTCATCTAATTACAATCCTAAATTTCTTTCTGGTGCTGTCATTGAACAAGAACCCAAAGCAGGATCAAAGGTTAAAAAAAATAGAAAAATTTATTTAATACTCAATCCTTTAAATTATAAGAAAACACCTTTTCCAAATGTTGTTAGAAAAACTTTTCGTCAGGCAAAACTTTCTATTGAGGCAGTCGGTTTCAAATTAGGAGATATTGAATATGTCGATGATCTTGGAAAGGATGAAGTTATTGAAGTGCGATTCCAAAATAAGATAATTAACCCTGGCGATTTGATCAGAAAAAAATCTAAAATTGATATTGTACTTGGGAATGGTAATTAAACTACATGCTATTGGACCACTTACACGATAATTATAAAAATAATGAAGACCTTTATGAGCATTACGCTTTTGACGTTGATAATGGACAAAATCCTCTGAGAATTGATAAGTATTTAATGAATTTTGTGGAAAACGCAACTCGAAATAAAATTCAGATGGCTGCAAAATCGGGCAACATTTTTGTAAATGATATTGTTGTAAAGTCAAATTATAAAGTTAAACCTTTAGATAAGATTAGAGTTATGTTCGAACATCCTCCTCACGAAAATCTTTTGGTTGCTGAAAATATTCCTATTGATATTGTATTTGAAGATGAATCTTTGATAGTTTTGAATAAACCATCTGGTTTAGTTGTTCATCCAGGTCATGGTAATTACTCTGGAACCTTGATAAATGCTCTTCTTTACCATTTTAAGAATTTACCAAACAATTGTAGCAATAGGCCAGGTCTGGTTCATAGAATTGATAAAGATACCAGCGGTTTATTGGTTGTTGCTAAAACTGAGCATGCAATGGCTCATCTATCATCTCAATTCAAAGCAAAATCTAGTGAACGATCATATGTTGCTTTGGTTTGGGGAAATATTGAGAGTGATAATGGCACTATTAAAGGAAATATTGGACGCCACCCTAAAAATAGATTACAAAACACAGTATTTACTGGAGATGATTGTTCTAAAGGAAAACATGCAGTAACTCATTTTAAGGTTCTTGAGCGTTTTGGATATTTAACTCTGGTTAGTTGTACTTTGGAAACAGGTAGAACTCACCAAATTAGAGTCCATATGAAACATATTGGACATACACTTTTCAATGACGAAAGATATGGAGGTGACAAAATTTTAAAAGGCACAACTTTTACTAAATATAAGCAGTTTGTTGAAAACTGTTTTAAAATTTTACAAAGACAAGCTTTACATGCAAAAACTCTAGGATTTGATCATCCTGTTACCAACGAAAGATTAACATTTTCCAGTAGTTTGCCAGATGATTTTAGGCTTTGTGTAGATAAATGGCGTAACTATTCAAAACATACTATGTGATGTGCTTATTATTCAAATTGTTTAACAAGTGATTAACGTAGAACTTTTTTTAATTTTAAAATTTGTTGGTATTTTTGATAAATATTTTTTTTATGAAACTTATTATATCACCTGCAAAATCTCTTGACTACAAAAGTGAACTACCTACTGGATTTAGTTCGGTTGGATGTTTTATGAATGAAGCAAAAGAGCTCAATAATCTTCTCAAGAAAAAATCTCCAAAAGATCTTTCTGAATTAATGAAGATTTCAACAAAAATTAGTGAATTAAACTATAGTAGAAATCAAGAATGGTCTACTCCTTTTACAAAAGACAATTCCAGGCAAGCTATATATGCTTTTAATGGAGATGTGTACAGGGGTTTAGATGCCTACACAATTTCGCAACACAAACTTGATAAATTACAAAATACTGTTCGTATCATTTCAGGCCTTTATGGTTTGTTAAAGCCTATGGATTTAATTCAACCCTATAGACTTGAAATGGGTACAAGACTTGCAGTAGGTAATAAGAAAAATTTATATGAATTTTGGCGAAAAAAAATCACAACATCATTAAATAACGAAATGGAACCTGGTGAGTTGCTAGTGAATTTAGCAAGTCAAGAGTATTTTAAAGCTATTGATTCTAAAATCATCAATTCACCTATTGTCCATATTG